>Ga0157376_10000053_pt1 | contig 100358 bp, 84 predicted proteins | sample M45metaG_FD_121801 | JGI IMG/M metagenome (GOLD analysis project Ga0157376, IMG submission 121801) | Miscanthus rhizosphere microbial communities from Kellogg Biological Station, Michigan, USA - M4-5 metaG | ecosystem: Host-associated > Plants > Roots > Rhizosphere > Soil | place: USA...
AAAGCGCTCGACAAACGGTATGGCACGCTGGTCCTCGAGCCCCGCAAGATCAAGTTCATCGACCGCATCGTGGCCGACAGCCGGGACGTGGCGCTCAACCACACCGCCGGCCTTGCGCTGCCCCAACAGGTCATGATGAGCCTGTTTTCTCTTGCTGAAATGATGGACGGAGCCAAGCTGTATCAGAAGGCCTGTATGGAGATTGTGCATAGGCGCGCCAAGGCTATGGTCGAAGGCCTCGGTATCGAAGTCCAGCCAAACACTCTTTACAACGCCTACTACGGCTTGATCGACTTCGAGTTCTTTGCTCGCAAGAATATCGGTGAGGATGCCGTCGAATACCTCAAGAAGAACGTCCACCCGCTAGATCTGGCCTTCCGTCTGGCTGAGGATCACGGGATCGTGCTGCTGAACGGAGGCGGCTTCGAAGCGCCGGATTGGTCGCTGCGGGTGTCCCTAGCCAATCTGCCTGACGAAGTATATGAGGACATTGGACGCGGCGTTCGGTCGGTCGCGCGCGGTTACAGAGATGCGTTCGAAGCGTCAAAGCGCGGTCAACAATCTAAACGAGCAGGTGCACCATAGCGCGCTGCTTCTCTCTCGGCTACGGAGGACTAGAGGGCCCAACCTATGAAGGAAGATGGCCCGTTCGTCGCGCCCTCTCGGTGAACGGGGTTTGGAATTCGCTTAGCGGACCACTCTGAAAGAAGTTTCAGTAAGAGGAACGGCTAATGGAATGGTTGGCGGGGCTCTTCGCAAAATACTCCGAAATGGCAGTCTACCTTGCGGTAGGCATTGGTTATTTGATCGGGCGGCTGAAATTTCGTGGTGTTGGACTTGGTGTGGTGACCGGGTCCTTGTTGGGGGGAATCCTAATTGGGAATTTCTTTCACGTGCCCGTTTCCGACCAAGCGAAATCCATCCTATTTCTCTTGTTCCTGTTCGGAATCGGCTACTCCGTAGGACCGAGCTTTTTTCAGAACCTCAAAGGAGATGGTTGGCGCTGGGCCCTACTCGGTGTTTTTGTGCCGGTTGTTGGTCTTGCTACAGGCTACACGGTCGCTCACTTCATGAAGCTTGACCCGGGGTACGCTGCTGGATTGCTTTCGGGGTCGTTGACCGAATCGCCCATAATCGGGACGGCCAGTGAGGCTATACAAGGTCTATCCATACCCGAAGATCTGAAGACCCAGTGGATAGGACATATCGCGGTCGCAGACGCGATTTGCTATATCTTCGGTACCTTGGGAGTGATCTTGTGCTGCGGCAGTATTGGCCCCAAGCTCCTTGGGATTGATCTAAAAACTGAGTCGAAAAAGTTGGAAACGAGCCTGGGAATACAGCCTACAAAGCAGGGAGTTCATTCGGCATGGCAGCCCATTGGCTTTCGCGCTTATACAATCCCTCCGGGAGGTCCAGCAGTCGGGAGGACTGTGGCTGACGCCGAAAAGGCCGTCGAAGGGGTTCGTCTCTTCATAGAACGAATTCGACGCGGGCAGAAGTTGTTCACGCCTGAGCGGAGCACGGTACTCGAGGCGGGAGACACCGTCGCTGTGCTCGGACGTACGCAGGCTCTAATCGCGTTGCTTGGACCGAAGAACAGTGAGGTCGTTGATTCGGAACTGTTGGACATTCCGGTTGCATCCTTTGATCTATATGCCACAGGTAAAGCCGTCGTCGGCAGAACGCTGCAAGAGATCGTGGACGACGTTCATGAAGCGCGTGGCGCTCTTCTAAGAGGTATTACGCGTGGCGATCAGGCGATCCCGATTGGAAGGAACACTGTAGTCGCGCGGGGAGATACGATTAGTGTAACTGGTTCGGAAGCAGCGGTTAAGAAACTGGCGCCTGTTGTCGGAAGGATGATACAGCCAACAGACGACACGGATTTTGCCGTGCTCGGGACGGCGGTGTTTGTTGGAGTACTCGTGGGTGCCGCGCTCATCATACCCATAGGCAACTTGAGAATCCCCATTGGCACCAGCGTTGGCACTTTGCTTGCGGGTGTGGTGGTTGGATGGTTGCGTTCGGTACGGCCTTGGTTTGGAAGAATACCCGATGCGGCGATAGGTTTTATGAAGTCGATTGGCTTGGCTGCATTCGTGGCTATGGTAGGCCTAAAGGCCGGTCCTGTTTTCCTATCTGCGTTGAAGGAATACGGGGTCGCTCTCCTTTTCGGCGGCATGGTGGTCACTCTTACTCCTCTCATTGCTGGGCTCTTCTTTGGTCGGTACGTTCTCCGAGTCAATCCAGTTTTATTGCTTGGAGGAGTCGCCGGCGCACAAACCATGATCGCCGGCGTCGCTGCGGTACAAGAAAAATCAGAGAGCGCTGTCGCCACGTTGGGCTACTCGTATACCGTCGCGTTCGGTCATATCTTGCTGACAACTTGGGGTACTGTCATCATCGCGCTGATGACATGATCGAGGTTCGTTATGTGCAAGATCTTGAGACCACAGTTCCCAAACAGAATGAACAGAAGGCGCGCTGGGGGTGAAGGATGCTGCGCACGAGATTCGGTCCAGTGTTTCTGTCGGTTGTTACTCTGAATCTGCCAGTCCTCGCGTTAACTCTGCCCGCTCAACAAAATCGCACACTGATCGTGGCGGGGCACTCGGGTGAAGCGGCGGTGGCTGAGATGGGTGGACATTCCTACGTAGAGATTGAGGCTCTGGCACGGCTTGTGAGCGGTTCGTTGAATTTTAACGGGAATCAGATCATCTTGACATTGCCCGGTTCGGCTGCATCGCCTTCCGCAACAACTCAGGCTTCCTCATCCGGCTTCAGCAAGGAGTTCCTCAAGGCCGGCATCGAAGAAATGGCGGTGATTAGAGAGTGGCGAGTCACGCTGAGGAACGCGGTCCAGCGGGGATACCCGGTGACGCAAGACTGGATCGACAGTTATCAGGCGCGCGCCGAACAGAACCTCCGATTGGTATCGTTGGCGGCCACAACAGAATCTGATAAGGGCGCATTCCAGTTGCTCACAAACGTGTTCAACAATATGAAGAGCTTGAGTGCCCGATTCCTGGAAGCGAACAAATCCAGAACATATGTCGCTCCTGATTCGCTCGATAATGATCCGCTCGATCAAAGAGTTCTGAATTGTGCGCGCGGGCTCGCTGCCATGGCCGCAAGCAACCAGTTTACGGACGATGGTTCATGTCATTGATTCTATTGAATACGTTTCGCGCCGGCTCGTGCCCCACTTGGAAACCAAATAGTCCGAATCTAGCCGGCTTGGTGTCTTCTCAGTCTGGTCTGCCCAACCACGAAAATTGCCAGCCGACAGAGACGTTCTGGTAATTTCCACCGTAGCGGATGTAGGCGCCATTGTTGTAGCTCAACTTTATCGCCTGGCGCCTAGACAAGGGGATCGAGGCTGTGGCCCCAATGCGAGAATTCCTTTGCAGCGTCGCTTCGTTTATTGCGCCATTGATCGATGTGCTTCCGCCAAACCAGAAATTGGCGTCAAACGAAACCCACAATCTGGGCTTGAAATCGTAGCTGAGGTGTCCTTCGAAGGAGCCTGTTGGCTTTTGCGACTGCGTGTTCGTGCCAGGTGAGAATTGATTGTGCGAAAAGAACTCGGAGTTTGTAGTAAAAAACCAGACTCCTCCGTATCCATCAAGAATCCAATGGCCCCAACGTCTGGAATAGCCAAGCTCTGGCTTAATAGCCCAGCGATTGGTTCCATAGTTGATGAGTTTGGTCGGATCGTACTGGCCCGTGGGAGGCACCAGTTTGATACTGACTCCGATAATGGTCTTCTGCCTCCATTTTGAGTATTCCTGAACGTCCATAGCTGGGCCGCCTTTGAGGTTCACCGAAAACCGAAAACTGCTAGCCAGGAGGCCAGAGCGGTAGGCCAGCGTTTCCGCATTGGCGACAGTTCCCCGGAAGTTTCCAACACCATAAGGCAGGGAAGCGGTGAAGTTGGCGGTCCGGCCGAAAAAGTTCATGGAGTGGGAAAAGCTTAAAATGGAGATGTTAACTCTCGCTGTCGCTTCGGTAATTGGTACTGTTCCATCAAAAATAATGCTTCCGTCGAGGTAGGAATACGTTAGGTTCACAGCGTTCGAGTGGAGCGGGGTAATGACGTAAGCCCGGGGAGCAAGGTCTTGCGCGTGGGAGGTATTGGCCAGGAAACAGCCACAGAATAACAGGAAAAGTGGGCGCAATTCTGATGCTAAACACCTCATTTTCAGTAGGGTAGGGGCTTATTGATGCCCTAACAGCTGTCAGGTTTGACAGTGCTTCATGGGCTCATCCGCAACCAAGTCGAGCACCGCGGCGCGTTCCCTAAAATTCTGCGCCGCTTTGTACGTGCCGGCAAATTCTCTTCCCGTCTCGGATGACCCCTTCTTCGGCGAGGGTCCATCGAGGTGTATGAAGCGGCCAGGCTCGAAGACTAGATCGCGGAAGCCGCGGGCATATCTTCGTCGTGTAATACCTTTACGCAGTGGCTCAATGGCTTCCTGTTTGTGAAGATCATCGGCCGTTTCTTCGGCCCCAATGGCTGTAAGTATTGACAGTTCACGTCTCTCCTAACGTTTCCTAGGATGCCAATGATTCCTGACATTGTTTTGCATGGACTGCGTTGACTTTGCTGCGGTACCAGTGCGTCAGAAGGCTAGGACATCTGAAGGTGGCTGATGGGTACCTCCGCTAGTCCGGCGCGATCAACTGTACTTGCCAAGAAAGCTACGGAGCACAAGTTTCCGTCCCTCTATCAGATCAATACCCGCGTTTTATTAAACGAATTGTCCCGGGGCTTGCAGCATCGAGCGACATTGGACGACATCTCCGATGGAGAACTTGATCGGCTTGCATCCGAAGGGTTTGACTGGCTCTGGTTTCTTGGCGTTTGGCAGACCGGTCTTGCGGGACGAGATGTGTCACGAACGAAAACCGAGTGGCAAGCCGATTTTCGCGCAGCTCTCCCGGCGCTGAAGCGGGATGACATATGCGGTTCCTGCTTTGCAATTACAAAATATGATGTGCATTCGGACTTTGGCGGCGAGGCGGCCCTGCAGCGGCTCAGGGACAGGCTCCATGAAAGAAGGATGCGACTATTGCTGGATTTCGTACCCAACCACACGGCGCTGGATCATGCGTGGGTTCAAGAACATCCGGATTACTATGTCCACGGCACGGACGAGCAGCTCCTCCACGAGCCCCAGAACTATGTGCGCATGCAATGTGGCTCGAACGCCAGAGTTCTGGCCTACGGCCGCGACCCGTACTTTTCCGGGTGGCCTGACACGCTCCAACTGAACTATGCGGAGCCAACGCTGCAAGACGCAATGAGACAACAATTGGAGAAGGTCGCCGCCAAATGCGACGGCGTGCGCTGCGACATGGCCATGCTAGTTCTGCCAGATGTTTTCTTGCGTACCTGGGGCTTGCAGATGGAACCGTTTTGGCCCCGAGCCATCGAGTCAATCCGATCAAATTGGCCAGGCTTCCTATTCATGGCGGAAGTTTACTGGGATCTTGAATGGACACTCCAACAGCAAGGCTTTGACTACACGTACGATAAGCGACTCTATGATCGACTTCGAGACGGACATGCCGGTCCCGTGAGGGACCATTTCCGGGCGAACAGAGAGTTTCAGCAAAAGTCCGCGCGCTTTCTTGAGAACCACGACGAGCCTCGCGCCGCTGCGACATTTGCACTGGAAGTACATCAGGCCGCCGCGGTATTGACCTTCCTGTGCCCAGGCCTGCGACTGTTTCACGATGGTCAGTTTGAGGGCCGAGCCATAAAGCTTTCTGTCCACCTGGGCCGACGGCCGATTGAGGCCACAGATTCGCGCCTGTGCGATTTCTATGTTCGCCTCCTGAAGTGTGTGCACCTACCGCAGACTGAGGACGGAGAGTGGAGCTTGCTCAACTGTGCGGCTGCTTGGGACGGCAATTGGACGTCGGACTGCTTCATCTGTTTTGCGTGGCAAAAATCCGGGCAGCCTCCGCTCGTTGTTATCGTGAATTACGCTCCAAACCGCAGCCAATGTTACGTGCAACTCCCGTTTGACGAATTGCGCGGTCGAGTCGTACGTGCGCAGGACTTAATGAGTTCAGCAGTATACGAGCGCGACGGCGATGAATTGCTTCGTCGGGGGATTTACGTCGAAATGCCGGCGTGGGGATATCACGTTTTTAGTTTGGAAACGCTCCGAGACAAGAATATCTCTTGAGAGCGCACGAGAGAGCGACCATGACCAAGACCAGTGAAAAAGAACGTCTTGATGCAGCCCAGTCTCAAAACATCCCGTGGAGGAAATGGGGCCCGTACTTAAGCGAGCGCCAGTGGGGCACGGTCAGGGAAGACTATAGCGAAGGTGGTGACGCCTGGAATTACTTCACCCACGATCATGCCCGTTCGCGCGCCTACCGCTGGGGAGAGGACGGGTTAGCCGGGATTTCGGATGACCATCAGCGCATCTGCTTCGCGCTGGCCTTGTGGAACGGCAAGGACCCGATCCTCAAGGAGCGACTCTTCGGTCTGACGAACAGCGAGGGCAATCACGGCGAGGATGTGAAAGAATATTACTTCTACCTCGACAGCACGCCGACGCACTCCTACATGAAGTACCTCTACAAGTACCCGCAGGCGGCCTATCCCTATGCCGAACTGGTGGAGACGAACCGCCATCGTTCGAGGAACGACATGGAATACGAACTCCTCGACACCGGCGTCTTTAAGGAAGACCGGTATTTCGACGTCTTTGTCGAATACGCCAAAGAGGAGCCGGAAGACATTCTAGTACGAATCACGGCAGTCAATCGTGGACCGGACGCGGCGGAACTGCATCTCCTACCGACGCTCTGGTTTCGGAACGATTGGTCGGCGTGGATTGCAGCATCCAACAGGGCTACCGAGAAGCCAAGTCTAAACCAGATCGAGTTTGCGGCGGGCTCGAGAGCGGTCGCAGTAAGGCATCCGCAGCTAGATAACTATATCTTTTCCTGCGAAGGCGATGTGCCACTGCTCTTCACCGAAAACGAAACAAACCACGAGCTGCTTTTCCCGGGGCAAAAGAATGAGAGCCCCCACGTCAAAGATGGGATCAACGACTGGGTAGTACAGGGCAAGCAAAGTACGGTGAACCTCGACAAGAAGGGCACTAAGGTCGCGGCACACTACAAAACCGCCGTAGGCGGCGGTCAGAGCAGGGTGATTCGCCTGCGGCTGGCTAAGAGCTCTCCGGAACAGAAGGGCACACCATTCGGAAAGCACTTTGATGAAGTCTTTGCCGACCGGCTTCGTGAAGCGGATGAGTTTTACAAGTCGGTCACGCCGCCATCGGTAAAGGAAGACGAGGCCATGGTGATGCGACAGGCCCTCGCCGGCATGCTCTGGAGCAAACAATTCTTCTTCTTCGACGGGGACAACTGGCTCGACGAGCACAAATCCAACCCGCTCCATACCGGATATCGGAGTTCCCGGAATTCGGAGTGGTACCACATGCTCAACAAGGACATCATCTCCATGCCCGACAAGTGGGAATATCCTTGGTACGCCGCGTGGGACCTGGCCTTCCACACTTTGCCACTCTCGATCGTTGATCCTGAGTTCGCCAAGCAGCAAATGGAACTCATGCTCCGCGCCGCCTACCTGCACCCGAACGGCCAGATGCCTGCATACGAGTGGAACTTCAGCGACGTGAACCCCCCGGTCCACGCTTTTGCCACTCTCTTTCTGCACCGCACCACGCAAAACCAACTTGGTGAGACTGACTTAAATTTTCTCAAGTTGACGTTCAACAAGCTCTTGCTGAACTTCACTTGGTGGGTGAACCGAAAGGACCGCTTTGGCAAGAACGTGTTCGAAGGAGGCTTCCTCGGTCTCGACAATATCGGCGTATTCGACCGCAGCGCCCCGCTTCCAACCGGCGGTCACCTGGAGCAGGCGGACGGCACGGCGTGGATGGCTCTGTTCAGTCAGAATATGTTGGAACTCGCGCTCGAGATTACGCTCGAAGACCCGACCTACGAACCCATGATTACGAAGTTCGCCGAACACTTCATCTACATAGGCTCAGCCATGAATCGGCCGGGTGAGGACGGCATGTGGGACGAACAAGACGGCTTCTACTACGATCTGCTGCGGCTCACCGACGGCAGTTCTCAAAGGCTCAAGGTGCGCTCGATGGTGGGGCTCCTGCCGCTATGCGCCACCACAATCACCGAGAAGCATATGCGGGATCGGATTCCGCATACCATGGCGCATGTGCAAGAGCGCTTGCGCCGAATACCCGAACTTCGGGCAACGATTCACCCGACAGGAGCGGGACATTGGGGCATTGCCGAGCGCGGAATTATGGCCCTGCTCAACCCTGAACGCCTGCGCCGCATCTTGACCAAGATGCTCGACGAGAACGAATTCCTGAGTCCCTATGGCATTCGCTCGCTGTCCAAATTCCACGAGCAGCACCCGTTCGTCCTAAATATAGGCGGCCAGGAGTACCGTGTGGACTACCTGCCGGCCGAATCCAACACCGGAATGTTTGGTGGCAACTCCAACTGGCGGGGACCAATCTGGATGCCGGTGAACGCGCTAATCATCCGGGCATTGCTGAATTTCTATTTATACTACGGAGATAATTTTAAGATCGAATGTCCCACAGGTTCGGGTAAGCTCATGAACCTTTTCGAAGTGAGCAAAGAAATCTCCGACCGGCTCACCCGGATATTCACCCGCGACGACCACGGTCGGCGACCCGTTTATGGCGGGACCGAGAAGTTCCAAAGCGATCCATTCTGGCGCGACCATATCTGCTTCTTTGAGTATTTCCACGGTGACAATGGCGCAGGGCTCGGCGCCAGCCATCAGACGGGGTGGACCGGACTCGTGGCCAAGCTCATCCAACTTTACGGTTCCTTGGATCCCCAGCGCGCCTTGGAAGTGGGCAGGAGAGCCGCGTTCGCCGAGATAACTAACAAAGCGCAAGGCGCAGCGGCCAACGCGACAGCTGGAGGCAAACGCTAGTCCCGGGCCTCGAAAAGACTCACGCGACGACCGCCTCGAGACCAGGAAAACCGGTACTTTGTCTAATTATGGCTCTCGAATGGATAGAGCTAGTATTTCTCCGGCACAAAATGCCGTCTCCGCAGGGAAATTTGATCGTCATAAGTGCCTTTGGTCTTGCGCTTTGGCAATTTCACTTTTTCCCGCGGGGCCTTGGCGTATGGAATCATGCGCAATAAATGAGCAATGCAATTCAGCCGCGCCTTTCTCTTGTTGTCAGATCTGACAATATACCAAGGTGCAAGCTTGCTGTCGGTTGCCTCTAGCATTCTGTCTCGCGCTCGGGAGTACTCATACCAGCGGCGAAATGACTCCAAGTCCATTGGGCTTAGCTTCCATTGACGAAGCGGGTCCCGAATGCGAGCTTCAAAACGGCGCTGCTGCTCCTTCTTTCCGACTTCCATCCAGTACTTAATGAGCGTAATCCCGCCGTCTACGATGTACTTCTCAAACGCCGGGCAGAGTTTCAGGAATTTTCGATACTGCTCTTCGGTACAAAAACCCATCACGTGTTCTACGCCGGCGCGGTTGTACCAACTTCTGTCAAAGATGACAATTTCCCCGGCAGCGGGAAAATGCTGTAGGTAACGCTGCATGTATAGCTGCCCCTTTTCGCGATCAGACGGAGCAGGTAGTGCTAATGAACGGAAAACGCGGGGACTCACACGTTCCGTGATGGCGCGAATGGTGCCGCCTTTACCGGCAGCATCGCGACCTTCGAAGATGACGATCACTCGAAGACCTTTGTATTTGACCCAAGCCTGAAGCTTGCAAAGCTCCGCTTGCAGCCGGTTCATTTCTTTGTCGTATTGCTTACGCTTCAGCTTCCCGTCGCGGTCTTCATTTTTTGCCATGGAGAGTCAGCCTCTATTTTTGCAGTTCAACGCAAACTGTTTGTCCTTGGACTCTTATAGACTCCATATCCAGGCTGAACTCAGCCGGGGTCGTTATTTTCGTGTCGTTACGACTTCTTTTGTGATTTCGGCGGAAAGTCCTTGAACGATTTCGAGACTAGGTCACGAACTACTTTATCCATGTCGCGTAACGCCTTTTGAGGATCGTGAAAAGTCTTTTTATAAGTTGTCTCCCATACGATCTTTTTGGTTCCGTCCGTAACGTGAAATACGATTTTGCCATTCACTTTTAACCAAGTGGACGGAGCCAATGCCGGGCCGTTACCCAATCCGTAGGTCGGCGTGCTATCACTGGGACTGAGTGGTGCAGAGTTTGCCTGCGCCTTTTCTCCTTCACGAATCTCGGTGTCTCCGCCGCCATCGTAGTAGATGTAGAAGTCCGGCTTTTCTTTGACTTCAGCAAATCCCCTCGCAAGTAGGAGTTGATTCACTTCTTTTACGATCTTCAGGTTCATAACCTCGTTGGTATCAGGATGTTGTCGAGTTACCAGGTGATTTTGTTGCCATGCGTAGCGCTTATGCTCTGAAAAGTCGAAGTTCTTGTCGAATGCAGTGGGGCCACTCTGCGCAGATGCAAGCGGTATCGTTAGCATTGCCAGATACAGCAAGCGTAGGTGATATGCAAAATTCCCTGAATGAGACATGTTGTCCCTGCGGTGCGCCCCAAAGAGATCCTGAATTTCCTAACAGAAGTAAACTACTGTCAAAATCTACAGGTCTAAGCCACCGGTGCGTCGTCCCATGGGAGTGCGAAAGCCAAATGAAGGTGCCAATCATTCCGTGCGGACTTACCTCGCAACTTAGGGAGATCCTGTGTCAGCAGTCTACGCGGTAACTCGGACTCAATTCATGCCCGGTGGTTGACCATTCTTTCTGGCGTTATCCGCTCCATTCGGCGAAACGCTTCGATCGCCGCCTCGATGGTCGGATATATTTGAATCTTGCGTTCTCTTGGTGCTCGTTGACGCGATTCGGCCCACAACTTCCATTCGGTCTGCCGCCCGGCCCCTACCAAAACCACGCCCCATTGTTTCAGCGAGTCGGTCAGCTCGTCCGCCGTGTAGAGTCCAGTTGCATCGATCATCGTAATTGGAATCATGTCGAGCACCAGCCACCGTAATGAGGGGCCAGCGGCCTGTGCGGCTGCAATGACCTCACGCTTGAAATAAGGCGCATTGAAGAAAACGATGGGTGAATTAAAGCGAAGCAGCATTAAGCCAGGTATGGCCGTAGAGTTGGGATGTCGTTCGATGGAATGAAAACCGGGGAGGCCTTCAATCTCTCCGAGGATCTCGACCTTTGGGCGCGAGACAAGTTTTACAAACCGCAAAATTGCCAGAGCAACAGCAACCAGTATCGCGTGGATGGCGCCGACAGCAACAACGCCCAGTAGGGACAGGACCGACAGAGCGAATTCTCGCCTGTCAATCTTGTAGATCAACTGCAGCCCTTTGAGGTCCACCAAGGAAAACGCCGCTTTAACCAGTATGGCACCAAGCGCCGCGATGGGGACATACCGCAGCGGCCCGGTGAAGAACATGAGCACAACGGCAATCGTTGCCGCCGCAACGAGCCCTGTGACCTGCGTGCGGCCGCCGGCTGCGTCGCTCATGGCGGTCCGAGAATCGGCGCCACTCACGGCAAAGCCGCGAGAGAGTGCGGACGCGATGTTGGCTGCGCCCAGCGCCGCGAACTCGCGGTCCACGTCTATGTCGTACCGGTTCTTAGAAGCAAAACTGCGTGATGTCAACATCATGCTCGAGAATGTGACCAAGGCCAGCCCAGTTGCGGCACCTAAAAGACTCGGCACCATAGATAGGGGAAATCGTGGAATATGCAGGGAAGGAAAACCTGCCGGGACGTCACCTACTGTTGCGACTCCATACCTCTGTAAATCCAGGAACCGCACGGCGACGGCTGCAACGATGGTGGCCACCAGAGCCGCGGGGAAGGATCGAAACAGCTTCGGACTTACGAGAAGGACCAAGAAGGTTCCCATTGCAACGCCGAGAGTGGGCCACTGTGTAAGGTTGATTTTGCTCGCGAATTCGAAGAGCCGAGGCAGAATCCCGCCGGAAGTGATGGGGAATCCGAAAATCTTACCGATTTGGCCGAGCATGATGCTTAGGGCAACTCCGTTCAGAAAACCGATCAGAATTGGTTTTGAGAGAAAATCCGCGAGAGCGCCTAATCTCAGAAAGCTGGCAAGAATACACAAGACGCCAGCGAGCAAAGCCAGCGTCACCGATGCCGAATCATAGAGTTCTTGATCGCCCGAAGCGAGCGGTGCCACTGCTGCCGCAACCAGCGCGCATGTCGCGGCATCGGGCCCGATGATTAATTGTCGCGACGTGCCGAATATTGCGTATGCAACAAGCGGCAGAATGCTTGAGTACAGTCCTACGGCAGGATTGAACCCCGCGAGTTGCGCATAGGCTACGCCGACTGGCAAGGCCACGGCAGCCACTGACAACCCGGCGACTAGATCATGAGGAAACTCGCTTTTCTGATAGCTGAGAATCTTCACGAGCCCAGGCACAGCTTTCGCAAGGAATGACCAGCGGTAACTCTTGTGCGGGCTCATGTCTTTGTTCATCGCGGCTGGCTCCGGGGCAGGAGCCTGGTCGTCTCAGACCCGGAGAGCTTTCGGCCGCTATTTGTCCGGGTCCACCTTCACAAAGCTGTACTTGGCGCTGAATTGGATGCGCGGCGCATTCGCCTTTTGACCGTCTTGGCGCATTATCCAGCCGTACAAGAACTCCGCGCCGATATTGAGCGATCCGTAGGGGTTCCAAATCAGGTTAGTGCCGGTATAGGTGCCGTGATTGTACGCGGTAGTTGAGGCGCGATCGGTATTGTTCACTGCGGCATAGGAATAGAACGCGCTGGATCGCAGAGATTTTTTCCAGTAGTGCTGATAGGCTCCTTCTATTCCAACAGCAGGGGTGGCCTGCAAATGTGGATCAGTAAATGAAGCCACCTCAGCATCGATTCCCAGTCCGGACGTGTCCTGTAAGTATCGCGAGATGCCATGACCGGCAGCCACGGCAAAAATGAAATTATCCTTGCCAATCGTCTTCATGCCGGCCGAGGCGTTTATGCCCCATCCGAAGACAGAATCTGATCTCCCATCCGGGAGAAACGCTGCGATGGAACGAAACAGGCCAGCGATTTGGAAATGGCCGCCCTCGAATTCCTGCCGAAGGCGAATCGCGCCGTCCGGGCTCGGAGCATTCGGCTGCGCCGAAAACTCGGGCGTCTTGAAGATGATATCGGAGCTGGGTTTTTCTAACGAAACATAGAAGGTTGTGCTTGAACTCAGCGCAAATCCATAACGCAACTGCGGATTACGAACGCTGACCATGCCGTTTGGCCCCTGGAAATCAAGTGTGTCTGGGAAAGCGTCCGGGTCCATGAAGTTTGAGAAAGTTTGTCCGACGAGGAAATTTTTGACCTGTGCGTAGGCATGGCGCAGGCGCGGTGTAGTCGCGTTGGTTCCAAAGAGGTCGCCCTCAAGGTAGAAACGCACCTCTCCGACCTTGGCGGTCGGAACCCGGAAGTCGAGGCTCAGGCGCGTGGGCCGGATGGACACCGTAGAGTTATTCACGGTTACAACTGAAGGAATCGGAAAAGAAGAAGGGATGAACGAATCCGTGTTTCCTGCGGGTTTCAGATCGTTGATGAAGTCGGTCTTAAAGTAACCGCCGATCTTCAGAATGGTTTGCGTTCCTGGCAAGCGAAAGAATCCTTGGTACTTGGGGTCGAGTGGAACGTTGTTGAAGCGGGCGGCGGCAACGGTATCCTCAGAAAACGTTTCGTAAGACGACGTCTGCTGCCCCACTTGTTTAGAGGTCTCACCTTGCAGCGGTGGCTGAGCAGCTTGAATTGTTCCCTCTTGTGTGCCGGCCGGCGCCGGGGGAGGAGGGGGCACTTCGGCAGCCTTACTGTCGGCGGCAACCTTGTTGTTCTCGAGTTCGCTCAGCCTGGCTTGCACCTTGTTCAGCTGTTCCCGAAGCTCGTCGAGTTGCTTGCGCAACTCCTTCGCGTCCTGATTGGAGGAATCTGACTGCGCGACAATAGCGGCTGGCATCGTGCTTGCCGCCAAGAACGCTAAGATCAAATAAACCACTTTGAGGGTCCTCATTTAGGAACTCCTTCGTCTGAACTCTTCGCGGTGCCATTTTTCACGCACTTCTCGGTTGGTGCAGTGGGGCTGAGAACGCGGAATTACTGTCGAGAAAAGGTTGGATGGGGCAGCGGATGACGGCAACTGTGACTTCTTACAGACATCAAAAGCCTTGACCGCAACTTCCGAAAGCAATACTCTCCAGCTGCCGCGTAGTCCCCGCTCGCGGGTAGTGGCATCCAGCTACAAGGCAGCCTAAATCGTTTGTGTGGAAAGTTTGCGACGTGCAAGCCCCCGGCTAACTGTCGCCTTGCACGATTCAGATTGAGGGAGAGGCCACCACCTGCGTGCAGAAATTCCTGCGTCAATCTGTGCGAATTCTGATGGTAGAGGACTTCGAGCCGTACCGCACCCACATCGCTTCATTGCTTGGAAAGAGCGCAAACTTGCAGGTAATTTGCGAAGTTGCGGACGGGCTGCAGGCCGTAGAAAGAGCTCGGGAACTGCGCCCCGATTTGATTCTGATGGACATTGGCCTGCCTGGACTTAACGGAATCGGTGCAGCCAGGAAGATTCTTCAACTGACCCCGGAGTCCAAGATCCTCTTTCTGACGCAAGAGACCTCTGCGGACCTGGTTCGTGAAGTTCTCAATGCGGGTGCGCACGGCTACGTTCTCAAGTCGCAAGCCGGGGGAGAACTGTTGGGGGCAATAGAGGCCGTCCTGCAGGGTAAGCGATTTGTCAGTAGCGGACTCTCAGGTGGCGAGTCCGCGGGAGGGGATGGTAACGCTAACTTATTAGAGTGAGATCCCGGAAAACCTGCGACCAAGTTCTCTAAACTTTCAACGCGTCAAATGGACCTGCGATCGAACCTACCTCCGGCGGAGTCAGGTTTCTAGGCGGTTGCCCGGACGACTTGGGAGCTTGTTCGGAGCGGTACGCTGGCATGGATTGTAGTTCCCCCCTGCGGATGCGACTCGATGGAAAGTTTCCCGTCAACGAGCTTCAATCGTTCCCTCATGCTGGTGAGGCCCAGGCCGTGACCGTTGAGCGCCTGATCGACGTTAAATCCGATACCCGAATCTCGCACGGTTAGATGAATCTCGTCTGACGTGCTGTTGAGCATCACTTGGAATTGCTTGGAACCACTGTACTTTGCCGCATTCTGAGAGGCCTCTTGCAAAACGCGGAAGAGACAGAGTGAGATCTCGGGCAGGAGCTTCTGGGGGATTTCGTCGGAACGGAAGTCGATCTCGACCTTCTGCTGTGCAGAGAGCTCTCTGCAAAAGCTAGCCGCCGCGGTTGCTAGTCCAAGATATTCCAGCTTCGAAGAATGCAGGCGATGAGACAACGCCTGAATTTCATCTCCGATCTCGGAGAGTTGCTTGATGTTTTCTTGGAGTCGATCTCTTAGTCCAACCGCCGACTCAGGAAGCCCTTGTTCCAACTCGTTCATCATCACGGCTAGTAAGGCAAGACGTTGGTTGATGTCGTCGTGAAGCTCGCGCGCAATCCAGGTGCGTTCCTCCTCGTGCGCCTCGATCAGCCTTCGGCTCAGGCTGGAAAGGACCTCTTCGGCTTGCTTACGTTCGGTGACGTCGAGACAAGACCCGATGTAGCCAGCGAAAGAACCGTCCACGTTGAACCTGGGCACTCCCTGATCGAATATCCAGCGGTATTCTCCGTCGTGCCGCCGGAGGCGATACTCCATTTCGAAAGGCTCTCGCCGGTCGAATGCATTTGCATACGTATCCAAACACCGCTCCATGTCTTCGGAGTGAACTCCATTCGCCCAGCCGTTGCCTAGCTCTGTCTCAATCGGGTGTCCCGTAAAATCTAGCCAAGGCTTATTGACGTAGGTGCACAATCTGTCCGTGCCTGCCATCCAAATCATCACCGGGGCAGTATTCGCGACCAGGCGAAAACGCGCCTCGCTCTCTCGCAGGGCATTTTCCACCTTCGCGCGCTCAGTTACGTCCCGAATAATGACTGTGAACAAGACCTTTCCATCGGCTTCGACGTGGGAAATCGATGCGTCAATCGGAAATTCCTCGCCGTTTGCTCGACGACCGTACGAGGAACCAAGTGTGCCGCTTACCCGGTTGGTCACGCGTGCCTCGCCGAACTGGAGAATATGCCCGTCGTTCACGGCCCTAAAATGATCTGGGATGAAGCGGTCAATCGGGGTGCCAATCGCATCTCGGGCTGAACAAGTGAACATCTCTTCGGCTGCGGCATTGAACAGCACGATGATTTGATGTGCGTCCACAGCGACGATGGCGTCCATCGCGGACGCAACGATTCCTTCTAAACGGTTTTGGCTTTCAAGTAGCTTCTTCTGAATCCGTATGCGGTCGGTAATGTCCACCTGGATCGACGCCGAATGCAGAATTTTCCCGTCTGCGTCTCTCACGGCTCCTGCATTTAGCAAAACGATCCGTTTTTTCCCCTCTTTCGTGAGGATGACCATCTCTTCATTGTGCAGAGTCCCCGTCGCGTTCCACTTTTCAAGCAGGTTCACGATTTTTGTAAACGACTCAGGAGCATAAATGGCAGACAGTGGTTTCCCGATGAGTTCTTCTCGCTTATATCCCAAGACCCTACAAGCTGCTGGGTTGACGTCCAGAATTTCGCCGGTCGAAGACGTCACGTAGCAATACTCGGGCAGGGTCTCAAAAAATTGACTAAAGCGGCTCTCGGAGATCTTCTTGGCTTTTTCCGCAAGCTTGTTTTCTGTAATGTCCGTCATCACGGCAAGCACACACAGCTCACCATTGACCACAATCAGTTCTCCTGATCCTAGCCCAACGCGGTGTTCGCCGCTCTTCGTCCGAATGTCAACTTCAAAGTTTCGGATATTGCCATCGGCCAGAATTCGTCTGATGAACTCGGTTCTTTGATTCGGATCCGTCCAGAGCCCAAGTTCCAGGGGACTTAGACCAACTACCTCATGACGCTGCCAACCGGTGACGTTTTCAAACGTTTCGTTAACTTCGATATAGCGATGATCTTTGGCGTCGGTTATCGAGATAGAAAGAGGGCTTTCTCTGAAAGCCTTGGAAAATTTCTCTTCCGAAATTCGCAATGCTTCCTCAATCTGCTTACGTTCCGTGATGTCCACCGCCAGACCTATCATCCGTTTGGCTTCGCCGTTCTCTTCGTACTCAAATTTTCCTCTGGATACGACCCAGCGTACGTTACCGTTTTCCCTTACGAGACGAAATTCCTCCGCGTAGCCTATGCGGTTTTGTCTCGCAACCGCCACGGCATCCGAGATTCGCTTCCGGTCCCCGGGATGGACATATCGAAAGAAATCACCAATTTGACCAGCCAGGGTGTCGGAGGAAATTCCGAACACCGTAAGCAGGTCACCAAACCACAACTCGCGCCCTGACTTGATGTCCGATTCCCATCCGACGGACTTCCCAGATTCCATTGCAAGACTAAGGCGGTCATGGGATCGCAGGATCTCCGCTTCGGCCTTTACTCTTTCCCTTTTTTGCAACGTGAGCCCGAGGATGATCAGCGCCTGTATTAGGACTAGAAAAATACCAACCAAAACGTATCGGCTGTACTGCTCCCAAAAACTGGGCTGTCGGTTGAGCAAAACGCTCCCTGCCGGCAATTTGGTCTCGTCCAGTCCAAACCGTCGCAGTGCCCGCCAATCGAACATAGCAACGTTTGCACTTCCCGTTATCTGGATATCCTGTGGCTTCTCTCCATTGAGAATCCTCACAACAATTCCCGCAACTTCCCGACCGTGAGCGGCAAAGCTGAACACGTCGCCGCCCACCGTTCCATTCCCCACATCCACATCGTCCACTGTAAAGACCGGGGCAATCGAGGCGCCCGCCACCAACGGAACCGCTTGAGTGGCATCGATGAAGTGATTCCCAGCCGCATCCCGCATGATGGAGGTGTGGTAGACAATGGTATGGCTGGGCAGGTGCTTCAATCGCTCGAGGAGGGTGGGCATGTCGAATTCTGTGAAATAGGCGAAGTCGAGCCTCGATTCGTAGCTGTGCAGCTTGTCCCTGACAACGGTCTCAAGGTAACGGTCATAAGGTGCCACGCCACCCACTACTACCACGTGTTTGGTGTCGGGCAGCAGACGGAGGGCCACTTCCAAGGTCTTCTCGGGGTGCACTACCGTCCAAACACCCGTAAAGTGGGCGTCGAGCTTCCAGGTTGCGGCAAGGGACTCCGGACTTCCGCAGATGACTATTGGCGTGTTCGGGAAAGACGCTTCGTGGGATTCGGCCATGAAGTTAATGGGTGAGGGGCCGAGTGCTACAATCACGTCGGGTTTTCGCTCACGATACTTGCGCACGAACCACTCACGAAATTGGCGTTGCGAAGTCTCTTCGGGAAAAAGAGGAGTGTCCAGACTTTCACTATAGAATTCGATCTGATAGGGGGATTTCTCTAACGCGGAGACTAGCTCCCGGTTAATGGCGGCAACGCCAGGCGATCCCAGCCCCAGCTCATTAAAGATGAGAACTCGGCGTACTTCTTTGACCTGTGCGTCGACGGGTGGCACCGGGAGGAAGCAGCAAGTGCTCAAGAGCAGGATAGCCTTCGCAAAGTGCCGGGCTCGCTCACCCTTGGACTTTGCCCATTGCTGCGACTGGTAGATGAGTGGCAAATGCCCGGCAGTCATACCGTCCGAGGAGCCTTGTTTGGGCGGGTGAGCGCGGTTTCCTGGAAAAGCCCGACGCGATTCCATTTTGGGACTCTCTCTTACCGTCTGCCAATCTCACCTCTGGCAGAATTGACAGTGCAATTCGCCGATTGTAGCTAATGTAGTCATTCGGAAGTAGTATGGGGAGCCATTAGGCCGAAGAGTCTACGCCAAAGGCTGGGGCGGCGCTAGGGGATTGAGCCTCGGCCTGCACGCTGCCAAGTTCCCCCATGCGCATTCCCTTCAAAGGACCTCCCAAGTGCCGACATGTTTGTCGGTGGGTTGGTGCCGGAATCATAGCCTGAAGTTAGCAGTGAGGCTCAGTTTTTAGCGCCTCGATTCTTATTCGATGAAAGCATCAACGAGAAGGGGCTTACATCCGTTCGAGAAATCAATGTGACCTTTAATGGGGTCTCCGTCGCAATAGTTATTGTTTACCACGTGCCAACATGAAGAATGAGCCCGGTGCTAAATTGCAGGCTATGTTTATAGCTATCGCTATTTAGATTGCTTGTCCAGGAATGAGAATATTCCAAATGAGCCACACGGTAAGAAAGGGCGCTGTTGAGTTTTACGTCTATACCGCTGCCGGCCTGGACCGTAAAACCGTTGGTCTCCCAATGCTTAGCGTACAGCGGGTAGAGTTCGTAAGTAGGTGTAGACTTCGAGGCTGACGCCTTGACGGCTTTTTCGATCTTAGGATCGATGAGCTCCTGGGTGAGCTTGGTGCCACCAATTAAAACTTCAGCGTGCGTCGTCCAGCGCCCTATGGGATGAGGAGTCCAACGGGCTCCAGCCAGATAGGTGAGCGAGTCACCACTTAAATTCTCCTCGAGATCAAGTAATTTACAGCCACTGACATCAACAACGAACTGCCACTCCGAAGCCACACGAAGCGCTCCTGTGCCTCCACCACCCACGCAAGGTCCGCCGTGATTGCTTCCCATGTATGTCTTCACTTTTGCTGTGAGATTGAATTCAAAAGGGGAAACTCCGGGCGGCGGCGAGACCTCCATTGCAGCGACGTTGCGTTTTCCCAAAGCTTCCATGAATTCAGGATCTCGGAGCTCTGCGGAGCGCACACCCGGTCGATTAGCGCGATACCAGGGGGTTCTCAACGCCAGAACGTTGGCCATTGAGCGGGCAGGATTCAAACCGCCACGAACAAGCAGGCGAACCCAGCTGTTTGAGGTGCGACTTTCTAGATACCGGATGAAGTATTGATCTAGCGCGTCTTCGGCGATCGACCATCCCAACCCGATCGCCGGTGTAACTACGTGATCCACAAATCCTACTTGTGGGTAGTAGCTCTGGATATTACCGATGGATGCTTCACTAATCGGGCCAATCTCAAACAAGACGCTGTAAACATAGGAGTACGCCGCGCCGCGCAGTTTGCCCTTCCAATACCTGCGGTTTTGTCCAAACTGAATGTCGCGGTATGCGCGATCGTTTTGCGTCCAAAGGTACCCAGTCACGGCTCCTTGCATCGGGTGACCAACGTAGTTCACCAAGAACGGATCGCCATCGTTCCAGCCATGCAAGTTACCCACTGAGTTTAGGTAGCCGCGAAAAAATGGATTGGAGAATCCTTCGCGAGTTCCTTCTTCGGTGGAACAACGAAACGCATTTTCAAAGCTCATAAAGAAAAAAGACTGTCCAACGAGATGGGCCCAATCAACTCCGCGCTCTTCCTCTCTCACGATTCGGACAGGCTTGAGAGGCTGCACACGAGCCGCCGGTGACCCGGCGTCGGAGGCCGGCTGCATGTCATATAGAGAAAGGCCACTAGACGGGGTTTGCGCCTCTACGCATAACGCGTTGGCCAGGCCAAAAACTACCGGCACGATTCCGATGAGAATTCGATGCAAAATTGCCATGGCGGCTCGCATTGACCCTCCAGCTAACAAAAGCCATGGATCGCCATTGGCATAAACTGGTAGAAATACCAGAACGATAGTTTTAAGAAGAGTGAATAACAATAGTGCTAAAGAGAACAACGCTGCCAGGCGGGCGCCGGAGGCGGAAAGCCTGGTTAATGGAGCGAAGGAAGTACTGTAGTTCGCAGAGTCCTGGACTCAGTACTTCCAAGTCAATTTGCAAAATAACGTCGCACGCCGAATCCCGCTGCACACCATTTACTGGCCTGGGGACGGTCGATTAGGTTTTTGGTTTGGGCGGAAAGTTCTTTAGGAGCTTAGCCACCGCTTTGGCTATGTTTTTTTGCTTCTTTTCAGGTTTCGCCTTAGGATCCAGCGTCTTCGACGCCAGACCCCGCCAAACGAGCTGCTTTTTGGGGGCATCGTAAATACTAAGGTCAAGCTGGCCCACGTAAACGGTAGAAGTCGAACCGTAAGTCGTAGTGGACCCCCCTCCTCCGCCGTACCATCCTCCGCCCCAGCCGGGGCCATAGCCCCATCCCGTGTTATAGGAAGTAAATTCCTTCTCCTGGCCGATGGCGGTTTGGTATCCGATGTAAAGATCCGCAGTTTCCGCATCCGTTTTTGTAAATCCCTTGGTGGCGAGTTCAGCGTCAATCGCAGATTGTATTTGTTTGGCCGTCAAGGCGTCTGTTTGGTCCGCTCCCTTGATGTCAACCCACCTATAAGTCTTGTATTTTGAGAAGTCCTTTTCTTTATCGAAATCATAACGAACATCCTGACCTACTGCAGCACTTACTCCGAATAAGCATAAGGCGACTGTCAAAAACGCTATTCTTCTCATCCTTTTATACTCTCCTTCCAGCTAGATCTGACTGAACGAAGCCGTGGCGTTCACCAGTTATCATCCGTGCGATCCCACGTTTTGTCCGGGTTATAGAGTTCCATGGCCTTGAAGATTCTGAGGGTGTCGGGCCCCAAGTCCTTCTGATAGACAACTCCGTCATAACTTACGAGAAACGACTTGACGCCCGTGACGCGGTATTCTGCTGGGGCAGCCGCTAGAGCAAAGCCGCCGATCATGGCGCCATTGACGACGAATTCCATCTGGCCTAGCGGAGCATTGGGTCCCTGTCCCTTCAAAATCTTGAAGTAATAACCGTGATAGGGTTGACTCTTGTTGGTGTAGCCCTGCTCCAAGGCCTTGGCGACCCCCTCTCCCATGGGACCTCCCAACGTTCCATCGGGATTCCGCCATGCAAGACCATCATGCTTACCAGCGGTGCTGATGATTTTTTGTGCGAATTGATTCGCCTCCGCATTGTCATGTTTCTGCAATGCGTATTCGCGTTGCGCTTCCACGTAACCACGGCAGATTTGGATGGCGTCCAGTTCATTGGTACCAATGCGTCGGAAAAGAACTTCTTGGCGGCCAGCATTGGTGTCGAATAACCACTTTCCCCCTTTGTTCACGAGGGGGATGGGAAGGGGCCAATCTTCCTTGCCAACGTAAATGGTGGCGCGCTTGGAATTTGTGGGATCGAGGGCAACCTCATTTTTTTCCCGGGCTCTTGCGGCAAATGCGGTGGCATTGTTCTTGTCTTGGACAGGGTCTTCAGAAGACACCAAGCCATCGCCACCCGGGCCGAGGATCTCCTTGAGGGTAGGTAGATCAAAATTTTCCGCAGCCAAAAATAGCGCCGCGGCGGCTTCCTGAGGAGTTGCGAACCCTTTCTGCGCAGGCCGGGACGGCGTAGTTGTCTGGTGTTCAGATTTCTGCGTCCGTGGATGCGCTACCGAAGTGCAAAACAAGACTATCGGCAAAAGCGCTTGGAAAATTCTCAACCGATGTATCGCCGGCCCTGACATGATGTATTTCTTTTTTTTCATCGGGCACCTACCTCCGCCGCCCGCCGCCGCGCGAGCCGCCCATGCTGGATGCGCCGCGTGAACTGCTGGCCCGCGCGCTGCTTCCGCTGGTGCGGCCTGAACTACTGGCACTGCCAAAGCCACCGCCTCTTGAACTGCCACCAGCATCCGAGGACACCGTCCGATTGCCAACTTTGTCGCCGCCACCTCGGTCCATGGTTCCCGCCTGCTGCCTGCCTCCCCGGTCCATGGATCCCGCCTGTTGGCCTCCGCCGCGCTGCGCTTGATTCTCCCGAGCGTTTGCCTGGCGATTGCTCATCGAATCTCCACGGGCGGTGCCGCCATACTGATTGGCCGTTGCCTTGTTGGCGTAAGGAGTGCCGCCGCGATGCTGCGGATTGTGCTGCCAGCTGTTACTGCCCCCAGTCCGATTTCCGGTCCGATTCCCGCTGTTGCTGATATTCTGCCTGTTTGAATTATTTACATATGTATTATTATTATTTATGTTTATGGTGTTATTTCCGCCCCAGTTGCTGTTGCAACACCAGCCTCCTCCACCCCAGGCCGCTCCAATAGCCATCCCCACGCCGAATGAAATGGCCATTCCCGCGGCATAGTAGCCGGGGGGTGGATAGGTAATCGGCGGGTAAGGATAAGGGGGCGCACCGTAAACAACTACGGGGTCATAGCTCGGAACGTAGACGACTTCCGGCTTCGATTGTTCGATCACGATGACACTCTTGCTCTCTACAACCTTGGTCTCCACCTTCATTTGCTCGTTGGATTTTAAGTTACCCTTTTCCTTAGCCTTGGCGCGCATGCGCTGTACGGCATCCATCACGTCAGATTGCTGGGCCAGAACTGCGTTTCCGAGGTCCGTCGTCCAGCCAATGTCGTCCGCCAATCGCTTCACGACATCGGGAAGAGCCGCCATCGACTGGACACTCGGATCCCAGTTTTGCTTCATAACCGCGTCTGTCAAAGCTTTGTCTTTCAGGTCCTTGTGCTTCGCCAGAAACTGTTGAAGCTGCACGATTTCCAGCGGATAGGTTGATGCGGCCAGAACTTGCGCCAAGAGGGCGTCCTGATAGAGGGCGATGGGCGCAACCAGCGAATCCAACTGATCATTAGGAATCTTCGGAGGCGGCTGCTCGGTCGCGGTGGCCTGTTGCTCTTGCGCTTGTGCTTCCGATTGCGAACCGGCGGCAACCAGCAAGATGGAACACGCCAGGGCGGTAAATTGCTTCGATACGTGGTGCATGCGGATGGGCATTTCCTCAGTTCCTATGGCCACCTGTGAGACTTCAGCTATAGGACCGCCGGTGAATCCGGAAAACTGGCAAAAATAGCAGAGGCAGTGTGGAGGAAGAAGGCGTGTCCTGTGTCGACGTTTCCGAAGCGCAGAGCAAGGTTCACGAGTCGGCGATTTTGCTAAACGCGTATCTGTAACTTTTGACAGTTTGCCGAAACGGGGATCTAGGCCATTTTGTAGTACCGGACACGGAGCAAGGCCTGGTTTAAGTCCTACCGCCCGTCTCCAAACTCCCTTGTTTACCGGAGAGGAAGATAAGAGCAGAGGCTAATGCTTGCGCCAGAATCAGGCGGGGTTTGGAACTGTAGAGGACTTGTCATTTTTGGATGAAACATGCTCAATATGTCCCCTAGTGATTTAACAAAGGTGCAAAAATCGGAACGGCTTCTCCTTGCAATCGGTCTCATGCTTTTGGCCATCTGGGCCGGGGCACGATTTTATAGAGCCGTTGCATCCCGTGCAGCCATCGGGCGGTTCCAAGCGGAGAACCCAACCGGCGTGGCTGCGAACCCTTCGGTAACACTAGACCCCATCTCATCTTCGAGAATTGACTTCCAGCTTTGGTCCATCAAGAGGATCGCGGCATATCAGGACAGTCTTAGCAAGAAAACGGACATGCCCCTGGCTATCCTTCGTATCCGCAAGATCAGTCTTGAGGTGCCGGTTTTCAACGACACTGATGATCTCACGCTAGATCGGGGAGTCGGGCGAATTCTTGGCACGGCTCAAATCGGTCAACCGGGCAATCTCGGTATAGCCGGACATCGTGACGGTTTTTTCCGGGGGCTTAAGGACATCGAGCTTGGGGACACGATTGAACTCCAGCTGCCGGGCGGGACGGATCGGTATGCCGTTAGCCAAATTCAGATCGTTGCGCCTGAGGATACTTACGTCTTGAGAGGGCAAACAGAACCAACGCTGACGCTCGTGACTTGCTATCCCTTCTATTACGTAGGTAATGCGCCGAAACGATACGTTGTCACGGCATCACTTGAGAATTTCAATGAGCGGAATCCGACGGCGAGCAGGGTCTTGATTGGCACGGGCACGAACATCAACCACAAGGAGAAAAAGTAATGATATCTATCAGATTCTCGAGAAAACGCTTGAATGGTGCACTGGGCGGGGTCGCACTTTGTTTTGCGCTATCTCTCCCGGCAGCCGCACAAGTACAAACACAAAAGTCAGAAACTCACGGTGCAGCAACCAAGGAAGTTAAAGTCGAGCGCGGCGAAATCGTCTACGTCTCTGGCAACAGCGTGGTGGTCAAAATGGAAGACGGAACGCTGCGGCATTTCGACAATGTTCCCGACAGCACGACAGTGACCGTGGATGGGAGACAACTCAACGTCCATCAGCTACAGGTAGGGATGAAGGTGGAGAAACAGACCATTACAACGACCACCCCAAAGATGATAACCACAGTTAAGACGGTTACTGGCACTGTGTGGCACGTTACGCCTCCGCTGAGCGTTATTCTGAGACTGGAAAACGGTCAGACCCAGGAGTTTAAGATCCCAAAGGGGCAGAAATTCAACGTCGATGGTCAAATGGTAGACGCGTTTGGCCTCAAGAAAGGTATGAAAGTGGATGCTCAGAAGGTGGTCGAGGAGCCCGAAATTGTAATAGCGCAGGAAGTAAAGAGAACGGGAACTGCGCCTCCCCCTCCTCCGGCGCCAAAAGCCGATGTAGCGCTGCTGATTGTCTCGGCGCCACCAACCCCCGCGCCAGCCGCGCCCGTTGAAACAGCTGCGGCCGAGCCGGCACCCACAAAGCTGCCAAAGACAGCGAGTAATGTCCCACTAGTCGGACTTCTCGGCGCGCTCCTTTGCGCAGTTTCGTTGACTGGCATGGTGATTCGGAAGATCAATATCCGCACGGCTGGATAGGGTTAGTCGTATATCAGCGGACGGAAGTAAACAGCTAGGGGCGGGTGCTCACCCGCCCCTATTTCGTTCACTAGCAAGATTTAAGGGCAGAGTCGTGAGGTCCGTTGCGACCCGTTCATAGGCGGAGCTCCACCACTAGCCCCCATCTCAGCAAAGGGAATACGAGACGCTAAATGCAAAGTGTTAGACAAAGCCGAGGCAAGAATACTGCAATGGATCGAGAGTTAGGCGTACATCAGGGATCGCAAGAAACTGAGCACTACCAGCGGTTGGAAATCTGTGCGGTCGGTCATCGGCTGTATCAGCGTGGATACGTGATTGCATGCGAAGGGAATCTGTCGGTGCGACTCGACACAGAACGGATTCTGCTTACTCCAAGTGGTGTTTGTAAAGGAGATCTAACACCGCAGGAACTTTTGCTGACAGATTTGAGCGGTGCGGTCCTTAGCGGTGCAGGGCAGCCCTCTTCAGAGATGCAGATGCATCTCCTCTACTACCGTGCCAGACCTGACGTACAGGCCATTTGTCATGCACATCCCCCGACCGCCACGGGATTTGCGGTAGCGGGGCGCGCGCTCGAAGAAGCAATTCTTCCTCCTGAAGTGGTCATCGCGCTGGGCAAAGTTCCCCTGGCTCCTTACGGAACGCCTGGCACATCAGAACTTTGCGCCGGGCTCGAGCCGCTTGTTTCCGAACATGACGCAATCTTGCTCGAAAATCACGGGGTGGTCACATGTGGCAAGAACTTAAGGACAGCTTACTACCACATGGAAACAGTTGAGCAATGCGCTCGCGTCTTGCTTACGGCTGCATCGCTTGGGAGGCCGCGTCTACCGTCCCGGGTGGAGGTCCAGAAGCTGATCGCTGCAAGATCGCGTTATGGCTCGATGGTCCGAGACGATCGCCTGGAAATGCATTTGGCGCCTGAATCTGCGGACGATAGCTTCACGCCAACCCGGCAAGAACGGGAGTCTTTCGAGGAATCTCTCAGAAAAAAACGCCCGCTTAGAAGCAGATCCGGGGCCGCTACCGATGTACAGGAGTAGCGGCGTCACGAACTCAAAATCAAGCGGAACTCGATGTGGATGATCTGGTATTGGTTTTAATGTTGGACTCCCGCCGCTGCGGCATTTGCGCCTTATCCCTCCGTGCGCGCGGCGGACCTCGCATGTGGCCTAATTAAATTCGCGGATAATCTCGACGGTACCGTGAGATGAGATTCCCAAAGGTTCTGGCCACGGCATACGGCATTCCAATCAACACCGGTCCCACAAGCAATGCCGCCCCGGGCCGAATCTCACGAAAGATCAGAAACTGTGAAATCAGGTCCAGAAGAATCGCGATGGCGATCAAATCACCTGCAGATGAGAAGGCCTGCGCGAGCATCTTCAGTCGATGTTGCTCGTCGAACGCCAGGGTCCAAAGAAAGGTCGGGATTGCCGCCCGAGCGTCCTTCGCACCATCTCGCGCCCCAAGAAAGATCGCAACCATTGGCTGCACAACAAATCTTAGCCGGCCCGGGCCCGACAATCGTGCAACTATGTCTTCAAAGAAGCCCTCGGTAAACAGATACAAATTACCCGTCTGTATGAGCCTTCGGATTGCTCCAGGAATTGCCCCAAGAATAACTACAATCACCACCGTTCTGAGGATCGAACTGCGAGATAGTGAGATTTTCATTTCCGATGTCGATTAAGGATCGACGCTAGCCTGCTGCCACGTCCCGTGAACAACGCCCAGATTGGTCATGCTTTCAAATTGCAGACCATGACTTACTTTAACAATGGACACCAAACGCATTTCGCCGGTTCGCAAGACCACCAAAGATTCCGGGTCGAACTGAAGGGAGAGAGAAGTGAGTCCGTCCGGGAGAACGCGAAAAAGGATCTCGTCACTGCTTGCTGAAAGAAACCGAAATTCCGATTCACTTCCGCCGAAGGCCAATGCGCGCACTGTGCCATCTTTGAAGATTATGCAGTTCCAGCCGGCGTTCCCACATGCGTTGTTCTCCGGGAGACTGTCAGCGGGTAAAGGTTCAACGGGCAGAAAGCGGAAGCGTATTTGGCGATACTCTTCCGAGGGGACATTGGCCGGAGCAATTACGTGCGTAAATGAACCCGAGTGAAATGGGTCATCGCTAAGGGAGAGAAGATCAATCTGAATTGGGTGTACGGAGAGATCAGGTGCCAGGTCCTGCCAGCCAGATTCGGCTTCCGCCGCATCCAAATTTACATGGGCCTGAACGGCACGAAGGCCGACGAATATGTGCAGGATGCCTGGCGGTGAGGAAAGAGATGAACTAAGTCCGGACGCATTGAAGGGGATACTACTCAGACGGACAGTGATGGCCCCAGTGGCTTTCGCGAACGAACAGGAGTGATTGCTGACTCCAATCGCGGCTTCCGATCCATTCCATATAGCAACATAGCAAGTATTGCCGCAGCCGGAGGTGCCGAGACATAAAGTAAACAACAACGCCGCCACGAGCTCTGGATACAAAGAAAACTTCATGACAACGACCTTGTCAAGGAGCGAACTCTGTGCAGCTAGCGGTCTAAGTTCAAACCCGCTAAACACCAGTAAACCTCGAGACTTTAATGGCTGTTGGGGCGAGAGAACATCTGGCAAGACTTACAGTGGCACGGCTGCCGCTGCCTTCGGTAGGGTCGGCCAAGTCGACCATGACTCCTATACCTTTTCGTGGAAGCGCACCAGCATCCCTAAAAAATGCCCTTGTGGTTGACGCCGATCCGCAAGTCGAATCTGTGCTCGGTGCAGCACTCGACCCTCGCCGCTGGATGATCCAGCACGCGGCCGACAATGCTCAGGCCACTGCAGTGGTACAGGCCAGTATCTATGAGCTAGTGATCATAAAGCGCTTGGCTGCCCGCTCAGAATAGCGATTATGGCCGTCAGCTATCCCCACAGCGAATCCTTGGCCTTTCAGCAGGCCCTACTCAGAAGTGAGCGCCTTCGGATTCGGATCGTTTTGGGGGCGATTGCTACAGCGTTCTTGCTAAGAACGATTCGAACGGTTGCCGTAGCAAGCGGCGAAAATCTCACTTTGTGGCTTGTAACATTTGCGTTGTTCAGTGTTTTCGCGGTCTACGAATGCTTTCTATTAAGAGCGGTGAATCGCGCCATACGAAATGGTCGGGATCTTGGCAACTCAGTGTGGGTTGTCAACATTGTCGTTGAGACCCTCTTGCCGGCCCTCGGGCTTATCTTTGTAAGTAGTTCTGCCATCGACTTAGCTTATCGACCTTTGGCGAATCCCGCGGTTCTGGGGTTTTTTCTTTTCATAATCCTCGCCGTTTTGCGCCTGAATCCTGCGCTCTGCAGGCTTTCTGGATTCGTGGCGGCATCGAGCTACCTGGCCGCAGCAGCTTATCTTGGTTGGCGGCCCTCCCTTCTCGAAACAGCCTCCCTAATCTCGCCCCAAAAGGCGGTCCTTGGGTACGCCTTAACTCTAATTGTCGCTGGATTCGTGGCTGGAGCAGTTGCAGGCGAGGTCAGGAAGCAGGTGGACGCTGCCCTGCGGGAAGCGGAGGTGCGGCGGCAAGTGGAGAGGTTAGAACACGACCTGGAGTTCGCGCGTTCAATCCAACAGTCACTGCTTCCGAGCGGAGCGCCGGAGATTGAAGGTTTCGAAATCGCCGGGTGGAACCAGCCTGCCGACCAAACGGGCGGAGACTATTATGATTGGCAATGTCTACCTGATGGAAGGCTTGTCGTGACGCTAGCGGATGTAACGGGACACGGGATTGGCCCCGCTCTCCTAGCAGCAGCCTGTCGCGCTTATGCCAGGGCCAGCTTCCGCGGGTGTGGTGCACTAATGCCCGCGATGGAGCAAATCAACTCCGCGCTTGCGGGCGATACTGGTGAAGGGCAGTTTGTGACGTTGGTAACGGCAGTCTGCACCCCGGCTTTCTCGCGCGTGGAAATGCTTTCGGCCGGACACGGCCCTCTATTCCTATATGTCCTGAAGGAGGATCGGTTTGAGGAAATGGGTGCGCAGGCGCTACCCTTCGGCATATTGGCGGACTTCGTGTCCGAACCGCCACAGACCCTCGACTTGAGTCCGGGCGACCTGTTGGTGCTGGCGACGGATGGCTTCTCTGAATGGGCCAACCCTCAAGCTGAACTGTTCGGGCCCAAAAGATTGCAACACACCATACGTACATCGAGGTTAAAGCATCCGAGCGAGATTATCTCTGATATGTACCAAGCTGTGATCGAGTTTTCTGGCGGAACGAAGCAGCAAGATGATCTAACGGCCGTAATTATCAAGAGAAGATAATGCAGTCGTGCTCATGCTACGTTTGGCGGAGTCATTGTCCGCAAGCACCCCCTGAACTGGCGTAAGAGCAATCAAGTGAGGCTTGCTCGACAAAATCGGAAAGAGGGCGGGGTCAGTCGGAATGCAGGAGTAGCTTTTCCGGGGAACAGAGAAGAATTTTGCCGCGACGCTTTAGCACGGCCCGGTTCCGCTGCCACTCGCTCAACAAGCGGCTCGCCGTGAATTGCGTCATATTCGCCGCGCTGGCGAGCTCCTCGTTGGTGGCGTCGAATTCAAGGCCCCCAGGGACCTTTTGCCCAATAAGCTCAGCCAGACAAATCACAACCGCGCTGAGTCTCTTGCGAGCCGAATGGCTCGTAAGAGACACATGGGTGGCAACATACCAGGCCAAATAGTCTGAGGCGGTGCCAAGAGCGTTCTCGAGTAGCCTTGGATAGCGCGAGGCCAATTCCCGAATGGCCGAACGATCCCAAACTAAGACCTGGCTATCTTTCAGCGCCTCCACGCTCGCAAGATATAACGATGGATTTGCCAGAAGAGCCGAACCACCTATTATCTCTCCAGGTGGAAGCCAAAAAAGTAGCACCTTGCGACCATCCTCCGTCGTGAAATAGTATCGGGCGCGCCCTTTTGTCAACAGATACAGATAGTCCGCAGGGTTGCCCTGTCTCACAATTACAGAGTTGGCTTTGAACTGCCGCGGTCTTGCGGCTGCCAGAATGACTTCAAGACCTGGCGGGCCGATCCCTTCCAAAAATCGAGATCCGAGCTCCGTATTTGCGGCCGCGATTCGAGAAGCAAGCATGGCTGGACTCACTTACGATCTGTCCAATCTCAATGTCCCAGACTGACTAACCGCGCCGGAGACGCGGCACAATCCTCGACCGTCAGTTTGACACATGGCCGTTAGTTAACAATTCGGGATTTTCCCATGAAATGCCAGGTCAATTTCGGTCCAACAAGCCGGGAGAGACAAAGACACGGCCTGCCAGGGTCTCCCGGATGGCGAGGTCCAAATCGGTTGCCATTCGAGGCTTGACAACGTAACCGAGGGCACCCACAGACAGGCAGGCTCGCACGAAGTCGGAGTTTGCATGCACAGACAGAAAAACAATCTTCGACGCACAACCCAAGTTTTTTAGTTGTAGGGCTGCCTCTATGCCATTGAGAATCGGCATCGAGATATCCGTAACGATCACGTCGGGCTCTAGCTGCATCGCTTTTTCAATTAGGGAACGGCCGTTAGAAACACTACCGATGATGTCGAATGCAGGCTCCAACAGGCCTGCCACCACCTTGGGGACGTTTTGATGGTCATCTCCCAATAATATTCTGATTCTGTTCAATTGGCCCGCCCGCTCTAAGCGCGCCGGGAGGAGCAAGACTCGGCTCATACTTCGCGCCCAAATAGGACCTCCCAAAATGAAACAACGGTCTTGCCTCCGCACCTTCGCTGCTTTAGCGACAATACTCGCCAGAAAATGAGCTTGGATGCTGACAATTCTGCCAGGCACCGCGGACTAGCTCGCAGGCGCCTGGGTGCGAATAATTTATGTGTTATTATTGAGCCGGGCAGAAAGGTACTAAGCGGGTTTCTCTGCAAAGAATTTCGGCCCCAACCTGTTCGGAGTGCAAATGTCCTGTAAATTCTGTGCATCAGACAACCTGTTGAATCTGACAGGGGAGCTGACAGCGAGTCTCCCCGACTTGAAGCACCTAAGTGCCGCTCCAATGTACGCGTGCCGCGAGATCCTAGTGTGCTTGGACTGCGGGTTCACCGAACTTCGCTTGTTGGCACCCGAACTGGAGCAACTCAAGAAAAGCAAGGAAGCAGGCACGTAAACCGACCCATCAAACACCGAGCTCGCCCGGAAACCTCTTCGCATCGCTGGCGAAGTTTTATTAAACAATTTGGGCTGCGCCCCACACAGTCAGGGGGCCTTTAGAAACAGAGCGGTCGCGCTGTTTTCTGACAAGGAATCCAGGTGATCCTTCATGAGTCTGCGGGCCCGGAAGATGCGACTTTTGATCGTTCCAGCGCTTACCCCCATTGCATTAGCGAGTTCTTGCTGTGTCCATCCGTCGGCCTTGCAAAGAACGAAGGTGTCCCGGAGGTACGGACTTAAGCAACCAAGCGCTTTTGCAGCGAGGTCATTCGCGATGCAGTGATGTTCGGGATTTGGTCGGTCATCCGCCATCTTCAGGGTCTCGAAATCCTCATCCCGCGGCGAAGCTGACGTATGCCGAACAGGGCTGGCAAGCTCACGTTTGCGGGTCTTCATCAAGGCTTCGTTTATGGCGATGCGAACCAGCCATGAAGATAATCGGGAGCGTCCTTCAAATCGGTGGATATTATGGTAGGCCTTCACCAGGACATTTTGCAGATTGTCTTCCGCGTCAGCATGATTCTTCAGAATGCCTAACGACACCCTGTAGATAAGCTTCGAATTAGAGCGCACCAATTCTGGAAACGTTTCCAGCGTTTGTCCAGCCGTGCGATCTACCAAGCGCTCCTCCTTCCACCTCGGATGGTTGCTTTCCCTCATGAATGCTCTCTCCGCGACTTGGCGATGTCCTGAGATGGCGTCGCCCGCGCCGCTTTCGTTCCAGCTACTGCCCCAATGGCCGCCGCTCCCATCCAGCCGCTTCCGGCGATTCCACCAATTACCGCTCCCAGTCCAGCTCCGCCGCCGCCGCGCTTGGCAGTTTGACCTTCAGCGCATATCCTCCGGCAGGGCTTTGCTTGCCGTTACGTTTCATCGAGCCTTGCGTAAGATCACACAAGCATTGATCGCGTTTGCACTGTCAAAAATATCAGCCGCTCTGGAAGGGCAGGGAAGCGTGTCACCTCAAATCGCCGAGCGGTCTTTATCATAGTGTTAGCTTAGCTTCTGTCAAAACTTGCAGTTGCTCGTTGCGATTTCGAACCATAACTTCGGTGAGCTGTACGGACCCCGCTAGAGAAAAACCTTCGGCCAGCTCGTGTACACACGGCCGGCGAGGCTACGGATCACTAGCCCCATGAAGATAGTGTCGGCACGGGAGTCTATGCTGCCGGTCAATAGCTTGGTCTCTAACCTACCGTGCGCAGAATCCGGCCGCCAAGGTCTTAGTCTGCCAGCCTAACTGATCGGCTCAAAGGTGGCTGTGCTAAAGCGGTTGGGGGAATTAAAAAGGATGCGCCTAAGCTCTTTCATTATTCGTCAACGGAACTGCGGTGTTCGCGATATGCGAAAGACACGTCCGTACCTTAAAGGGGCTTGCTTCGTCTGTTTGTTGCTGGCAAGCGTCAGAGGTCTCTCGGCCGTGCAAGAAACGAAAGGGAGTTCGGCCAACAAGGCGGCTCAATCGAATGCAGACCTCGCACCCGCCGAGTATAGTCCAGCGCCCGTTGAGATTGACGGGCGGCCAATTTTGTTGGTTTATGGCGCCGTGGGTGGCCTATCGCCGGACGAGCGGGCGAGCAACATTAAACATCGCATTCTGGACTTTGCGAAGCAGAGCGATGTCCAGGTTAGTTCCGTCCACATAGAGGACCGTGGGCCTTGGACAGAAATTCTTGCTGGCAATGGGCCCATTATGGGCGTTTCAGAGTACGACGCCAGGATTGCGGGCCGTCCTCGAAGTGACCTGGCCTCCGAGTACGCGGAGATCATTCGACGCACCGTCACGTCATACCGTCAAGTTCATACTTGGGACAACGTCGTACGCGCTTGGATATACACGGCTATTGCCAGCGCTGGCCTCTTTCTTTCGCTCCTGTTGCTGGTCCGACTTCGTCGCATGTTGCGGTCTAGGATTCAGCGGTGGACGGAAGCTCACGATGTGCGGAGAACGGTATTCTCTCGTTCTTTGCAGTATCTCGGGCGATCGTCACTGGCTATCGCCCGACTGCTATTCTGGGTCTTGTTGATCGCCCTGCTCAACGGCTATGTCACACTCGTTTTGAGTTTCTATCCAGCCACGCGCTATAACTCGAAAAGAATCATCGACTGGATATTTTCGCAAATAGCTGCCTTGGCGAGCGCGGTCGCGGCCTATCTTCCCAATTTACTGGTTGTCGCGGCAATTTGCTTAATGGCGTACTACTTGATCCGATTAGATGGATATATCTTCGCCGAGATTCGGGAAGGGAGACTGAGACCAAAGAGTTTTTATCCAGAGTGGGCAGAGCCGACCGCCAAGCTCGTCCGCCTGCTGATCTTGGTCGTCACTGCTATCGTTGCCTTTCCCTATCTGCCGGCTTCCGATAGTCCAGCATTTCGAGGAATTAGCGTATTCCTTGGGGTATTGCTTTCCTTGGGATCTACTTCCGCCGTGGCCCACGGCGTCGCTGGAACGATACTAACTTACATGCGTTCGTTCAGCGTCGGGGATTTCGTAAAAATAGGAGACACACTCGGTGTGGTTATCGAAAGAAATCTGCTTGTGACTCGCATCCGGACTCAAAAACAGGAAGTGGTGACGATTCCGAATGGAAGCGTGCTCGGCGGTGTCGTGGTGAACTATAGTGCGGAGGCAAGAAACAACGGGGTAGTCTTCCACACCAAGGTTTCCATCGGGTACAACGCTCCTTGGAAGGAGGTCCACGACTTACTTGTGGCCGCAGCTTTGTCTACAAAGGATGTGCTTAAAGACCCCCAACCGTTCGTCTTGCAATCGAGTCTCGACGATTTCTACGTCTCTTATGAGTTGAATGCCTTTACGACGCATCCGCAGAACATGCAGCTCATTTATTCGGATCTACACCGGAATATCCAGGATAAGTTCAACGAAAGTGGAATCGAAATCAACTCGCCGCACTATGTGTCAATTCGCGATGGTAACCGAATCGCGGTACCCGACCAATATATCGAAAAAGATTATCAGGAACCGGGCTTCCATATTAGGGAAAACAAAAACGCAGTAATCCCTGGAACATAGACACCGGATGCTTGAAGCAGCGCCCTCGATTGTTTCTTCTGGGGTCCGCCCGTGCCGAAGTCGGATAACGGCCGCGGCAATGGGTCTTTGCACCGGGCTTCTGGTCATTTGAGCTAGGGCAGATCAAAAACTACGCTGGTCTCTTCATCCTTAATCTTTCAATGCTTTCTTTCCATTGCGGGTGGAGTCGTTGGCACCCGATTGCCCGGTGCTGAGGTCGCGAGGATCCGAACGTCGGTATTCCTATCCGTTCTACACTCCTGCGCCATCTTTGCCGCGCGCAGAATGCCCTCAGAGGGGGCCCAACGCGCGCACGGGATCCACCCATCCTTTGCATTTGCGGCCTTGCGCGTTTCCGGCTCTCCGCAATCCGGGCCTCAGCGCGCGTAAGCCGTACGGCATTCCAGGACTCCGAAAGCCGCGATCCGCATAGGCCCTGGCCAATCAACGAACCTTTGTCTTGGGGCATGCAGAGTCCTGTGGATCAGGGCACCAAGGACAATCGGGTTGCGAGAGGCCCGAAAGCATGACTGTCAATACTGACAGTATAGGATTAAAGCTCTTTCCGTCAGTATGGCAAACAGATGAGTGAGGTCCTCGTGACGCCCCCACGAATCATGCTGGCTGATGATCATACGATCCTCCTGGAAGCATTTCGTAAGCTTCTGGAGCCTCTCTTCGAGGTAGTAGGCACGGTGTCTGATGGGCGCGCCTTATTAGAAGAAGCGCCAAATCTTAAGCCCGACGTGATTGTCGTCGATGTAGGCATGCCGTTATTGAATGGCTTGGAAGCCGGCCTACGGCTGAAAGAAATGATGCCCTCTGTAAAGATTGTTTTCCTTACGATGAATGATGACCCCGATTTGGCGGTGAATGCAATGCGGTCGGGGGCGTCTGCTTATCTCCTAAAAAGGTCCGCGGCTGCCGAACTGATTCACGCGATAAATTTGTCATTGAAAGGGAAGTCGTACATTACACCGCAGATCGCGCGCGGAATGGAAAAGGCCTTTATCAACAATCCGAATCCGAAAGGTCGGGCAAAATCCTTAACGCCACGGCAGCGGGAAGTCGTCCAACTGTTGGCGGAAGGTAAGTCCATGAAAGAGGTCGCTAGCGTCCTGAATGTTACCCCGCGAACGGTTGCCTTTCACAAATATCGGGTCATGGAGGAGCTGAATCTCCAATCAACTGCGGAACTGATTCAGTTCGCGATCAAATCCCGAATTCTGGTGACGTAAGATTAGGAAGGCTTTCGATAGAATCTCGATTCCTTCGAGGATTTTTCGATCTTCGAACAGGCGGCCACCTAATTCCGCGAGATTCGGAAAAGACGGCCACACGTGGAGCATGGGAGTCGGTGAAGTGTTCTAGTAGGACTTTGACGTTAGGGGTGACCGGTAACCATCGTCAAAAGCCGATTCCTTGTGAAGCCCATTCCTGTTTTTTTCGCAATTCTTCATCGTGCCCTTTCCACCGCCCGGCCCGTGCGATCGCTATCATTTGTTGTTCACACCGCGCATCCAGATTACGAATCCGCTTCTTCAGTCCGCTGTGACCCAAGCGTGATTTGCCGATGTCCAAGCTGGATCGCCGCGCCTCCTTCGTTTCTTCAGACGCAGCACCAGCACGAAAAGCTACACTTCAACCGCGCTACAAATAGAAGGTCCAGAAATACTGGCTACCATGCGTCACATTTGCGACCGAAAGTAGCTAGGGTGATCAGACGGCAAGAATCTGCGTCTTAGTTTCACCTGCGTGATGAAGGAGGCGACCTTCTTTTGGGGGCGTAAGGGGTCCTACTGGAGAAAGAGAGCTCGCCTCCGTCTCGAGAGATTCAGTCACAAATTCATTTACAAGGGAACTGTCAAGACCCACAGGTCGGGAAATTCGGGCGAGCAGTACGTGTCAGATTCTGCCCAAAAGGTCTGGCCGATACCTGTCAGTTTTGCCGGTGGTGCTCTTCGGCAATTCTGGCACCCTTTCGGTTGGAGGATCCCCACTGACCTGGAGAATTGTATGAATCATAAGAACCTCCCTCTGCTCTCCTGCCTTATGCTCTGGCTCTCGGCCAGCTGCTCCTTGGCTCAATCGGAACAAAATGTGCCGGCGAAAGATCTTGTTACTAAGTCCGTCAACGCGATCGGCTTTCCAGTTGGCGGTGGAGGTGTCAAGGTCGACCTCAAGGGGACAGAGCTGATGACTCAGGCCAATGGCGAAGGCAAGGTCGAGGCCAAGCAAGGCAAGACCAATATTGAAGTATCGGTTACTGGTCTCGAGCAACCCACGAAGCTTGGTGCAGAGTTCTTGACGTTTGTGTTGTGGGTCGTTACCCCTGATGGGCGCACTGGAAATCTCGGCGAGCTGATCGCTAACAAGAATGGTGAGGCAAAGTTAAATGCCACTACACCGGCGCAGACATTTTCTTTGATTGTGACAGCAGAACCGTATTTTGCGGTTCGTCTCCCAAGCGAGATTGTGATCATGGGGAGCGAAGCGAGAAAAAACACCAAGGGCAAACTGTTTCCCGTCAAGGAATACAAGCTCATGAAGCGCGGGCAGTACGAAAAACTTGGCAACCCATTGGCATTGACGCCCGATGTTGAGCACGTCCCATTGGAGTTGTATGAAGCGCGCAACGCTGTAGATATAGCGAAGTCGCGAGGGGCTGAAACGGATGCTGCGGAAATCTTTTCAAAAGCCAAAGGAAGCCTGGAAATTGCCGAGAATACCCTGGCAAGGAATGCAGCTAAAAAGGAAATCATTTCCACGTCCCGGCAGACTGTGCAATTCGCAGAGGACGCACGTGCGCTAGCGGCGCAGCGACAGGAGGAACGGCGTATCGCTTCGGAGCGCGACGCAGCAGCCGCTCGGGCCAAGGCAGAAGCAGAAGCAAAGGCTGACGAGGAGGCCAAACGCCAAGCTGAATTAGCTGCGGCCAAGGAAGCGCAGATGAAAGCCGAAGCGGACGCCGCCGCGACAAAAGCCAAAGCGGAAGCGGATGCCCTGAAGGTGAAGGAAGAAGCGGCTAAGGCGGACGCGGAACGGGCCCGAAAATCGGCAGCAGACTTGCGTGCCCAGCTGCTAGAACAGTTTAACCGCATCTTGGAAACGCGAGACACTCCACGCGGCCTCGTGGTCAACATGGGAGACGTTCTCTTTGATTTTGGAAAATACGATTTACGGCCCGAGGCGCGGGAAAAGTTGGCAAAACTTTCGGGCATTATCTTGGGCCATCCTGGTCTGAACTTGGCAATAGAAGGCCATACGGACAACGTGGGGAGCGACGAGCTAAATCAGAAACTCTCCGAAAAGCGTGCGGAAGCCGTGCGCAACTACCTCATCGAACAGGGACTAGCTGATAACACTGTTATGTCATATGGATTTGGCAAGACTAGCCCGGTTGCCGACAATGGTTCTGCCGCTGGCAGGCAGAAAAACCGTCGCGTTGAAATCGTGGTGTCTGGCGAGGTCATCGGCGCGAAAATCGGCAGCTAAGTTCAACATTGTGCGCAGTCGAAGGAGCCGGCGGGTCCGGCCGCATAGGTAGAGTGAATGAACTCTCGCGCAAATTCTCTCGATACCCATCAAAAGACCCTGGCAATCAATTTGGATCCGAGCATTTTCGGTTCTTTTGCCGAGATCGGTGCCGGGCAGGAAGTGGCCCGCTGGTTTCTGCGTGCAGGAGCTGCCTCGGGCACTGTCGCAAAAACAGTCTCCGCCTACAGCAAGCCGGTCAGTGACAGTCTGTATGGAGCATCCTCGCGCTATGTTTCAATACAGCGTCTCGAGGCCATGATAGATCAGGAATGGAATTTGCTCCTGACACAAGTACCACCGAGCCTCGCTTCACAAACGCGTCTTTTCTGCTTCGCAGATACCGTTTCAGCGCGCAACTTTTCCGGCACTAACGAATGTCACGGTTGGATGGGAATCCGCTTTCAGGATGCCCCTCTAGGAGAGCCAAATGACCTCCTGCTACACCTCAATTTGAGGGACGCGTCAAATCTGCTGCAGCAGGAGGTTCTTGGCGTTGTCGGTGTCAATTTGATTTATGCCGTCTTTCATTTGCGCCAATTCGGCGGAAGCTCATGGAAGACTCTTCTGGACGAGGTGAGTGTACAAAGGGTTGAAATCGACTTCATCGAACTGCGAGGACCCGCGTTTGCTGGTTGGAATCGCCAAAAGACACTACTAGCTCTGGTCTGCGAAGGACTGGCCGAAGCCGTTTTCATTGCTGCTGGAAAGTCCCAGGCCCCGCCTACAGAAATTCTCAGAAAAAGAACAATCGTGCTGACTCCGGTTGCGTGGAAAAGCTCCGACTCTGCTCAACAACAGACGCTCTCTGCCGCGATTCTCCAATTGCAGGCTGAATCGGCAAGTGCGGTGTCCGAGCCGGTAGGTCTTTTCGCTCTTAGCACCACATCCCTTGATACTCCATCCGCGCCCGTGGACTCCGCCGCTCTCTCAGGCCGCGTGGAGGCTTTGTGCGCGAGCTGCAACGATGTGCTAGTCTTTGGCTACAGTGAGTTCTACCGGATGACGTCCTTCGTCAACCGTTACACTCAGGCTCCAGTACGCTTTGCAATTGACACCGCTGCTCTAATCGATTTTCTCTCCCGGACCCATCACAACCTTGAAGGTCGACTTCTCGAGGGCGTTTCCAAATTGTTTGCGCAGAATGTACGCGTTTATGTTTATCCGACGGCAACTTCCGCCATGCAAGATTCGCTCCTTTCCGCATCAGCGGCTGGCTGGCAATGGGAAGAGAAGAACGGCTTGATCGCGGCTGATGCGCTAAGGCCCGCCGCACCTCTAGGGCATCTTTACTCCTACCTCATTGCTAGCGGCTTTGTCGTACCGATGCCTGGCATTTCCTCTTCACCAACAACGCGATAGCTGCTCCGGCCACCGCACCTCTAAGGAATGTCTTTTCAATTAGTTATCGAAGGCTCTGTTTGTTTTGCTCCTTATTGAATTTCGAAAAAAAGAGGCTCGAGGATCTGCTAGTTTTGACAGTTCACTCCCAACTCCGTCACCAGCATCATCGCGCAGTGAGCGCTGGTTGATTAGAGAGACGCGCCCACTCATGCAGCGCCAGACGCTCACCATTCCAGTTCGTGAAAACCGGCACTTGCGCCTCGCGGAGCGTACAAAATGCAAGAAAAGCTATTGCGATTTGGGGAGGGTCTTTCCGTGCTGCCGATTCCGCCCCCGCGAGTCTCCAGGCGAACCCTATACACCTTGGGCGTACTTGTTGTGGCTCTGATCACCACCAATGGTTGCTCGTCAAGCGCTGAAAAGCCCGCTCCTCCGCCTCCCGGCGTCACGGTAACACCGGCAATTCAAAAGGACGTTTCCATCCATCAGGAATGGGTAGGAACCATGTCGGGCAATGTAGACGCCGACATTCGACCCAAGGTGGAAGGCTTCCTGCTTGCCAGGCTCTACGCGGAAGGCTCGTACATTACGAAGGGCACTCCAATGTTCCGACTCGACGGACGCCAAGCCAGAGCGGCTGTCGAGCAGGCCGAGGGAAACCTCGCGCTAGCCCACGCTGCATTGGGACAGGCGCAGATTGATGTGCGTCGTTACACCCCCCTGGTAGCGCAGAAGGCCGTAAGCCAAGCCGAACTCGATAAAGCATTGAGTTCAGAATCCGCGGCCAAGGCAGGGGTGGATGCGTATCAAGCGGCTGTGGACAATGCCAAGCTGAATCTGGGCTGGACGACCGTGACCTCGCCGATTTCCGGAATCGCGGGTATCTCCAAAGTCCAAGTCGGCGACCTGATGACGCCGACCACGGTCATGACGACCATTTCGAGCGTGAATCCAATCTATGTCGACGTCAACATCGCAGAACAGGACTATCTCCGGTTCGTCCGCGAAAAGACAGGCCGTTCAGCGGGCCAGAATCTCCAACTGATTCTTGGCGACGGAACTGTTTATGCGCGTCGTGGTCATGCGCTTTTTGTGAATCGCGAAGTGGATTCGCGAACCGGAACAATTCAGGTGCGAGGTGAGTTTCCCAATCCAGGCAATGTGTTGCGCCCCGGTCAATATGCCCGCATCCGCGCCGTCACCGAATTGCGCAAGGGTGCGATTTTGATTCCGCAGCAGGCGGTTTCCGAACTCCAAGGCGTCTATCAGATTGGAGTCGTTGGTGCCGACAACAAGGTCACCATCAAGACTGTGAAACTCGGACCACAGTTCGGGGACATGTGGGTGGTCGAGTCCGGCCTTGAGGTCGGGGACAATGTTGTCGTTGATGGGCTGCAACGCATCAAGACCGGCATGACTGTTGCCCCCACGCCATTTAAGAACACACAAACTTCGCCGAATGGTGTGATGTAGCTATGTCGAAGTTCTTTATTGACCGGCCGATCGTCGCCATAGTCATTTCCATCCTTACCGTGGTCATAGGCCTGGTGTCGATGGCCAAGCTTCCCGTGGCTCAACTCCCCGATATCGTGCCTCCGCAAATTAACGTGTTGGCCACATATACCGGTGCGGACGCGCTCACGATCGAGCAGTCGGTTGCCACTCCACTTGAACAGCAAATGAATGGAGTGGACAACATGCTCTACATGATGTCCACGAACGCGAATGACGGAACGATGAACCTCAAGGTCACCTTTGACATCGGCACTAACGTAGATATCGACCAGGTGAACACGCAGAATCGAGTGTCCCAGGCCAGCCCGAATCTCCCGACATCGGTCAATCAATACGGTGTGACCGTCAAGAAACTTATGGGGCTTCCCTTGCTCGTGCTGTCCGTCTATTCGCCAAAGGAGACCTACGGCGGACAGTTCTTGGGAAACTACGCAACCATCAATATAAACGACGCATTGTTGCGCGTTCCCGGAGTCGGGCAAGTAACCAATTTTGGCGCCGCAGACTATGCCATGCGCGTATGGGTAAAGCCAGATCAGCTGACCAAACTCGGTCTTACGGTCTCAGACCTCAGCAACGCAGTCCAACAACAGAGCGCCGTAAATCCGGCGGGACAGATCGGCGCTGAGCCCGCTCCCAAAGGCCAGCAGTTTACTTACGCCGTGCGCGCCCCAGGAAGGCTGGCCAATGCGGAAGAATTCGGGAACATCATTGTTCGGCAAAATCCCGATGGCTCAACCGTCAGGTTGAAAGATGTGTCTCGAATCGAATTGGGATCACTTGTTTATCAGCAAATTGGACGGTACAACGGCAAGCCCGCAGTCATCATTGCTATTTATCAAGCTCCCGGTTCCAACGCATTAGCTGTGGCGAAGCAAGTCAAAGCCCAGATGGAAGATCTGAAAACCCGGTTTCCACAAGATCTGGATTACATCGTTTCCATGGACACCACGCTCCCTATCACCGAGGGCATGAAGGAAATTCTCACGACGCTTTTCGAAGCCATCGTCCTGGTGATCATTGTTGTGTTCCTATTTTTGCAAGGTTGGCGCGCAACTCTGATTCCTCTGATTGCCGTGCCGGTGTCACTGATCGGCACGTTTGCAGTCTTTCCCATGCTCGGTTTTTCGATCAACACGCTTTCACTCTTTGGACTCATTCTGGCCATTGGGCTGGTAGTGGACGATGCGATCGTCGTTGTTGAGGCAGTTGAGCACAACATCGAACACGGATTGACGCCCAGAGAGGCAACCATCAAGGCGATGGAGGAAGTTACAACGCCAGTCATTGGTATCGCCCTGGTCTTGTCCTCGGTATTTATTCCCATGGCGTTCATGGGAGGTATCAAGGGCCTGTTGAATCAGCAATTCGCGATTACCATCGCCGTGTCCGTTCTTATCTCAGCGTTTAACGCATTGACACTCTCACCGGCGCTCTCGGCGCTCTTGCTTCGTCCCCGCAAGGAGTCAAAGGGGCTGGTCGGCAGGTTCTTCGCCGGCTTCAATCGGTGGTTCGGAAAAATGACGGGAGGCTACGTCAATTGGAGCCACGTTCTCATTCGCCGATGGGGGATTGCACTGCTCTTGCTCTTGGGCGTTTCGGTCATCGCAGTGACTATGGGCAAGAGACTTCCGAGTAGCTTCGTTCCGGAAGAAGATCAGGGATACGCGTTCATTCAGCTCCAGCTTCCAGATGCCGCTTCTCTACAACGGACTGACGCCGTCATGCGTAAGATGGATGATATTCTCGCGCACACTCAGGGCATTCAGGGATTCGATGCAATCGTAGGTTTCAGTCTTTTGTCCAACACCTCAGCCAGTTACACCGGTTTCTATTTCCTTCAGTTTGATCCGTGGCACGAACGCAAGGGTTTCGAACTCTCTGCAAACGGTTTGATGCAGACGTTGAACCAGAAAATGCGCAAGGAAATTCCGGAAGCCATCGGCTTCGCCTTCGGCCCGCCGGCCATTCCCGGTCTTGGCACAGCCGGCGGATTCACTTTTATGTTGCAGGACCGGTCCGCTGGAACCGTTCAGCAGATCTCCGAAGCTCTTGACAAGTTGAGCCAGGCGGCACGGAAGCGCCCGGAAATTGGTTCAATCGTGGCTACCTTCCGCCCTTCGGTGCCACAGCTTTTTGTCGACATTGACCAGGATCGCGTATTAAAGCAAGGGCTACAGTTCAGCGAAGTCTACCAGACCTTGCAAGCTTTCTTGGGCGGCGCATACGTCAATCAATTCAATCGGTTTGGTCGTCAGTGGAAAGTCTATCTGCAGGCCGAGCCGGAGTACCGCATCAGCGCCGACAAAATTAACAGTTTTTATGTCAGAAACGCGAAGGGTGAAATGACGCCGCTGGCCTCCATGATCACCGTGAAGCGCGTTTCGGGACCGGAATATACCAACCGCTTCAATCTGTTCCGAAGTATTCAAATTAACGGCTCACCGGCGCCGGGATATAGCTCAGGCCAGGCGATGGCCGCGATGGAGCAGGTTGCCACAGAAGTTTTGCCTGCTGGTATGGGATATGCCTGGAGCGACATGTCCTATCAGGAAAAGAAAGCTGAGGGCGGACAAGCGATTGTTTTCGGCATGTCCATCTTTTGCGTATTCCTAATTCTGGCCGCGCTCTACGAGAGTTGGTCGCTGCCTTTCAGTGTGCTCTTGTCGGTTCCTGTGGCTGTTCTCGGTGCCAATGCCGGACTGCTGCTGCGCAAGCTCGATAATAATGTGTTCGCTCAAATTGGGCTGGTTATGCTGATCGGACTGACAGCCAAGAACGCGATTCTGATCGTCGAGTTCGCAATCTTGGAGAACAAGAAGGGCAAAGGGCTCGTCGAAGCGGCCCTCGAAGGGGCTCGGCTTCGCCTTCGGCCCATTTTGATGACATCTTTCGCCTTCATTCTCGGATGTGTTCCTCTGTGGACGGCGAAAGGCGCCGGCGCGATTGGCCGCCAAGTGCTGGGAACTTCTGTCATTACTGGGATGACTGCAGCGACCGTCCTTGGCGTCTTCCTTGTGCCCGTCCTATATGTGGTGGTTGAACGCATTGCCGGCAAAGAGAAAAAAGCAGCTGAGGACATCCCCGGGTCGGCCGCACTCGAGGGAGGACACGACTGATGCGCAAAATCATCGTCGTCGCACTTCTTCCACTCTTTTTGGCGGGCTGCACGGTTGGTCCAAAGTATGTGCGTCCGGCCGTTCAGCCTCCCGCCAATTTTTACGCCGAGCAACAGGCAGCCGCGAACTCTGCCGCCGACCTGGCGTGGTGGGATTTGTTCAAAGATCCCGTTCTGCAGGATCTTATCCGCGAGGCGTTGAAAAACAATTACGATCTGCAGTTGGCGATGGCGCGCGTTGAACAGGAAAGGGCACTTCTTGGGGTTAGCCGTTCGCAGTATTACCCGCAGGTGGGATACGGCGCGAGCATTTCGGGGCAACAGTCTCCTACAACTCCGAATCACACATACTACTCTTACAATTTCAACACCCTCTGGGAGATTGATCTCTTCGGGCGTATCCGAAAATTAAATGAAGCGCAGCGCGCAGTATATTTCTCGAGCGAGGAAGCGCGCCGAGATGTCAGGCTGGTGGTCTTGTCAGATGTGGCGCAAGGATACTTGCAGTTGCGAGCACTTGATGAGCAATTGGCAATTGCCCATCGAACCGTCGAAAGCTTTGCAGAAACGCTTGACCTATTTCAACGCAAATTCGAAGGCGGAGCCGCCTCGGGACTAGAAGTTGCTCGCGCTCAAGCCGCGCTCTCGAACGTCGCAGCTGTAATCCCGGATTTCGAAAGGCAGATTGTTGCTCAAGAGAATGCTCTGAACTTGTTGCTTGGACGCAATCCCGGCCCGATCGCGCGAGGCGCTTCACTCTCCGACCAATACGATCCGCCAGACGTGCCGGCGGGATTGCCTGCGACACTTTTGGAACGACGGCCGGACCTCCGAGAATCGGAACAGAATCTAATGGCTGCCAATGCCAACGTCGGTGTCGCCAAGTCCAATTTCTTTCCCACGATTTCTCTGACGGGTTTACTTGGGGGTGTGAGTCCTCAGCTTTCTGAGCTTACAGCTTCCGGAAAAGCCTGGAGCATTGCCGGGAATTTGGCCGGGCCAATATTCACTGGGGGCCGCTTGAAAAATGAATATCGCGCTTCGCTTGCCGTACGCGACCAGGCCAAGATTTCTTTCGAGAAAGCGGTCACTCAGGCTTTCGGTGAGGTTTCCACATCACTCTCGGCACACCAGCAACTAGCGAAGGCTTACCGTGAGCAACTGAAATCTGTGGACGCCTACCGCGAATCGGTCCAACTGTCTTTCACTCGCTACGATAGCGGGCTGGCCAGTTATTTCGAGATTGTTGACGCTCAGCTTCAGCTATACCCGGCGGAGAGTTCCGCGGTTTCCTATGACCTCGGGCGCAAATTGGCCGTAGTTGATCTCTATCGTGCACTCGGCGGCGGGTGGAATCTAAGCGATGCGCAGTGGACTAGCAGCAGTGGAGCACCAAGCTCGACTCAAGCTCCCACTCCCTAGTTCCGCTCGCGGTGCCCGCAGATCGTAGCTGTGGCGCGTATGCTGCTGCAAGCCTGATCTAGAAATTCCCCTTGAAATAGTCGGTGCGAACTTGCGGATGAAAATCTGATCTTTGCTGTGCGGCGCTGATCCAAAAATATGTCTGTAAGTTTTGACAGATTTTTGGTGCCCGACATTGTGGCCCTCTAGTTCTCTGACGACTTACGTGCAGCCATGCGCAAGGCGTTGAATCTAATTATCTTACGAACAAGCTGTAGACAGCCCGACCCGTTTCCGATGGTACCAAGGGACACCGGCAGCTAGGATTCATTCGAGTTTTATCTGTGGTTCTGAATGAACCTATCTTGCTCGATCTGTCGAATGGCCATGAGGCTCTCTGACGTTCTGAATTCAAGGAGATGCGAAAGTGCCTTTTTCCCGAGTAGGCTGTCTTACTTCACTTGGGCGATGGTTGACGCTTTCTTTGCTAATGTTCGCTACCTCCTGCAGCCAACCACCGGCTCCATCTTCAGGTAATCCATCCGCACGAGATTGGCGAACCTTCGAAGGTACTTGGTCCGCCTCAGGCACGCGGCAGACGCTTAACCTCGAGCAGGATCACCGTGCCTCAATCTTTAATCTAACTGGGTCGCTGCTCCTCATCGGGGATCAGGCGCTGGGGATCGGATTCCAGGCGCAAGCCATAGGCTTCACGGACAGTCTCGCCGGCATGCAGGGTCGGTGTGTCTGGACTGACGAGCACGGCGATAAGGTCTATAGCGAGTTGAAGGGCGAATTTGTGGCAACTGGAAACCGCATCGCGGGCACAATCCTAGGCGGAACAGGGCGCTATGCCGGGTTGACCGGGGAATACTCGTTTCAGTGGCGATTCGTCGTTGAGTCGGAAGACGGCTCCGTCAGCGGGCGAACCGTCGACCTAAAGGGCCGGGCGCGGTTAGGCTCGGCGGCTGCCGTGCCTGGTGCAGAAGACAGAAAATGAACCCAGCCACTCGTAAGCTCAGGAGTCTCCTGAAAAAAAGCTTGCCCTTTGCCCTGGCGCTTGGTATTTGGTTCTCGCCAATACCGGCAGGACTAACCAGGGAAGCATGGCATCTCTTCGCCATTTTCGCAGCCGCTATCTTTGCCGTCATCTTGAACGCATTTCCGCTTTTGACATCCTCACTGCTGGCGGTGTCTGCCGCCGTTCTTACTCGCACTCTCGATGCCGGTAAGGCCTTCGCTGGTTTTGCCAATTCTAGCGTGCTTCTAGTGGTTGTTGCTTTCCTGGTCGCCAACGCGGTCGTCAAATCGGGACTCGGACGGCGCATCAGCCTTCTGGTCGTGAGTCTATTCGGACGATCCACGCTCGGACTGGGCTACAGCATTTTCTTTACGGATGCCCTAATCGCACCGGCATTTCCGAGCAACACGGCGCGTGGCGGCGTGCTCTACCCCATCGTCCTTTCCTTGGCCCAAGGTTCCGGTTCCATGCCCGAAGACCAGAGGAATCGCCGGATGGGTGGCTATCTCATGTTCTGCGGCATGGCCAGCCTTAGCGTGTCGTCGGCCCTCTGGCTCACTGCCACGTCGGGCAACCCAATCGCGGTCTCGTTGGCACAACACTATGGTGTGAAGATCAACTTCGGCTCATGGATCGTTGCGTCATCCATTCCTGTATTGTCAATGATCGCGCTGCTTCCAATCATCCTCTACAGAGTATTCCCACCCGGAGTGACCAAGACTCCCGAAGCGCCAAAGGCGGCACGCGAAGCCTTGCGCTCCATGGGAAGACTCACACGGGATGAATGGATTGTTGCCGTGGCCTTCGTGTTCATGGTGACAGGTTGGGTGTTGGCGGGGACATTGAATTTGAGCCTCGCTGCCGTCGCGTTTGCCGGCTTGGGTGCTCTGCTTGCAACCAACGTCCTCACGCTCGAAGACATCAACTTGCAGGGAGGAACCCTGGTGACTTTCATTTGGCTCGCGGTGCTTTTTGCTTTGAGCGGCCAGTTGAACGAGCTTGGCTTCATGGGTTACGTGGGAGGACGGCTGACGTCTCTGCTCGGTGGTATAACTTGGCCGATTGCGTACGTCTTTCTTCTCCTACTCTACGTTTTCATGCACTACATGTTCGTCAGCCAAACCGCGCAGATATTGGCTCTTTTCGACGTCTTCCTCGGAGTTGGCGTGAAGACCGGTGTTCCCGCACCCCTAATGGCTTTTGCATTGCTCTTTGCCAGCAGTTACTTCTCGACGATCACGCCTCAGGGCGGGAGCCAAAACGTCATCTTCGTTGGGAGCAATTACCTCACTCAGGGTGAGCTCTACCGACTAGGCCTTCTGACCACGGTGTTCTGTCTGCTGGTATTCCTGGTGATCGGAACACCATGGCTGCTTTTCGTGGTGCGTTAACAACGAATGACGTAGAGTCTGTGAGGATTCGCTCGGCGCGTGTGCAATGAGTTCGGGTAGAACCGCTTACAAACTGCGATCATTCGTAGGAACACCCGCAAGATGACCCGTTGCTTGCTCGCCGGGCACCAAAAACATTGTGGCCTGGAAGGTTGCCGCGCAGTCACTCGTGAGGACAACGCTCAGAAGGGAATTATGCACACGCAGTTTGTCGTCATAGTCAGTACCGCCGGGCTTCCAGATTCCTGAATTTGTTTATGAAGAAATTCACGCGTGGCCCCCGCAGCGTAGCTCCGGGCCTTCGCTTTCCTAAAGAGTCTTCAAAAGGATGTCATTCCGGGGTCTCGAGATGAGAGACCAGGGAATATAGATAGAGTGCGATTCCAACAAACATTGACAAACCGCCGATCGCCACGAAGATAACGAACGCAATTGGCGTGGACCAAATCAAACACAGCGCTTCGATCACGAGGCCGACCACTATGAAGACGCCAGCAACCTGCCGGCGTTTCTCAAGTTGATTTACCCTCAGCATCACTTACCTTCTTTCCAGAATTTAGCGTCTTTGAGATGCGCCAGATCGTGCGCTATCTCATGGCAGCCACTAGAGAGACAGGAGAGTTGATTGGCTTTGATTGCCGGCAGTGTAGCGGGGTCGGCATTGTGTACCGCTCCGTCCTCGAATGACCTTGCGCCAAGATGGCAATGCAGACACTCTCGATTGTTATAGGGTTCGTAAAGCTTGATGTTTTCTGGCGCCGGCGGAGTTCCTAGATAATAGATGGCAACATGTTTGAGTCCATATAGCTTCACTTTAAGTCCGCCAAACATGGCGTAGTTGGTATGGCAGGAATAGCAGGCTTCATCGGGCGGCACTCGATGATTCTGGAAATGGGATGCGGGAAGATGAGTAGGGTCGTCCACGTAAAGACTTTTTCCATACCCGTCCATGGTGTGACACGACAAGCAGAAAGTCGTACTTTTGGAACGTGCCATTTCTTTGGAGACCCCCAGCAGCCCGCAAAAGATAGGTAAACAAAACATAGCGACAAAGGCGAGTATCTTTCCGCCGCGGGAGTCAGTGGTTGCCGGGCGAGCGATAAGCACACTTACCACTACAGCACTAAAAAGGATCAGGCTTAAGATCAGAATTGTCGCATAGGGCATCGGTCCATCCTTCCAGGCATGAAGTTAGACGCTGAAACTTTTCTTGCTTCTCAGACCGCTGAGTCGAGCAGGATCGGTTCTGATCGCCAGGATTTCCTTTCTTGGATTCTGTCACCCACCCACCCGACTCGAAGATGGGCCGGTCACAGTTCGTAGAGTGAGTTAGCCAATCGTTTCAGTCCACGATCGCGGGCGATTACATCGAGGTGAAGCGAAGTCCAATCCGCTAGAAAGAGGGTCTCGTCCCCCTCTCCATCATAGGTTTTGAGATAGGCCCGGCAGAACTCACAGTAGTCGATGCGCAAGTATTTTTCTCCCTCAATGGCCAGTGCGGAGAGCCGATGATCATCCGCACTTTCGCAGAACGGACACCCAATTCGCCGGTAGCGCCAGCGCGTGCTGCAGCAACCACAACACAGGAGCCGCAAGCGGCCGGGATCGACGCCGACCAGCTGAGCCATCGCGGGCAGGGATCCGCACGTCGGGCAATACCTGCGAAGCCACTGCTCCTCGTCTCGCCAACCGTCGAAGGCTTTCACCAGGGGGCGGAGGAACCGCGCGGTCGCCGTCCATGCCAAATAACGCAACAGCCCGGGGAACGGCGGTCTGAGCGTCTCGTCGCCCAGCAGAAAGTCCGCGATGCGGCGCGAGACCTGGGACTCGCGCCGCAGTTCCGTATCCAGAGCGCGGGTCTCCGCTGCGAGCCTTCCCGACGATGTTCCGGAGGTCAATGTTTCGAGAAGCGCTCCCGCCATTCGCCCACCCGGTTCGAGATCGACGGCGGCGGCGGTGCTTGGCAGCAGCGGCACTCCTGCGAGAAAGTCCTCGCGGTAATCCTCCCACTCGGGAATGTGGGCGTCGATGACATCGATCCCGGCCGCCGCGCGATCGACTTGCGCGGACAGGTCGGCGAGCGGCCTGAAGTAGGAATGCGCCTCCAACCAAAGATCCGGAGTCATCGGCTTAAATGTTCCTCGCTGGGCTCCGCCCGGGATAGGACTGGCATAAAACGGGTCGCCAGGCCGAAGAGAAAGATCGTCGCGGCGATCAGGCCGATCGAAATCCCCCACTCGACGATCGACGGCGCGTAGCTCTCTGGTGCGCGCCAGGGCATCCGGCCCCGAAAGGTCATCGCGAAGAGGACAACGTTCATGCGGTTGTAGGTCACGCCGAGGACCGCGAGGAGGGCCGCGACAAAGAGCACGTCGCCGCGCTGCCGAAACGACCTACGGGCCAGCAGGACAAGCGGAAGCACGCCACCGAGGAGGATCTCTGCCGCGAAACTCATGCCGAGCCTTCCGGCGAAGGCTCCGGAGAGCTGGTTGCGGAGCGCCATGTCTCCGAGACGAAACCCGAGGTAGACGAGAAGCGCCCAGAACGCGATCTGTCCGACTGATGCAAGCCGCGTGATCTCAAGCGGGCGGTGCCATCCCTTCGCGATCCACATGTCGATGAGGATGACGAGCGCGGTGCCGGCCACGATCGACGACAGGAAGAAGGAGACGGGCATCACGGGAGACCACCACTGCGGGGCTAGCATGTTCGGCATCAGCAGGTACAGGGAGCCGAGCGAGCTCTGATGCATGGTCGACAGCGTGACGGCGGCGATCGCGAGCATGATCGGTTCGGCCCTCTGGTCCCGCGCGCGGAACATCCAGGCGAGGGCGCCGAAGATCACGGCCGTCGCCAAGGCGTAGGCGAGGTTGCGCGAAAGCAGGTAGACAAACAGCGTCACCGCCGCCGCCACGTAGACGCCGTTCCATTGCCGCCAGGCCGCCACGGCGCGGTGGAATCCCCAACGCTCGAAGGGAACCGGCAGGAACTCGAGCAGGAGGATCGTTACATAGAGGCCGACGCACCATGAGACCTCGAACATGGCCGAGTGCTCCGGAGCCTGCAGGCCGAGTTGGTAGAAGTGCCAAGGCAGGCCGAGGTCGGCGATGAGAGTGACCGTCACGAAGGAGTAGCTTAGGAGGCCCGTTAGGACGGCTGTGCGACCCAGGCCGTAGAGGTCTTTTCGCTGGAAGACATAAATCACGCCGGCCATCGCGAACGCGCCCGCAGCCACCGCGATCCATACGAGGTCGAAGAGGATCCACAGACCCCACGGGTAGGTGTCGGACAAATGAGTGCTGCCGCCAAGCCCGAGGGCGAAGCGCGCGACCAACGAGACCCCGCCGAACGCCATGAGCAGGAGGAGGACCCAGTTAAAAGGGGTCATCAGCTTGTTCTGGAGAGGCTCGAATTCGACGTGGCCGTGGTCTAGGGAATGCTTCGACGCAGCCGATCCGTCTGCCACCGCCTGAGCCCGCTTCCGGAAGAAGGCGTACACGGCGCCGAGCAGCGCGCCCAGGGTCATCACCGCGGGGGGAACAGCGCTGAGCGCCGCCTTGGTGAAGGCCGGAAAGGGTTTCTCCCCGTACGTCGGGAAGCCCAGCTTCTCGAACGGCACGGCCGACAGATACACCACGCTCGTCCCGCCCAGCTCCTTCTCTCCGTAGACGTGGTCGACGTACTTGTCGGGCCGGTCGGAGATCCGCTGGTGCGCGAGTGTCAGCATCTCCTCCCGGGTTCCGTAACGTAGGGCGTCGGCAGGGCACGCCTTGACACAGGCAGGAGTCGCAATGCTTCCGGCGAATAGCTTGCCCACGGCGTCGGACAGGGGCTTCCCGTTGAACGCGGTTGGCAACGGCTGGTCGGCGCGGTCGGCACAGTGCGTGCACTTCGAGATCTTCGGGGCGAGCGAGTTCCATTCCGCGGTCGGCACGTCCCAGGGACACGCCAGCATGCAGTAGCGGCAGCCGATACATTTATCAACGTCGTACGACACCGGACCGTCAGCCTGCCGGTAGAGCGCCGTCGTTGGGCAAGCGGAAACGCAAGCCGGCTCCAGGCAGTGGAGGCACCGTTGCATCACGAAGGCGGAATCCAGGCCTCCCGGCTTCTGCGGGTTCTCCATCTCGTGAAACGCGATGAGCGTGTACGTCTTCGCGCTGAGCGTCGCCGGATTCTGGAAGCCCAGTTGGGCCTCGAGCTCGGTCTCCTCGCCCTCGCGCTCGTTCCACTGCTTGCAGGCCACCTGGCACGCCCGGCAACCGATACAGTTGGCGATGTCGACGAGTGTGGCCCTAATCGGGCCCGCGGTTGCGGCGGTCGTCATGTGCGTCTTCCCCTGGGTTCGGATCCTCGCGCGGTCGGGCGGCCGGCCCTAACTACGTTGACCAGGCACGACTTGGTCTCCTGGGTCCCCGCTCCGGGGTCTGCCGCGTCGATCGTAATGTGATTGACGCTCGGTCCAGCCGACCGCCCTTGGTATCCCCAGTTGTACGGCATCCAGACGACAGTGACCTCGCGGTCGCCGATTTTCAGTGCCTTCATGCGCGGCGTGACGAGGGCCTTGACCTCGAGCTCACCGCGCGCCGACGAAACCCTGACCCAGTCCCCCGATTTCACCCCGAGCTTCTGGGCGAGGGAGACCGGTATCTCCAGAACCGGTTCGGGAACGAGCTCGTTGAGCCAGGCGATATTCCGCGTTGTCGAGCCGCCGCACCAGTGTTCGGCGACCGTCGACGTCATGAGCACGTAGGGGTACTTGTCGGCGGTGCCGATGGGCTGATGCGTCGCGACGCGCGGATACTTGAGCATCGGGTTGCTCTTCACGCGCGGGTGAAGGATGTTTTCCACCGGGCTCTCGACAGGCTCGTACATCTCCGGCAGCGGACCGTCTTTCGGTACGTAGGCCACGTCGCGCGGATATCCGGGGTGCTTCTCGTCCGGGTCCGAGTAGACGGCCGCGAACAGGCGCCCGACGCCCTCCGCGCCCAGGTGGAAGGCCCGCTGGCCGTTCGGCGTGTCTGGTCCGTCGGTCAGGACGGGGACATCCGGTACGTCGTATCCCATCCAGCGCTTAGCCTGCTCGTCCCACCAGACGATGGGTTGCGAGCCCGGATAGGGCTTGCCTTTCCGGTCGCACGACGCCCGGTTGTAGAGGATGCGCATGTTGTTGGGCCAGGTCCATCCGAAGCCTGGATAGAGGCCGAGGCCTCCCGGATCCGTTTGCGAGTCGCGGCGCTTCGAGAGGTTCTCGCCGTTGGCGAAGACGCCCGCGTAGATCCACGCGCCGGACGACGTGGAACCGTCGGCTCGAAGATCGCTTACCTTGCGGACGAGATCGCCCGCCTTCAAGCCGGTTTCCGGGTTGTCTCGCAGGGCGTACCCGTTGATCTCGCGCAGGACGTCCTCGGCCGTGGTGTAGTTCCAGAAGGCCTTCCGGATGATCTCGTCTCTCGGCTCGTTCGAGTCTTTGACCAGATCGCGTACCGCACGGAAGACCAGATCCACAATTTCGCCGTCGGGCTTGGACTGCCCCGGAGGCTTCACGGCGGCGTGGCGCCATTGCACCATGCCGCCCGAGTTGCTGATGGTTCCGTTCTTTTCCATGAAGAACGCCGCAGGCAGCAAGATCACCTCTGTCGAAATGGACTTCGGGTCGACGCCCGGCCGGCACCAGAACGCCGCGGTCTCGGTCTCCCAGATCTCCTGGACCACCAGCGTCTCGAGCTTCGCCATCGCGTCGAACGTCAGCCTGAGGTTGGGCACGGTAACCGCGGGATTCTGGCCGACGATCCAGAGAAGCTTCAGCTTCCCGGCAAGGGCATCCTCGAACATCGGCAGGGTTCCGTAGTCCTTGGAAGCGTTCCGCTTGGGCAGCCAGGCATAGGCATAATCGTTCTCGGCGGTGGCCGCCTTACCGAAGAACGCTTTGAGCGTGTTGACGAGGTACCGGCTGTCGGCGATCCCGTTCTTGCGCACGTAGTCGAAAATGGACGGCTCGGCGTTCGACGGAGAGTTGAGATAGCCCGGCATGTAGTTGTAGAGCACCGCCATGTCGCACGCGCCCTGCACATTCGGCTCGCCGCGCAGCGCGTTGACTCCGCCGCCAGGCTTGCCGATGTTGCCGAGCAGGAGCTGCAGAATCGTGAACGACCGGATGCCTTGCACGCCGGTCGTGTGCTGGGTCATCCCGAGCGCATAGAGGATGGATCCCGGCCGGTTTTTCGCCATTGTCTCCGCGATCTGCTGGATCTGCTCGGCCGGGATGCCGGTGACTTGCTCGCCCGTCTTCAGCGTGTACCGTGAGACGAAGGTCTTTAGGCGCGAGAAAACGCAGTGCGGATCCTCCAGGCTCTTGGCGACTCGGGGCTTTCCCTTGGCATCGAGCTGATATCCCCAACTCTCCGTGTGGTACTTGTGGTTCTCCGCGTCGAACCCGCTAAAAACGCCGTCCTTGAACTCGAACCCCTCATTGCACAAGAAGAGGGCGTTGGTGTGGGTCACGACGTAATCCTCGTCGTACAGCTTGTTTACGAGGATGTGGTTGATCATTGCGTTCTGGAACGCCGCGTCGGTTCCGGGCCGGATGCGCGCGTACATATCGGCCGCTGCTGATGTTCGGGTGAACCGCGGGTCTACGTGGATGATCTTCGCGCCGTTTTCCTGTGCCTTGCGGATCCACTTGAAGGCCATGGGGTGGTTCTCAGCCACATTGCTGCCTTCCACCAGGATCGTCTTGCTGTGCTGGAGGTCGATCCAGTGGTTGGTCATCGCTCCCCTACCGAACGAGGCCCCCAGACCGGGGACGGTCGGGCTGTGTCAAAGTCGGGCCTGGTGCTCGACGTAAACCAGGCCGAGCAGTCGGGCCGCCTTCTGGAAGAGGTAGCACTCCTCGTTGGTGTTCTGCGCGCCGCCCAGGAAGCCGATGGCATCCGTCCGATTGACCGGAACGTCCTTGTCACCGACCTTCTCGGTGGCGATCCATGTGGCGTCGCGCGTCTTCTGAATCTTCTGCGCGACCCGCGCGATCGCGTCGTCCCAAGCGAGGTCCTCCCAGTGGTCGCTGCCCGGAGCCCGGTAACGCGGTTTTGTAAGCCGGTTCGGTGAGGTGTGAGTCGCGAACATGGATATGCCCTTCACGCATAGTGATCCACGGTTCACGATGTGCCCGTAGTCGCCTTCCATGGAAATCAGCTTACCTTCGCGTACGGCGGCGATCATGCCGCAGCCGCACGAGCAGAAGTTGCACGAGGTCGTGAACTCACTGATGTTTTCGAGCTTTAACTTTTGTGTGACGGCCCTCACCGTGGACAGATCGAGGTGGTCACCGATTGCCAGCCCTGCGCTACCGCTCACCGTCAGCCGTAACCAATCTCGGCGGTTGATTGAGGTTAACCCCTCTGTCCTCGGACCACGGTCTACTTGATCCTGAGCATCGATTCCCGTTCTCGGATTGCCGCTCGGGTTCATCGTTAGGGCTCTCTTGCCATGCGGGTGAAGGAACTGTCCGCGCTATGCCTTGGGGTGCGACCAAAATGTCCGTTTGTTTTCATCCACCAGCCGGTCATTCTGGCTGCTAGACCTTAGGGCTATCCTAGAGCCTAGGAAACCTGCCATTTTTGACAGGTGCTCTTTTGCCGTGGTCTCTGTACCCTCCCACCCGACGTAACGGCATGTTTAATTGACAGCCGAACCGAGGTAACGATTGACCCCGTTCAAAAAAAGTCTCCCTGCGGTGCGTGCCGTGGTGGTGGGAGCTTTGTGTTTCCTCGCTCTGTTCGTTCCAACGAAACAGAGCAGGGGCGATCCTGACTCTCCGCAAAAAGCCCAGACTTACCAGCGGCCCACCGACCCTTCGCTCTATGTCGGCTCCCAGGTGTGCCAAAGCTGCCACGCGGACATGCCCACTAAGGATTTTTACAAGAACTACGAAGCTTCTCCGCACTTCGTGACCACCCTGGATACCAAGAAAGGGCCACAGTGGCAGGGTTGCGAGGCTTGTCATGGGCCGGGCAAGGAACACGTCGATGGAGGTGGAGACAAAAGTAAGATCTTTACCTTCAAGGATGTTTCGGCCCAGCAAGTGAGTGCCCGCTGTCTCGATTGCCATCAGTATGGCGAAGAGCACGCAAATTTTGGCCGCTCCGCGCACCTGCAAAACAACGTCGGGTGCACCGATTGCCACTCGCCACATCACGCCAAAGAAAGCCAGTTTCTGATGAAGGAAAAGCAGCCGCAGCTGTGTTACGGCTGCCATCTCGAAACAAAGCAGCAGTTCACGCGCACCTTCCATCACCGGGTCAACGAGGGACTAGTGAAATGCGACGACTGCCACAATCCGCATGGTGGATTCCTGGTTCGCCAGGCGCGAGCGACGATCTCCCAGGACACCGTGTGTTTCAAGTGCCACACCGACAAAGCCGGTCCCTTTGTCTTCGAGCATAAGGCCGTGAAGATCGAAGGTTGCATTTCCTGCCACACGCCTCATGGCTCGTCCAATCCGCGCTTGCTGAAGCGCAGTCAAGTGAACCTGTTATGTCTTGAATGCCATTCGCTCACCGTGGACGCCGGAGCTCCCGCCGTACCTACGTTTCATAAGCAAGACCAGAAGTATCAGGCATGCACACTTTGCCATGTGGCCATCCACGGCTCCAATTCGAGCAATGTGTTCTTCAAGCCGTGAGGAGGTGGGCGATGCGCAGAGTTAAGACCGGCTTCGAATACCTCTTTTGCCGCTTTCCGAATGCCGCGATCTTTCGTTTCGGCGCGGCTCTCCTCCTGCTGGTCGCAAAATGTTGCTCCGCGCAGCAGCCAGATCCGGAAGGCATTGAGCAAGGAAATTACAACATCAAACAATCCGTGGAATTTGGCTACCGCTTCACAGACGTTACCGGTAGCCAGCCAACTTATGACACCTTCGTCGATCTCCAGCAAGGTCCGCGATTGTTAGACTTCACAACCGAGATGAGATCCCTGAACCATGAAGGTGCGTTCTTCGATCGACTGTACTTCAGCAATTTCGGTTACGGCGGAGACCCCCAAAATGTATCCCGGCTGAACATCAGCAAGAACAAATGGTACGACTTCAGCGCGCTCTTCCGTCGCAACGAATACGCATGGAATTATTCGCTGTTCGCGAATCCGTTGAATCCGGTCACGCCGCCGTTTGCGAATGCTCCTCCGAGTTTTACTCCGATTATTAGCACGTCGCCTCACCTCTACAGTACACGCCACAAACTCAGCGATTTCGACCTTTTGCTGCTCCCGCAATCCAGGATTCGATTCCGCTTTGGCTATTCACGAGGAATTTTCGAAGGCCCCGGGCTCAGTTCCATCCATCAGGGTACCGAGCAGCTGCTGTTTGAAGACTATAAGACAACGCAAAACAACTACCGTCTCGGTGTCGATTTCCGAATCTTGCCGAAAACCAACATCAGTTTTGACCAAATCTGGAGCTATTACAAAGGAGACACCGGCGCTAACGATCAGAATCAGCTCTTTGCACTTTCTAGCGGAGCTCTCGTGGACATAGGCGTCTCGTTGAACGCCGGAGCGAATCAGCCTTGCTCGGGTACCTTTCTCGCGGGAGGGTTTGTCAATCCCGTTTGCAACGCTTACTTCGACTACCTCCGCCACCGCAGGACCCGTACCAGTGCGCCTACCGAGCAGCTGAGCATGCAATCGAACTACCTGCCGGGCTGGGATCTTTCCGCCAAAGTGAGCTATACCAGCGGAAGCACTAATGTGGCTGACTGGCTCGAGAATTGGAACGGTCTGGAGTCAAAATCGAACACCCGAGGCGAATCAATCACCGGGCCTGTCTTCGGCGAGCGGGTGGCGGCGACGGCGGATTTCGGGGCGACCTGGCACTTAACCAGTAAACTGAGCTTCATCGATTCGTTCCATTATTCGAATTTCCACAATCCGGTTGAATTTGACGCCTCCACGTGCTCGTTTTTCGGCCCGGACCTGCTTACGCCCCCGGCCGTCTTTTCGCCCGGGGCCACCTTGCCATTCAGTTGTGCGGCGCCCTCAGATGGTCTTGCCGGCACGCCCGTCCACACCTCAAAATCCGGTCCCGACCTTTCACTCGCCCAGTCCAGCCTCTTCCTGAAACAGGATGAAAAAACCAATCTTGCAGAACTCGAATACCAATTTTCGCCGCGGCTCGGAGCGCGCCTGGGATTTCGCTACCGCCACCGATCGATCAACGACAAGGCCTTCGAAGCGGTCTCCGAAGTCTTTTTTCCGGACAATGCCAATCGTGGGGACTGCGCTCTCGAGAACGGAGTGCTTCCCGAGGGTTGCACGCCGAACGGCGACGGCTCATTCACATTCACAACTCCGCAACCCATCGAACTCGACACCAGCGAAACCTTCATTAACGAATACTCTGGCGTCTTCGGCATTTGGGCCAGGCCTTTGCCTGCCTGGAGGATTAGCTTCGATACCGAATTGATGAGTGCGGACAACTCCTACACCCGCATTAGTCCGCGGCAGTCGCAGGAATATCGTATTCGTTCGACGTACAAGCCGGCCCTCTGGCTGAATCTAAGCGGATCGATAACCATCTGGGAAGCCCGCAACAACGTACCGGAGATTGACAATCTGCAACACAATCGTTTCTATGGTTTCTCGGCATCGTTGCAACCGAGAGAATCATTCGGTTTGGAGCTCGGCTACGACTACAATGACGTCTTCTCCCAGATTCTGATCTGCTACGTCACTAGCGTTCCGCCTCCCGGATTAAGTCAATGCCCCGGCTCGTCCCTCGCGCAGCAACTCTCGACTTATACCAATACTTCGCATTATGGCTACTTTGCCGCGAACTGGTCGCCTTGGAAGCGCCTTACGCTGCACCTGGGCGCGAACCTTACCGGCACGAATGGCTCGGTCTTGATTCTCAGTCCTAACGCACCGTCCGGGCCGCTCAATTCATTTTGGGCTCAGCCGGTCGCGGGCTTCGAATATAGGTTTAGCAAAGGATGGACCGGAAAGGCCTATTGGGGTTATCACGGCTATCACGAAGATGAGACAGCCCAATCGCCTCAAGACATTTTCGTGCCACGCAACTTTCACGCAAATTTGGTCACTCTTTCTCTCAAGTATGCGTTCTGAAAGAACCCTTGATTCTAATTTAGGAGGAACTTTGCATGATGAAAACCAAATCGATGTCGAAAATAATTTGTCTCGCAACTATTGTTGCCGCTCCGGCTCTGCTCTTCGCCGGGACCGGGGCGGACGACAAGAGCGCTGCAACTTACAAAGCGAAATGCGCGAGCTGCCACGGCGCGGACGGGAAAGGTGATACGCCTGCCGGCAAGAGTACGAATGTGCGCAGTTTCGCGGACCCGGAGGTAGTCAAGGCGAGTGACGAGGATCTCGCCGGGATCATCGAAAAGGGCAAAGCGAAGATGCCCGGCTATGGCAAGAGCATGAAGCCGGACGAAATCAAGGACATGGTGGCCTACATCCGCAGCTTGGCAAAGTGACACTCTCAAGCGAGAGGACCGCACGATTCCTGGCGCAATGTGAGATAACCATGCCTACTTTTTGCCACTTGTTCTGACCGGACTGACCATCCTACTGATCGCGGTATTCCTGTTTCGCGTCAGAGTCCGCATTCACGAAACCCACCCCAAACTGATAGCTGTCCATTTTGACAGATGCTTCATTCCCTACGCAGTGGTCGACTAGTTATGGGACTAAGAACTAAGGGAGAAGTCTTATCGGGGAATAGTGATGATAAGCAACAGCGAAAACAGATTTATCATCCGCAGGTTTGTTCACGGCATTGTATTGCTCGCTGTTCTGATGATCTCGGCGGCAATCGCTATTTCTGCGGACGAGAGGAAAGCTGAGACGATTGATGCGACGGCAATGGGCACCAGCACCCAACTGGGCCAAAACGTCAGCGTCAAGGCGACAATTTACGAGTACTCGACAGAGGAAGATAGACAAATCCTCGTTGAGGCTTATAAGAAGGGTCAGAACCAAGGGTTGGTGAATGCCCTCACCAAGATGAAAGCCGTCGGTCGCATTGCCATTACCGGCACCATCGGCTACGACCTTAGTTTCATTCGCCTGATCCCCACGCCCTCAGGCCGCAAAATTCGCTTCGTCACCAACCGCGAGCTCAGATTCGGTGAGACTTATTACAATACCCAAACGACTGCATACAACTTGACCGCTGGCGAAATTGAAATCAACGACTCGGACAAAAACAAGAGCAATGGCGTTCTGTACCCCGCAGCTCAATTGGTAATCAACAAAGAGGGGCAGATCGAATTCCAGCTCAATAAAAATCCCTGGAAGCTGGTCAACATCATTGATTGGAACAAGGCTGGACAGCCGAAGTAATTAGGTCTGACCCGTTCAGCTGGGTGCGGATGGCTTCTGGGCCGCGCTGCTCGAGGAGTTTGCTTGCGGGAAGGGTCGTCCCTTTGTCGTGAGGTGCTTGATTGTGAAGATCCGCCGCTATCTCGCTGTGCTTTGTTGCCTGTTCGTCGCTCCGCTTCTCGTGACTAGTTTAATTGCTGGCAGGGACACGAAAAAGAAAATTAAGGGCGACGTCTGCTCGACTTCCAATCCCGCCAGCATTTGTGCCGTGGCCAATACATGCGGTTCCGCGTCTACGCCGTGCACCATAAGGATCAAACGCAGCGGCAGCAGCTACGCCACGGCGACCCCCGACTTTCCCGAGGCCAAGTCCAACAAAGCGTTCTGCTTGAAAGTTGGCACCACCGTCACTTTTATGAGCGGCTCGAAGAACACCGGTTTCGTCATCGATTTTGGTACCGAAAATCCCTTCGATCACGATGGTTCCATCATCGGCGGCTCGGATCGCCCGATCACCGTCATCGCAAAGCGCCCTGGCTGCTATACCTACTCCGTCGGAGCTTGTACCCCCGGCACGGTCTATGGCATGTGCGGCAATGCTGACACCCAGCTCATCATTTCCGCCGACTGATTCTTGGCTCAGCTACCGCCCTCCTCAGTGCAAAGAGGAACGTCGATGAGACGAACCCACCGAGTCGGTTTTCGCTCGGTACCAGCTGGGTGTTCGGCATGAGCGAGCTACACCTCGCCCTGCGAAGCGGTCAGGAAATCAAATCGAACCGATTCGTGCTCGTTTGCACCTCTTTGTAATCCTTCACCCTTGCTCACCGCGAGTGCCGCCGCCTGGTGAGACCTCGAACTGTATGTTTTGCCAGTACTGCGAGGAAGCCCTCGGACCTAGCTTCAAGATGCGAACGCGCACCCCTCGACAGATATGAAACGGTATGCGCAGGCGCGCTCGATGGACTCATCTGGTTCGAGTGGCCATCGAGACCGTAGGTAGCCATGAATCCAAAACGAAAGTTCTTGGGTGCAAACTTCCGACACCTGCTGGCGATCATATGTACATTCGCTATTCTGCCTGGCGACTCATTGGCATCCATGCCGTCGCCTCGTGGCGTGCAGGCAGCTTCACCGCAGAACCAGGCTGCGAAGATTCCACCCGACCAACTGGACTCGCTGGTTGCTCCCATTGCCCTTTATCCAGACCCGATGCTCGCGCAGACCCTCGCTGCTTCCACGTATCCTCTCGAAGTAATCCAACTCCAGCAGTGGCTGGCCAAGAATCCCGGGCTGAAGGATAAAGCACTCGCCGATGCCGCCATGAAACAGCCCTGGGATCCGAGCATTCAAGCGTTGGCTGCGCTGCCCGAAGTGGTAAAGCGTCTGGCAGAAGACATCCAGTGGACCACGGACCTGGGCAACGCGTTCCTGGCACAGCAGAGCGATGTGATGGATGCCGTGCAACGCATGCGCAAGAAGGCAAAGGACGCCGGCAATTTGAAATCGTCTGAGCAACAGAAGGTAGAAACCAAGGTCGTTGAGAATAAGACTGTGATCGTGGTCGAACAGGCTAACCCGCAGGTCGTGTACGTACCTTCTTACAATCCAGTCGTGGTATACGGCGCGCCGATCTATCCCTACCCGCCTATTTACTATCCGCCGGTTGGATACTATGCCGCGGGAATGGCGATTTCTTTTGGAGTCGGCATGGCGATGGGGGCGGCCTGGGGCGGCGGTTGGGGCTGGGGCTGCGGCTGGGGCGGCAACAACGAGATCAACATCAACAACAACAACAATTTCAATCGCAACTCTAACATTAATACCGGGAACCGCCCATCGCAACGACCAGGTGGCGCCGGAGGCCGGGGAGACGGCAGCTGGAAGCACAATCCGCAACATCGCGGCGGCGCCCCGTATGGAGACCGTGGTACCGCGAACAAGTTTGGCGGTACGGCGCGAGGAGACTCGCTCGCCAATCGCCAGGCGAGTGCCCGACAACAGGTTGGCCGACAGGGCGGAAATCTGCCCAGCAATCGTGCCGGAGGAGCTGGGGTGAGCAATCGGGCCGGCGGAGCGGGTGACGGTAACCGGGCTGGTGGTGCAGGCGTTAGCAACCGGGCCAGTGGAGGTGGAGCAGATCGGGTGGGAAGCCGGGACGTCTCTCGCAGCGGTGGCGGAAATCGCGATGCTTTCGGAGGGGGCTCTCGAGGCTCCAATGGCTACAGCGGATCGAGTGCGCGCGCTAGCAGCAGCCGCGGTTCGTCGAGTATGGGGTCTCGAGGAGGAGGCGGCAGTCGGGGTGGCGGGCGACGTAGGTAAGCGGCCTAGGTTGTGGAATGGAACTCATTGGGGCATGGATATGAAATCAACATCTCGGAAGGCGAGCCTGGGTAAGCTCCTTTGCATTGCGGGGATCCTGTTGTTTTTGGCGGTCCCCGGTCAGCTCACCGCGCAACAACCTTCGGCCAAAACTGCCCCTGCTCCTGCTGCTGCCGGTGGCAAGACCTTCGATACTCCGCAGCAGGCTGCCGATGCGCTGGTCGCTGCGGCCGAGCAGTTTGACGAACGCGCGCTCAGGGAAATCTTCGGTCCTAATGGCGAGGACATCGTTTTTTCCGGTGAATATCCACAGGACCGGCGGCGCGCTTCTGACTTCGCAGCAGAGGCTCGCGAAAAGAAGAGTGTCTCCGTGGACTCCAAAAAAGGGAACCGCGCCTTCCTCCTCGTCGGCAATGAAGATTGGCCGTTCCCCGTGCCAATCGTGAAGCTGGGTGGCAAATGGGCGTTTGATGCCAAGGCTGGCCGCCAGGAACTCCTCTACCGTCGCATCGGAAGCAACGAGCTGGACGCTATTGATATTTGCCGTGGCTACGTGGAAGCACAGCACGAATATGCACTTCAGAAGCGCGATGGCTACGATGCGAATCAGTACGCCCAGCGCATCGTAAGCACTCCAGGCAAACAGGATGGTTTGGCATGGCAAAACCCTGACGGTAGTTGGACCGGACCGATTGGCGAAAAGATTGCCCGCGCGATCGAGCAGGGCTACACCGGCGGTGCGGAGCCATACCACGGCTATTACTTCAAAATTCTGAAGGGTCAAGGACCCGCGGCACCACTGGGCGAAATGGATTTCGTGGTGAAGGGCATAATGATCGGGGGCTTCGCCCTGGTGGCTGCTCCGGCCGAGTACGGCGTGACCGGGATGAAGAGCTTCATCGTCAGCCATGACGGCGTTGTCTACGAGAAGGATTTTGGGGCAGCCGCCCTCGATGCGTTCATAAAAATGGAGCGCTTCAATCCGGATCGCTCCTGGAAACCGGTACCGGAGGAGTAAGAGATCCGCCAATTAAGCGCGGTATACCCGTCGAATTGGAAAAAAATCTGTCGTCCTTAAGAACGCGGAGACTAATCCCGTGAAGAGAGCAACACTTTCAACGGGTCTGGCGTTAGTGCTGGCGCTTTTCACTATTTTTCTGGTGTGGGATCACAGCATCGGGGCAGCGAGACCCGCACACAGGCAGGCAGAAGGTTCCCTAAGTCGCGTCCGACCCCCTCAGCAACTTAGCTCTGATGGCCAAGCCGCTTTGCGCCGCATCATCAAATCCGGGAATCTCCCGGAGTTGCGCTGGCCTGACTTTAGCGACTATGACCAGCACCTGCAGAAATTTTACGAGTCGTACCAGTATTCCTTGCCGTGGGTCAGGGGAATGCAGCCAACGGCACAGGCACAGCAGGTAATTTCGATTCTGCTGAAGGCCGGGCAAAAGGGATTGGCCGCTGAAGACTACGACGGGTCGCGTTGGGGCGACCGCCTGGCGAAACTCAACCCCGCCACCGTGCAGCCATCCGAAGCAGATGCGGTGCGCTTCGATGCTGCTCTCACCGTTTGCGTGATGAGGTATGTCTCGGACCTCCACATCGGGAAGCTGAATCCGCGGCATTTTGATTTTGGTTTCGACGTCGAAGCCAAGAAATACGATTTGCCCGATTTTCTCAGAAATGATGTTGTAGATTCTTCCGACGTTGCGGGCGTCCTGGCAAGAGTGGAGCCTCCCTACCCGGGCTACCAACGGGCTCTTCAAGCCTTGCAGTCTTACTCGGAGTTTGCCAAGGAATATGCTGGGAAGCAGCTTCCGCCGATACAAAAGGCGATCGCACCGGGCGACTCCTATTCAGGCGTCCCACAGCTGATCAAATTGCTCCGACTGGTGGGCGATCTGCCTCTCGACGCGAGCGTTGCAACCGATGGAGTGGTCTATCAAGCTTCACTAGTAGACGCAATCAAGAGCTTTCAGCGCAGGCATGGCCGAACACCGGATGGGCGAATCACGGCGCAGACCTTAGCCGATCTTAATGTTCCTCTCACAAATCGAATCCGCCAGATGCAGCTTACCCTCGAACGTTGGCGGTGGTTGCCTGCTAATCTCCACTCAGCACCCATCGTGGCCAACATCCCCGAATTTCGGCTCCGCGCCTACGATGAAAATTACAAGGTCATGCTCTCGATGAACATCGTGGTGGGCAAAGCATATGACCACGACACTCCGGTATTCAGCGACACGATGCAATACGTCGTATTCCGGCCATACTGGAATGTTCCGTATTCCATCTCCAAAGCTGAATTCCTCCCGCGCGTCGCTGGCGATCCCGAATACCTGGCGAAAAAGGGATTCGAGGTAGTGAGCGGCAATCAGGATGTGGTCACGTCGGGAGCAGTGACGAAGGATATGCTCGCGCAGCTCCGGGCTGGGAAACTGTACATCCGGCAAACGCCAGGTCCTAAGAACTCACTCGGACTCGTGAAATTTATCTTCCCGAATAGCTCCAACGTGTACATGCACGATACGCCCGCGCAGGAATTCTTCGCACGGTCGCGCCGGGATTTCAGTCATGGCTGCATTCGCCTGGAGAAGCCGGCCGACCTGGCGGTGTGGGTCTTGAAAAGGAATCCCGGCTGGGGCTTGGATGATGTCCGCGCGGCAATGAATGGAACGCCAAATCGGCAGGTGAACCTGACCGGTCCGATTCCAGTACTAATCGTATATGGTACTGTCGTCGTGACTGAGGATGGAATCGTTCATTTTTACGATGACATCTACGGGCACGACGCTGCGCTCGAAAAAGCTCTTGCGAAAGGTTATCCGTATCCGGGTTAACCGCCGACCATGAAGATGAGAGGGCCGTCCAAACACCATTGCCGAACGCAGCCGACATCCAGGTGAATGAAGTTCGAATGTGGATCGTAGCCCGCATTGCCGCGAGACAGCCATCTTCTCCTAGAAAGCCAATCTCCGCGAATATGAATGAAATGTATTACTCTTCGAGGCTTTCGCGTTGTATAAATGCGGTGGAACAAGGGACCTCTGTTGGGCGAGGTCGGTATGCCTTGCAGATCATGCGGATCAGTCAACCAGAGTAAGTTCAGCGGGGAGATGGCCATTCATTTTCCCGGACTGAGGAACATTGACAAGCCTGTCGTATGGGCATTTCCAACGATTGTGGTTTGTCTGGATTGCGGAACCGCGGAATTTACTCTGACCGAAGCTGAACTGCGCCAGCTCGCAACGAGCAAGGCCGCCGGGACAGGTAAGCCATAGAATTGAGTCTTGCTACGGCGGATAGACGGCCGAGTGCGCCGCGCAGATGCTTTGGAAAAAGGCTCCGTCTTCCTTGCCGCGAAAGCTGCTTAACGGATAACCGCATAGAATATCCACATCGAGTCTCTTGCCCAATTCATCCCAGAGTTGTTCAAGCCGAATCGCGGCGTCCGGCTTGCCTTGCGCCCACAAGAAAGGCGAACATTCTCCACACGCAACGACGCGAGGACGCGCTTGATTCGTGGCTTTGGCAGCTGCCTTGATGAGACCACCCGCAGCCTCGAAAAATCGGGCCGGGTCAGGCATGTCATGGACCATGAATGCGGAAAGCGCTTTGGCAACATCCAATTGAACATAGGTCCCCTGTTGCGTGGCGGCGTCAACATCCAAGCCCTGCATCTTCAGTCTCCGCACAAGACCGTCCCGGTGCGATTCGGTAACCACAACGATGGCCGCATTGCCGGCCTTGAGGGCAACAGAAATAAAACGAGCAAAGGTGTCTAGGAAAACTGCGTCGTCAGAATAGAATTGAACCTCATGGCGGTGAGAGGCTTTTTCCTTTGCGGTGTCGCTGACTTCGTAGCCTCGTAAGATGCGACTGACAAATCGTCCATTTCGCAAAGCAGCTCGGATAGCAGGCAAGAAATCACTTCGAAAATTTGTTTTATGAACGTAACCCTGGGCGCCCGTGCCCAAAGCTGCCTGCACCACCTCGGGATCACTGTCCTGGCTTAAGAAGACTATTTTGGAGCTAGGGGAGAGTTGCCGTATCCGCCGGGCGGCTTCGATTCCATTCAGCTTCGGGAGACCGATGTCCAGCACAATCAGGTCCGGCTTCAATTCTTCGGCCTTCTGAATGGCTTCTGGCCCATCCGCAGCCTCGGCAACGACTTGCCATTCTGGCCGTGTCTCAAATAGCAAAAGGATTTGGCGTCGCCAATCTTTGAAATCATCAACTATGAGAATGCGAATTGGTGACAAAAGTACCGCTCCATTTCCGTCCGTTATAGAACACGCCGCGTGCAAACTAGTTGCGCGCACCTTCCAAGCCCCCTCCGAAGATTCAGGAACCCTCATCGGGTCACCAGGCACCGCCTGATGAGAACCAACTCCTATCTCATTTCATCATTTCTGGCAACGCGGTAACCGTTTAGTGTAAACGCGGTTACGTGAAGCTTGTTGGATGCCGTGCGGAAATCCTGGAAATGCCTCTAAAGCCCTTCCGGCAACTCCATCGTGCATAGGCCGCTGCCCGACCGATAAATTTTCGAGCAGTCTGACTTGAATAGTACTATCGCGGCCGGCGCGATGTCCTTGTCCTTGAGCAACTAGGAGCTTTACCGGTAGTCTGACTTGACCACCAATCTCCGCCCCTGGGCAAGCTCAGACCCTTCCGCGCGCTGACAGGACCCTCACCCAGTGGTATAAGTAATTTCCAACGCTCCTGGCCCGCCAGGTTCGTCCGTCGAAAAGTGATTAGAGCAGCCATGGGTGAATCGCCCTCCTTAGAGGCTACAGAGCCTGGCCGCATCATTAGCCCTGTAAATCGAACCGGCTGGGCAGGCTGGTTTCCAGGGTTGGACACTCTGCGTCATTACAAGTCGTCTTGGCTGCGGCACGATCTTGGCGCGGGCCTGGTAATGACCACGATGCTCGTTCCTGTCGGCATCGCGTATGCTCAGGCATCCGGTCTGCCGGGTATCAACGGCCTTTACGCGACCATCGTCCCGTTGCTCGCATACGCCCTGTTTGGTCCAAGCCGCATTCTTGTCCTGGGCCCCGACTCTGCGCTTGCGCCAGTGATCCTGGCTGTCGTGCTGCCTCTTTCGGCTGGGGAGCCACAACGTGCGGTGGCACTAGCGGGAATGCTGGCCATCGTCTCAGGCGTCGTGTGTATTGGTGCGGGGCTGGGGCGTTTGGGTTTTGTCACCGAGCTGCTTTCAAAGCCTATCCGCTACGGCTATATGAACGGCATCGCACTGACAGTACTGCTGAGCCAAGTCCCAAAGCTCTTCGGCTTCTCTACAACCGCAAAGGGACCGTTGCGCCAAGTATGGGAAATCGTCGGCAAGGTCCTCAAAGGGGACACAAACCTTGCAGCACTCGCGATAGGGGCCAGCACGCTCGTTCTGATACTGGTGCTGAAGCGCAAACCGCGTCTTCCGGGCATTCTGATCGCGGTCGTCGCGGCTACGGTCGCAGTCGCCACCTTCGACCTCGCTACTCGTGCCAGCGTATCCGTGCTTGGTCCCCTGCCGCGCGGATTGCCCTCCCCAACGCTTCCCTTTGTCCACGTCGAAGACTGGGTAGCGATCCTCATGGGCGGCATGGCCGTCGCGCTCGTTTCATTTGCCGACACGAGCGTGCTTTCGCGAACCTACGCTGCGCGTCTGCGGACGCAGGTTGACCCGAACCAAGAGATGGTGGGCCTCGGCGTCGCCAACCTTGCCTCGGCTTTCTTTCAGGGCTTCCCGATCAGTAGCAGCTCGTCGCGGACACCGGTGGCCGAGGCCGCCGGTGCTAAGACACAGTTGACTGGAGTCGTGGGCGCACTTGCCATCGCACTTCTGCTGGTCTTCGCGCCTGAGATTCTTCAGGATCTGCCACACCCCGCCCTCGCAGCCGTCGTCATCGCTGCGGCCATCGGTCTATTCGAAGTGTCCGACTTGCGCCGCATCTATCGTATCCAGCGCTGGGAGTTCTGGCTTTCGATGACCTGCTTCGCAGGTGTGGCCGTGTTCGGCGCCATTCCGGGCATTACCATCGCGATCGTAATTGCAGTGATTGAGTTCCTTTGGGATGGCTGGCGCCCGCATTCGGCGGTGCTTGGCCGCGTCGAACGTGTGAAGGGCTATCACGACATAACCCGTTATCCCGAGGCCCGGCAGATCCCCGGCCTCGTGCTGTTCCGGTGGGATGCGCCCCTCTTTTTCGCGAACGCGGAGCTGTTCCGCGAACGCGTCCTGGAAGCTATTGCTAAGTCACCCACGCCGGTGCACTGGGTGGTAATCGCGGCGGAACCGGTCACGAGTGTCGATGTCACTGCGGCCGACGCCGTCTCCGAGCTAGATGAAACCTTACACGCCGCCAGCATCGAATTGTGCTTTGCAGAAATGAAGGATCCGGTCAAAGACAAGCTGAGGCGCTTCGGACTCCTCACGCGCTTTGGCGAACAAACCTTCTTTGCGACTCTCGGCGAAGCCGTGAATGTTTACCTTGCGACGCATCCCGTAGACTGGGTCGACTGGGAAGATCGCGCCAAGTCCTGATTGACAACGAATCGGGCACCCTCAGATTCACCAAGCGAAAACACTTCGTCTTGCCGCTGTCAAACTTGCGCTGCACGGAAAAATTATAAGTTTTACCTCTCTTGGCTTTGCCTCCAAATAGCAGTTGTCCGGTTTCCGACAAATCGGGACTTAACCGCGCGGTTCGGACGATAAGTTCCGAGTTGCCGACAAGTGTTCGTGCGCAAGATTATCGCGCTCCTTTTAGCGGCGTGTGGAGTCACCACATCGGCCCTTGCTCAAGTCTTGTGGGCGATTGGATCGGACAAATGAACGGAAGCTTCAGAGTCCGCATCCGCTTCGAGAGGGTCGGCTCTGGCTTCAGCGGAAAACTTATCAACGCTAGCGGCAACGAAACCATTCTCGATGAGATCAAGTCCGACAATATACATCTGCATTTGCTGTGAACAAGCTCAATCTGAGCTGCGACGGCGTCTGGAATGACCAAGAGAAGGCCTGGAAAGGTAATCTGACTTTTCAGCAGGTCTATCCGCTAGTTCTGAAGCGCGCCACCGCAGAAGATCTCGCCCCAGCCGTTCACAAGCGCCCGCAGGAAGAGGCCATCAATGCCTCACCAGCACCTTACGTGCAGCGCGAAGTGCAGTTCAACAATTTCGCCGGCCGTAACCACTCGCTGGTACTTTAAGCCTGCCTCACGGCGAAGGCCCATTCCCCGCTGTCGTGCTCATCTCCGGAACAACGACATCGAAAAGACGAGGTAGCCGGGGGGCGTCGCGAAAAGGCGGTGGTCCACAGCGGGAGTCAAACCCGCCAGGGAACTGGTTCGCTCCACACGGTAGCAATCGAAGCAGCGGCGGAGGCCGAGGAATTCGAGGTGTCTTACCATGATCGAATTTCTGGCCCCATGCGGGACGATAACACCTGCTTGCCAGCCATCGAAATGACCGAGTTTGTTCTTACCGGTGTAGGATAGTGCGCTATGCGGAATTTTCTGATTCGCCAGGCTGCTGCCTCCGAACAACAGGAGCTTGAGGACTTGCAACTGCGGGCGTCCCTTACCAACGCAGGTGATCGTGACGCCTTGCTGGCCCATCCTGATGCCATCGAATTGCCGCTCGCGCAAATCGCCGCAGGTGGGGTATTTGTGGCGGAATGGGACGGAACGATTGTCGGATTTGCGGCTGTGGAGCCAAGAGAAGACGGTGAGAGCGAACTTGACGCATTGTTCGTCGACCCAAACATGCGACGACGTGGGATTGCGCGATCGTTAGTTGAACACTGCGCCGAGGTTGCCCGCACTCGAAAATCCACGGCCCTTTGCGTAGTCGGAAATCCCCATGCAATTGATTTTTACACCGCGTGCGGTTTCAACCTGATTGGGGCGGCGGAGACCCGTTTCGGCACAGGACTACTAATGCGGAAGATAGTATGACGCTCGGTGAAAATTCGTGTTCAAGTCCCCGTAAACGGGGAATCGGGAATCTTTAACAAGTTCCCCTGCGACGTTGACTTTACCGGTTATCGTCTTTGCCGGGGACTGTTTTCGCAAGCCATTGAGACAATATAGATGCAATTTCCATGTTGTTCTTCTCGAGCATCATGTTGTGCCCATTTCCATGGATCCCGATCTGAGTCAATTTGATCCATGTGGGACGGACTCCGGCCTGCTCCAGAAAATTTACGGTGCAATGGTCGTAAGGCGCATGGTATGAGGCCTCTGATGTCACGACCAGAATTGGAATTCCTTTAAGATTTTGAAGTTGTCTGGCTGGACTTTTCTGAAGCCAGCATCGGCAAAGCTCCGGCGAGTCGGGCCTCTCCTGTTGCACGATTTGCAGATCAGATGCCCTCTCTGCTGGTGGAGAATAAGCGAGAGGGTCGGCGGTGATACCCCACGCCCGCGCAAGCGTTGTTCCGTATCGGAACCATTCCGGTGCACCGACGTCTTGGATGTCGTAAAAGGGCGGGCCACTCGGCTCGACCGCTACAATTGCTTTCACCAGGTCCGGTCTAGCATCGGCGACAGGCCATCCGAACGCTCCTGCTTGCGAGTGTGTCAGCAAGATTGCCGGACCAATCTTGGTCAGCAGCGCAACGATCGCGTCGCGGTTCAACACTTGTTGCAATGTGAAATCGGAAACAATAGGTAGGCGCGATGCCATGAATGCATCAAAACTGCTGTCGCCCGGCTTTCCCCCTCCCGGCCACTGCGTGTGCAAACGCGCTTGGGGCCACAAATTGTAGTCCTCGGTCCGTGTGAGCCGCTGTTGAAGGGCTTCAGAGGCCTCCACCGGAGATAGAGGCCCGTAAACGTCTGAAACGTATGCGGCCCTGCCGCGCCCGGGCTGATCGATGACGTAGACTGCATACCCTTGCCGTAAGAAGAATTGCGCCCAGCCTTCGCGCCCGTCAGGTGTTCCCATAAAACTAGCGCCCGAACTCCCAGCTCCATGGACCATCACAATGGGATACGGATGCAGTAGCTGAGTCGGTATTTGATATTCAGCATAAAGCTGCCCACTCATCACCTGCCGACCATTCACAGTCGAGTATTTTCCTCCCGCGTAAACATACCCTTCCCGCGCAATGGAGAGCGGAGCAAGATTCTGGGAGAGTGCAAGTCTCGGAACCGGTAGTACGATGGTAGCGAACGCGAGCTTAGCGAGTGTGTCTCGTTTCACGTTTCCCTCACTTGGACAAACGAGGCCGCCGAAATTCTACACCCAGCTTAAGAGACTCGCCGAATCAGCTGAGAAGAAAGTCTGATTGAACGCGGGAATAGGTCCTGATTAACGATGCCGAGGAAATCGAAAGGTTCCCTTGCGCGGTTGACTTTACCGGTTACGCGACTCTAGCCGACCTTTTCGCTGCCGTGGAAACTGTCCTCTGGGGAATAACATTCGTCAGTAAGCTATAGGCGACGGACACTTGCAACTTCACTTCAGACGTACTCTCCTACTCTACGTAGCGGATGGATTTTCTCGAGTGTTTTCCGCTACCGCCGCCAATTCCATCTCACGAATCTTGAACTGGGAGCCGCCGCAATCCAAGCAGACCAAAAGTTTCGGGAATACCCAGACTCCGGGTTTGTCCAGATTTTTGAGGCCGGAAAAATGGATGACCATCTCCGCATCGAGTTTTGCACCATTGCTCGACCCGCATAGTTGACAGGACACAACGACCTCCGGATACGAGAGTCCACTACCACTCCACTGGGAACGTTGCCTGTTCCAAGCTTGACAAGGAGTGCGAAGTTTAGAGGATTAATTTCTGGCGGTATGGTCAATTTTGACCACTCCGGCAAAATCGTGTTTCAGGATTGGAAAGAGCGCGAAAGGTTGGTATAAATTAGGGGAATCTTCCCGGAGAGCGATGGCTAAGACAAAATCTTCAGCGAATCGGTCATTTGACGTAGGTCAATACCTGACAACCTCTGGTGTCAAGAAGACTCTTGTGAGCTATCGGAAGGCTCAGGCCATTTTTTCCCAAGGTGAAAAATCAGGCTCGGTCTACTATCTCCAGAGTGGCGCAATTAAGATTGCCGTCATCTCTGCAACCGGAAAAGAAGCGATCGTTGCTCTTTTGCGTCCCGGAGATTTCTTCGGCGAGGGATGCATTGCGGGTCAGCCCTTGCGCGTCTCCACAGCGACGGCGATGGAGCCCTCGTCGGCATTAAAGATTGAAAAGCAAGAGATGATTCGGGTGCTTCACAAAGAACACGAGTTCTCTGACCGTTTTGTTGCGCATATGTTGAAACGTAACGTTCGCATAGAAGAGGACTTGGTGGACCAACTTTTCAATTCCAGCGAAAAGCGATTAGCCCGTGCGTTATTGCTAGTGGCCAGGTACGGGAACAATGAAAAGCCGCAGAAAATTGTTCCCCAAATTTCGCAAGCAACGTTGGCCGAAATGGTAGGCACAACGCGCAGCCGGGTTAGCTACTTCATGAACAAGTTTCGGAAACTCGGATTTATCAAGTACAACGGCGGAATACACGTGCACGATTCCCTCCTGCGCGTTATTCTTCGCGACTGAGCCGTAGGCAGTGCTATACTCCTTCGCGAGGTGTTCTAACCTCTCCTCATTCAGGTTCTCTGACCTAAGCAGATCGTCTGAAGTAGTTCCCGCTTAGCCCGACAGAAATGGGCGTAGATATGGCCTACCAAGAGATTCTCGACGAAGTCGAGCTCCTCCATGGTGTAGGTGGGCGTCTTGAAGGACTTGCGGAACAACACCCGCGAGCCACTGAAGCGCTCCTGACCATTGCTGGAAACGTTCGCAGCGTTGCCACCCTTTTGGCTGTGCTAGTCGCGACAAAGCTGCATGGCAACGATGGGAGTGGTTCGTCTGACTAGGGGCTCTGCATCCTTCATCCTTACGTCAGACTTACTTCCGAACGAGAAACCTCAAGAAAAAATTGGCCGCCGCGAGTCGCAAGGTCCTAGGAAACCCGATACCGTCCATGTGGGTCCCGGTACCCCAAGTACCGGTTTTCCGACGCGGAGAGTCCCCGATTAACGCGGTTTCCACAATTCTTTGGAATGGTTGTTGCTTGCGGGGGAATAGTCGAGAGTGTAATGGTGGCGTGCTTGTTCAGTCATGCGCTTTTACGTGAGTTCCATTGTGCTAGTTGAAGTTGCATAGAAAATCCCGCGGCGAGTCATGCTGGAAAGTTTACCGCCGGCGCTTTCTGTCGACGCGCTTGGCGGCCACCTTGCTCGTCGATGGGGCGCCTTGCTTCGCCATCTGCGCCTGCCCCGCCTTGGTCATCAAGCGCGATTGTTCGTACATCTCGATCCACTTCTCGCTCGAAATCGCCGAGATCAGCCTGCCAATCGCTTGGAGCGGCAAATCGTCCGGCGACTCGAAATGAACGCAACACTTCCCCATGTCGAGCTTCTTCCCCGCCGCCTTGAACGCCGCCTTCAACTGCTCGAGCTGACTAGCACTCCAAAACGCGCCCATCAGGTAGAGCGAGCAGTAGTTCTTCTGCGACGAGATCGCGACGTAGCAGATCGGCTGCTTGTTGTAAGTGTCTGGGTATCGAGACAGGGGGATCGTCCAGCCGATCGTGCCCCAGACGAGGCACTCATCGTAGCCGCGCGGAATGTGCTTGTTCACGAGTGCGCGCACCGTCGCGATCGTCTTCGCACGATCGGCGGGGAGTGACGCGATGTATTGCGCTGGCGTCTTGACGTTCGATGGTGGTTTCATGGATTCGTCGTTTTCCCGAACGAAGTGTATCACCGAACGTTTGAAAACCAGCCAGAGGGGCCGTGAGTATCGCGTAAGTCCTAGCCGCGCAAGCACGGCGTCTTTTGTCCGTTCTTAAAGTCATCACCAGAAGAGGAGACGTGGGTGCTTGTGGAAATCGCGCAGCGATTTCCAAGGCGCGGTGAGTGCGTTCTCGGCGTCCATGGCGCCGGCTCCGCCTCAAAGGTAGCTAGGTCCCGATTGCCGCGGTTACCGTCGATGTGGATTTGAAGTTCCGATTTGGCGTCCACTAGACCAAATGCCTATCAGGAGTTCAGCTTTTTCGTTTACCGGGACCTCGAGACTCGTGGCGGCCAGTTCTAGATCGATTCGTTTGTCACCACCGCCGCGCTACTGTTATCCTGAATGAGGGACTCCCGCATTTGGAGGCACTATGACCCAATCCCTCACACCTCTCGACCCCTTGCTCGTCACCGTCGTGCTCGCCACACTCGCCATCGGCCTGCCTATTCTCTTTGTGTTGTCGATCCGCTTTCTGTGGGACCGCAGATTGGACCTTGGCCGTTCGAAAGAACTCGAAAAGCTGATCTGGCAGTTGCACCGCATCGCGAGTGCACTAGAGCATCAAATGAAACTGTCATTTCCCGCCGTTCAGCCGGGCACGGAAGAGCCTCACGATCTCGCCTATCTCCAGCAGCTTAGTCCCCAACCGAACACTATTACCCCGAGCATCGCAACTTCCAGTGCTGCGACGCACGCCACGCATCAGCTTGGTGTGCAACAGCCTGTGACTCCGCAGCCGATCGCCCAGCAGGCCTCTGTACCGCTTCCTGCGGCCCAAGAGCCTACTGCCGGGGTCCCGCGCCATGGCGGCGTCAACTCCATGTTCGGTTTGTAGTCTAAGCTTTTCGCCATAGTTTTGACCGGGCTGCTCTCCTGGAGCACTTCGAATGCTCATCCAGAGCCCACTGCGAATCGGTGCTCAGTGGATTTCGTCCGCCTGTATTCAATCAATTCCCTGACCACCGGCGTAACCGGACTCGCGTCCGGTTTTCTGACTTCACAGGTTAGTTCGCAAACTGCAAATTTATCGGCTTCTCTGGGAGTACTTTGTCACCGGCCGCTGTCTCCAAAGGGAGACCTTCGCGTTGGAGCCAGCCTGTCATACGACTCATGCACTTGTCTCGCCCAAGTCGCTTGAACCGGCGGCGCCCATAACAGTAAGGCGCGCGGTAAGAGCAATGGCCATCTGGCCGTCCCTCATTGTCTCGGTAGATTGACTGCGAACAATGGTCACGCGAAGGGAGTCCTGCCACTGGCCAGGATGGCAAACGCTAGTGGCGGACCTCGCGTTCGTCTTCGCTTGATGGATCGGGGGAACCGCTCGAACCTGAGTCATGCATCCGTAATTCGGCGAGTGCTTTGGTGACCGTTAGCCGGGCGTAGTATTGCGGATCGGATTTGTCGTTTGCCCGCGAATGCGCCAGTCGCGCGATGAGTTCTTCCGGGTCGGCGCCATTGGCAAGCGCGCTTTTGACCTGGGCCCAGTCGCGCTCGGATTGCGTGATGGGACGTGGTTCGGACCTCTCTGATTGCAACCATGGCTGCCGAGTTTGGCGATAGCCCGAATAGGTGGGTTCGGTTTTCAGCTTGAAGTCCCCTACGTGGTAGATGCGGTCTGAACGTTGTTCGGCGCTGACCAAAAAATCTTGGTCGTACTTTTTATTCATGAAGCCGGGTACGCGCAAAACGCGTGCCGCGTCTGTAGCTGCTTTGTCACCGTCGAATTCTCGTGCGATGGCGTGTAGCAGGGTCTCTGCTTGCGGGACGTCGATGTCTTCGACTCGCCAAATCACTTGGTATTTGTCCGGTGAGGTATTTAGGACATAGTTCGGTGCTGGCACGAGCGAGGATTTGTCGATGGCCGCGAGCGAGGCGGAGCCGTGGTGATCGAGGTCCGCGTATAGGTGCCGTATAGCGTGAACATCGAGCTTGGTGCGGGTGAACGCAGTCGCCTTCAGGGCGTTCATGCCGACGTAGATGTCGCAGCCGTCTCGGTCGTTCTTATAGCGCATCCACTCCTGAAAGGGAGTATCGACCACTTTGCCAGCCGTGCTAATGCGCTGTGTCGTTTCACCGCGCTTGGGATTCCGGACCAGGACCGCAATGCGGTCGGAAGGCTCGAAGTTGGCGCGAATGAATTCGGCAGGCGCCATCGTCCTCTTGCGGTTTTCGTATTCATGCCCGCTCACGGTTTGCATGCTTCTTTCTCAAAGACGGCGCCATAGTCAAAGAGATCGGCCTCGGAGTTGTACGAATTGATTTCGAGTACTTCGGAGACGAAGCGGCGCCCCGGCCGCCGTTCCACGTGGATGACCACATCGAGCGAATCGCCGATGTTTGTCTTGATGGCCTTGTAAGGTAGCTCCACGCCGCTTTGTAAAACGCAGCTGGCGAAACGAGCGAGGCCTTGCCTTGCAGAGTTCGCGTGGATTGTGCACAGCGTCCCGGAGTGGCCGGTGTTGAGTAGCTGCAGCAACTCAAAGGCTTCCCCGCCGCGGACCTCACCAAGCAAGATTCGGTCGGGGCGGTGGCGGAGCGCGGCTTTCAGAAGATCACGAATCGCTACAGGTGGAATTCCGTCTTGTTCCCGGCGCGCCTCGAACCGAACGAAGTTCTCGTGGCCAATGTTAATTTCTGCGGTGTCCTCGATGAGCAGGATTCGCTCGTCGTCGGGAATGAACTTGGCCAGGATCCCGAGCGTGGTCGACTTTCCGGTGCCCGTGCCGCCGCTGATCAGGATGTTTCTTCGGGACAGGACATAATCTTCGAGGCGGTTGGCGAGGGATTGGTCGAGGGTACCGGCTTGAACCAGGTCCCGCATCTCGAAATGTCGTGAATTGAACTTGCGGATCGTGAGGGTCACACCACGCAAGCTGCAAGGAGGAATTACTGCGGCCACCCGACTGCCGTCCGGCAGACGAGAGTCCAGGATGGGGCTCGCTTCCGAGACGTCACTACCGAGACGGCGGGCGATATTCTTTACGGCGACCATCAAAGCGCGGTCCCCGATGGAGACGCCTTGCGCGCGTTCGAGAAAGCCATTCTTCTCGAAAAAGACGCAGTCACCGCCGTTCACCATGACTTCGCTGATGGTGTCGTCGACGATGAGATTTTCGATGGGTTTGAGGAAAGGAAGAATCGTTTCGAATCCGTTCATCAGAGCGCCCCCTCAGCCAGCTGCTGAAAGTAAGATTTGTTCGGATCGTTGTAATAGGGTTTGAGATAGCAGAATGTCGGAGGCATCGGATTGAGACCGTCATACGCGATGACGACCGCCTGTGCGTTCTTCAGTTCCGTGAACGTCTTGGTGTCGAAACGGAAGTCGGAGTGCGGGTAGTAGCTCTTCGACGCACTGATGTTGGCTTTGTGCGAGATGGATTTGCCAGTGAGCAAACTTACGTGGGCATCGTGGCCGCTCTCGGAAAAGTTGTAACTCGTTTTCAGTTGATCCTCACGTCCGCACAGCTCGCTTGCGGTCTTAGCGGAAAAGTCATCGGACAGCGCGAGGAAGATCTTGGTTCTGAAAGTCTGCAACAACGTGCGCCACGACTCTCCGGGCAGCGTTGACTTGAGCGAACTGATGCTCTGCGTTGCGATGATCGGTATACATTTTGGTTGACGGGACAAACTAAAGAACTTTTCATCGCCCGTGGGCTCGGTCTCCCCCACGGTGGCAAAGTGTTGGTATTCGTCGCAGAGAAACAGGACTTGACGGAAGTGCTGATCGGGGTGCGCTTCAATGGCGGGAATGCGATTCAAGACGGCACGCTGAAAATCAAGTTTCATCATGACGCCGATGGCTTTTGCGAGGCCGGGGTTCATGGCGACTGGAAAATTCAGGGCACACACGGCCCCACTCTCTATGAGCCAACTGAATGAGGGCAGCGGTTTCCCAAATCGAAAATCGGCGTTGGCGTGTTCGTCGTAGCATTCAGGAGGTGGACAGAAGGTGCGCTTGACCGCCGGATTGTCGTCGAACAGGGAGAGAAAGACGGAGATTCCTTCGACGATAGAGGTCCGCAACTTTGGTTCGATATGTCGCCAATCGTGGAAATACCAGCGTTTCACTGCGGCCAGCTGCTGTTGCCGGTCTAAGTCGAGCTGGTCAGATCCCGCTTCGCTCAGGCATTCAAATTCGATGGAATTGCCAACCAGGAAGGACCGTAGCCCCAAGGTGTCTTTCGCGCGGTACATTCCTGAGGGTTCGTCGAAGAGAAAATCGAACAGCTTCAGCTCACTGACATGCATCATCCATACTTGCGGAGTGATCAGGAGGAAAAAACGTTCTTCTAGGCGTCGCTCGGCATCTTGGATTTTTCGTTCGAGTACATCGGGCGAGATGGTGCACTCATAGACATCGAAGAGCGTGACGTAGTCGTAGGCAACCTTGTGCAGGAGAATGATGAACTTGACCAGGTTGGTGTAGGCCTGCTGCCAAAACGGTTCCTTGCCTCGCCCAAAGAGGTTGTTAAGCAACGATGCGATGCTGTAGGCGAGAGCATACGCGTCGAGGTCGTTGTGCAGGGGATTGTAGCGGTAATCGGAATCAAGACTGATCTCGATGTAGTCCTCTTCTCGCTTGTGGAGCGACAATATGTTGCGGACTTTGTGACAGAAATCACCTTTGACTTCGAGGACTAGACCTCCAATTCGGTACATCTTGTCTGCCGCCCGGTAGGCAAGCAGCTGTTCTGTAAATGGATAGATGCACCCGGTTGTCTTGCCGCTGCCGACAGCGCCGAAAATTGCGATTCCGGTGAAGAGGCCCCGTTCGGGTATGGTCAACCAATGGGGACTCTCCGCCGGTCCTGGCTTCCTAGGGTTGTGGACTTCCCCGATCACCAGACTCGGAGCCGAGTGATCCCTAAGCACGGGATAAGGCGGCAGGGTTCCGGGCCGGACCCGGCGCTTGAACTTGAGAGCAAAAATGTAGAAGGCCGAGAGCAAGACGGAATAAACAATGTAAGGTGTGGTGTAGAGGGAGAAGTAGTAGGAATACTCAAATACGAGAAAGACCCGCCGCGAATAGAGAAACATCAATTCCAGAAAAAAGTTCCTCTCTGGAAAAGGAACCCTCAGATACAAGGTCATTCCGGTGGCCGCCGCCAGTAGGCAAGCGATGAGATTTTTTGCGTCAAGCAGGCGTTGAATCATGCGGGTCTCTTAGCCACAGTCTCACCTGCCGCGCGCCCGGCTTCAGCCGCAGAGGATCGAAAGGGGTCATGCTGCTGGTGAGGAAGAGGGGAGGGTAGCGTCCTCCTCTTCCGTCGACTTTCCTTTTCCGAAACGCGTCGCTACAACCAAGCGCGTTCCGAACTGCACTTGGCGATGCAGCCGCAATTGTCCCAACTCCTCACGCAGGGATAGTTCGCTCAGTGTCCCGGAAGCCCATGCCTGATAGGAATCTTCAAAGCGTTCGCTCTGAAAGCGACGCTGCGCTTCCTTGAGCCATTCGATGTCGGTTACTGACAGGGATCCGTACTTTTTGAGTTCCCAGGCATTCCGCAGCTGGAAATAGCGCAAGATCTCGGTCGAAAGGTCGGCTTCACGCGGCGCGCGAACCAAAGCAGAGAAGCGGCGTTCGGCGGCAACAAAATGCAGTGGCGAATTCGCTATGTAAAGGAAGGCGAACGTTTCAAGCCGCCGAAACAGAGGCAGGTATGCACGGAGATGATTCGCGAATCCTGCCAGGCTGGCTTGCCCGGGATCGACATACGAGAAGGTGACCACGGGCGAGGAAGATGGGTCGAGACAATCGAGGAACAACGGGAACTTATCCACGAAGTAGCGCAGTGTAGGTTCCCGGTGCGAGCCGCCCGCATAGGTTTTTGCCGGCAGGAGCCTTTTGGGTATTCCGAGAGTCTCGGTAAAGAACGCGACTTTCTCCGGTTCAGTTTCGAGATAACCGTAGCCAAGGTTCGCCAGGAAAAAATCGAGGAGCACCAGACGAGTGCGAATGAACTCGACCGAGTGCCGCCGACGATTGCACAGGTTCTCCTTGCCGATCAACTGATAGAGCGTTTTCGAAAACAGATGGTACACACCGCCCGTGCGGTTATACTCGCGCCAGGTAACGTGCCCACGGCTTTCGAGCTTGCTGACGAAGGTATGGCAGCGCTTTCCCCACTTGGTACCGCTGAAGGTAAGGAACTGGCGCGGAACGAAGTAACCGGAATGCACGGCGACCAGGTACAGGAAGCGCGCTTCATCCGGCGTGTATCCGAGGGTCTGAATGGCGGCAATATCCTGATCGTTGAAGTTCATAGGGAAAAAATTTCCGCGGTGAGTTCTTGTCCGTCGAGCACGCGACGCAGGCGATCGCCCGCACCCCGCAGGTGGTAGAGCGAGAACCCGGCTTGCACTTTGTCGCGGACGCTGCGGCCGCGGTAATGCTCGGTGACAAGTTCCAGGTCCACCCTAGCTGTTTCGCCGCTGGATTTTTCGTACTCGATACGAACGTCCGGTACGGGTATTCGTCCGCCCACAACACGAAGGCCGTGGCTCCGTGCAATCTCAGGTCTGGCCGCGCAACCGAGCTTTGCCAAATCGCGGTTGATTTTGCGCTTCAGTTCAAAATCGAGAACCACCCGCGGATTGCGGCCCCCGGCCTTGACGATTCGCGCAATCTCCTTCTGGTAGAGCTTGTAGAGGTCGGCGTCGTGATTGGCTTCACGCGGTTTGACGAAGCCGTAGTAAGTAGCCTGGTCTCTTGGTAGGACGCGGCTGGCGCGAAGTAGACGGTGGCCACGCTTGGTGAGCGTGAGCAGCTCGCGCGGAGTGTGCTCGGGACCCTCGAAGACACCTTTGCCAATGAGTCCCCGGCGGAGCAAATTCCGAAGGTCGTCCTGCATTTCATCGATCTGGCCTCCGTAGGCATGCATGGACAATTCGGCCGGCCCCACGACGCGGAACTTCCCGAGTTCGGCGAGCGTTCGGATTTCGGATTCACGGAGCCGATAGCCCCGGTTGCGGTCGTAGAGCAGGCCGCGCGACTGGTTGAGGAGCACATTGGGTCCGGGCGTTTCGACGGAGGGCGATGGCGCTCGTGATGGCTCGGCCGAGGAACGGTCGGGTACGCGGCTTGGCTGCCCGGTTTCGTCGTCGAGCTGGCGATCGCGTTGGGCCTCGATGGCCTCGAGGACGTCTTGGCGTTCCCGCAGCGGGTCCAGACGGGACACGGTTAGTACTCCTCCGGCTGCGCGTTGGGAGCAGGAACCGGGGCGTGTCCCGCGGCCACTTGCTGGTCGACGTGCGACAGCTTGCGTCCGGTGTCTTTGAGGAAAAATTTGCGTTGCACGGCATAGATCCCGGCGAAGAGATTGAGGAACACCACGGCGAGCCAGCCAAGAAGGACCGGCCCGTATTGATGGAGAAGGATGTGTTTGTAGGGGATGAGGAATTTCAGTTCGTTCATGAGCCAGAAGCCAAAAGCGAGGAGGACGGCAATGGTTAAGATAAGCGCGTTGGCCAGCATGATCGTTCCCCTTTCCTAGAACCCGGTCGTTTTATTTGAAGGCCTGGTCTTCGCGGAAGTAGGTGATGGTAAGGCCCAGCGGATTGATGGGAATCAACTCATTGGGCACACGGCTCTTGAACGCGAACACGAAGTTCGCGGTGTAGAGGTCGCGCTTCAGCTCGGAGTGGTCCGCCGGAGAGTAGTACACCATGTAAAAATCGACGCGCGCCCGAAAGGGCGGGCTTAGCATTGGTTCCAGCGCGACTTTCTTCACGTCGACGTCGATCTCTGGAGCAGAGCTGTTGGTGAGGAATTTGCGGATGATGTCGTCCTTGCGATAGGCGTCGAGAATGCCGTTCCCGAGCTTGCCTTCGACAAAGCGGAGGGACTTGGTGAAATCGTTCTGGATGGTGTAGCGGTTACGGCGGTAGTAAAGCGAGCAGAATTCGGAGAGGAAATACTTGGCTTCGGCGTCCTGCGGTTTGTATTCGAGGTTGTGATAATCGATAGCCTCGGCGCGCCCGAGGTCGTCGATGCGAATGACCAGGGGCCGAAAGTCCCGAAACGTGCGAATCGTCCGGAGGTCAATCAAAGCCAGTGCCACGCACACCAGAGCAAGCAAAGCTAGGGCGATCTTCAAATAGGTGTTGGTCACCATCGGGTCACCGTAGGATTCCAGGTACAGACGCTTGGCATTCTCGAAGCTCGCATCTCGGGTCATAGCAGTTCCCTCGCGCCGTCAGTGGCGGACGCAGCCGGCGCTTCCAGAAGCAAGGCGGAAGAGCCGCCGGCGGTACCGCTGAAGATGTGATTGGTGAGGGAAGGCACCTTGAGAAGGACGTAGATCGAAGCGAGGAAGGTGATCAGAAGGACAGGGAACCAGGCGATGAGTTGGACGGTCGAGAGGGCACCCGGGGGCGGGAGGCGGAGGGCTCCAAGAATCAGATTGCTGATGATGAAAACGACCGCGGCGGCGATGACTTGATAGAACGCGTACTGCAGGAAGCAGCGCAGCCAGCCCCAGAAAAGCCATTCCAGCTTCGGGACGATGAAGAAGGGGACGAAGATCGGTCCGACTAGCACGCATACGGCCGTAGCGATGAAGCCGTAAGCGATGACCACGATCGAGACCGCCTGAGCTGTGGCCAATAGGATAGTCACGACGACGTAGACTGCGGTACCGAGAAAATCGCCCCATGTCGGTGCATCCATGCGGGTCTCGAAATCGGCGATTTGACTAACCACATTTTGCAGCTGGGCTTCATCGATTTTTCCGGAGAGAAATTGAGCTTCGTCGGTCACAAGATTGTGGAAGCTGACACCGACGCCGGGAAGGGGATTGCTGTAGTAATTTGTCATGGCGAAACCGAAGCTGATGGTAAGGAGCAGGCTGGCAAAATGATCGAAGTGAAAAGGGCTGCGGCCGCTTGCGGCGGCGAGAGCGGATTTTGCGCCGTACCAGACGACAAGGATCGTCGCGAACATGCGGAAAAGGTTTTGGCCCATGGCGTCGAAGAAGCCGAGGTTTTGCGTGAGCAGGTTGTTGATGGCCTGAAAGACGTATTGCAGGAAATCGTTCTGCACGGCAGCGGCTCCTTCGACGATAGGGTTGAGACGAATCCGGTTACGGCATGCGGAAGTTTTCGAGAGAATCGGTAAGGGTACCGGTAACTCCGGCGAGGTTGCCGGCGAGACTCGCCTGGCGGGTGATGTCGGCGTTGATGGTGTTGGCAGTCGTCTCGCGCTGCTGTTTGGCGAGAATGGTCTGGATCTCCAGCAGGGAAGCGAGCAGTTTGTTGGTGTCCTGCACGGAGCGGAGCGTGAGGACGCCGGCGGCGTTGATCTTGTTCAGGACGGAGACTTCGCTATTCAGATCAGCGTCGCTTGAAAACGAGTCGTTTTCGAGATTCCCCATCTGTAATTCGAGATTAGAAGCGTTCCCCCGGATGGCACCGAGTGTGGCCATGGCGGTCATGTTGGCACCGTCGCTTAGTTCGACGGAGGCGTATTGTGAGCGCACCCGCGACATTTCATCCACGTCCATCGAGGAGAGATAGTCGGGACGGTAGAGAAGGAGATCGGTGGTTGCTCTCTGGTAGCCGTTGGCCAGGGTTCCGGTGTTGACCCCGTTGATCCAACCAAGGGTGTTACCGAAGGTGTTGGGCGCGGAACCGTTCCGCCATTGGGAGAAGAGCGCGTGATAGCGCGCGGGCATGTTTTTGATGTTGCGTGACATCTGCATGGCGAGGTTGTACTGCGCCAGTACTTGCATATAGGTCTTCTGCAGCTCGACCAAGTGCTGCTGTAGCTGGGAGTAGCGCAGGAGTGCGTTCTGATAGTTCGTTGGGTCGTAAACGATACCGCTTCCGAATTGGGCCGAGGCGGTTCCGACGGCGAGGCCAGTAGCCAGCACAAAAACCAGGATCCTTCGTTTCATTTTTTCTCCTTCTCGACGCCTCAAAGATCTGAGGGCATGGTGTGATCGAGGTAAGCAGGCAGTGTGAGGTCGCTGGAAAGATAGACCTTCACGCGGTGCCCCTCGCGAATGGTGATGGTCGGCAAAATGTTCAGGAACTTGTCCAGAATTTGCGCGGAAGACTGAGCGGTACTGACGGCGAAGCCCTCCCTCAATCGATCGGTTCCGGACCCGGTGACCAGGCTGCCGGTTCCGGCTCCGGCGGCGGCGCCGAGGGCACCGATTGCGAGCGAGGCACCGAAGATCCGGGCGTAATGGTTGTTGACTTTGTCGCGAAGGCCGGTATCGCCCGTCTGGTTGAGTCCCTTGAACTGGTCCAGGCTCACGGAAAAGCCATCCGGCATGATCAGCCGGTGAAAGACGACTGCCAGCCGCGTGCTCCCGAAGGCTTCGACCTTGCGGCTTTCGCCGAGCAGCCGAGTGCCAGCCGGGATGAGAAGCTGCTGGCGGTTGTGGGAGTAGACTTCGGTCGTCAGAAGGCACTCGATGGGGCCGGTGAACGCGCCATCCAGGCGGTTGACCAGGACGGTTTCGAGGATCGTTCCTTCAAACAGAACGTAGGATTTCCCTGCGGCCGTCGCCCGAGCGCCCGGCGCGGCCGCGGGGTGGATCACCTCCTTTTTCTCCGAGTCGGGTTCGGCGGAACTCGCGGATGCGCTCGGACGAGGAGTAGGTGGCAGAATAGGTTGCGAGGGCGAAGCGAAAGGCTCGATCGGTTTCAAGGCTGGTCTGAGCCCGGCGGGATCGACAGCGGAAGGAACCGGAATTCCAGGTTCGGAATTCGTAGACGCCGCAGGCGTCGGAACGGCTGGACTCTTGCGGAAGCTCAATGCGACGTTGGAGGCGAACAGAGACAGGTAGCGGCGCTTTTTCTGTTCGGCTTCGATCGGATCTTCCGCGTGCTCGCTGTTGGGCGCGGTTGCGGGTGCTGCAGCCGGTTCAGTCGCGCCGCCGGCCAGAACGCGGCTCTGTTGGGTAAGAGCATTCTGGGCAACAAGCTGTTCGCGCTGGAGCTCTTCGATACGACTCTGGAGTTCGGCGATTTTCCCTTCACTCACATCGACCAGCGGCGGAGGGGTGGCCGCAATAGCGCCGGGTCTGGCCTGGGCCTGCGGCTTTTTTGAGCCGGTGAGCCACATGATGAGCACCATTAGCACCGCGAGACCGACGATGAGCCATGATTGCACGTGCTTGGGAAACAGGCCCGGAGGTTTGCGGGACTGGTCTTGGATGGGTTCGTTCACGCTCGGTCTCCTTACTTCGTGGCGATGCGCCGGGTGAAGGTGGCTTTCTTTTTGCCGACGGTGAGATAGCCCGCGTCGAGGAGTTTCGGAACGATATACACGCCATTTTCGAGCTGGAAGTTCACGAGATTCGGTTTGCCGTCTTTCAGTTCATAAAGGGAAGGTTTTTCGCGAGCATCGCAGCGGATGTAGGTGAAGCGGTCATCGCGATAGATGGCCGACACGAGAAAGGGCTCGCGCGAGGCTTTCTTGTCCAGTACGAAGTCGAAGTGCAGCGTGGTGCTGAATTCCGAGCGGAACCGGTTCATTTGTTCCGCGGCCTGCGCGTGAGCCGCCTGTATCTGTTCGTCAGTTTGGAAGCGCAAGCGGTCGATCTCTTTGCGGTAGGCGTCGACTTCGTCTGCGCGGACGTAACCAGAGAGGTTGGTGCTTCCGGGAGTCTCTTTCGGCTGGACAAAGAGTTTTAGGTCGGGTTGCGAATTCGGTTCGTTACTAATTTCGGTGAGAAGGAAGGAATAGACGTTGCCGCTGGCGGTGATGAGGTTCAGATTGCTGCGGATGCCTGCCTGCGCGGGATGTACGTAGCAGAGGTTGTGCGCTCCGTTGACGATCCAGAATTCTTTGTCCCCGGTCGTAAAGTCCAAAATCTCCTCGTTGTCGGGGAGCACGATCAAAGTGGAAAAGCGCAGCTTTGCCCGCACCGAAATGATTTCCTCACGCGAGTAGGTGACGACGCGTGCGCCTTCGCTTGGGGCCGCGAGCGCTGGCGTCCCGACAACCCAGAGCAGCAGAAGGCACCAGGACAGTCTGAACCAGAGCCGAGAACAGATAGGAATCATGGTGTTCTTCTCCAAATTGAAAAATTACGTATTGCCGGAAATCGTTAAGCCGATTGGTGACGCTCGCCGCAAGAGCGATGGGCCCATCGGTGAGTGGGGCGGTGCAAACGCCAGCCGCGGAATCATGATCGCGTCTCCGCTAGAATCTCGAGGCCCTTGGCGAAACCGTACCTTTCAAACGCTTGCTGGCGCAGGTGGTTATCGTAGGGATCGTTGGTGTAGAGCCAGTAGCTTTTGGGGTCGACCTTGAGGTTCGCAACCTTTGCGAGCTCCGGCGTCTTCAAGAGAAACTGCTGCTTTGGGACGAGCCCGGCGATCAAATCGACTTCCCGTTCATTCAGGTGGAAGTGGCGGCGGTACAGCTCGCGGTCCATGTCCGGGTTCGCCAGGAAGATTTTGGTGGCGCAGCTTTCAAGGATGATGTCTAGAAGATCGGAACGCCGTAGCTCGTCGAGAGACTGCGTGGAGAGCACCATGGCGGCGTTGTGTTTCCGCCAGGTCTTAAGCGCCTCCATAATGTATTTCTGAATGCTCGAATTCCGCAGAAACACCCAGGCTTCATCGATAAAAAAAGTCTTGAAAACGGAGGATATCGATCGGTCGCGAATGACCGCGTTAGCGCGATGCAGGATGTAGAACAACAGCGGTTCCAGAATTTCCGGGTACTGGTCCATTTTCTGAAAGTCGAAGCATTGGAAGGAGGAGAACGAAAGCGTATCTTCCTGGTTGTCGAAGAGAAATCCGAACTGTCCGCCGCGAGTCCACTTGGCAAGACGCCCGGAAAGAGCATGCGGGAGGGTGTTCGAGAGCACTCCCAAAGTGCGCAGCGGAGCATCGACGGTGTAGAGATTGTCGATCTGTTGGTAGAGCTCGCGTTCGATCGCCGGTTCGAGTTCGGTTGTTCCTGAGAGTACCTTCACGAAAAGGGTAAGGAAGTCGAGATTTTCCTTGGTGGGGGCGAGCGAGAACGGGTTGATGGAGAGCCCGTTGGATTCGACACCCACGCTGACATATCCTCCGCCAAAAAGCTTCGTCAAGCTTTCAAAGCTGCCGCCCAAATCGAAAATGAATGTGTGCGGCGCGTACTTCTGAAGGTTGGTAATCAGAAAATTGAGTAAGAAACTCTTGCCGGAGCCGGTTCGTCCGAAAACCAGGGTGTGCGCGACATCGCGGTAGTGCAGGTTCAGAAAGTAGGGCGTGTCGTGAGTTGTCTCGAGCACCGCGAGGTATTCCTGGCGCAGATGGGCATTGTGCGGATGCCCTGAGTCGAGCGTGAATAGGAGAGAGTAGTCGGCGTAGTTGGTGTTGAGGAGGTAGAGGTAGCGCAGATTGAAGGCGTGATTGCCCGGCACACAGGCGAGGAAGGCGTTCAGGAGGTTGTAGCGTTCTTCGTAGATCTGGGCGTCGTGGACGCTGAAGACTTTGTAAAATTCTGCCGCGGCGCGGTCGACAGCAGCGCAATCGAGATCGTAGACGACTACGGCCAGCGAGAACTGCCCGAAGTAGTTGCCGCGCAGCTCCATCTCCTTGATGCCTTCGCCTAATTCCCGGACCTGGGACTCTTTCGAATCGTCGAGGAGCATCTCGTGCGGGGAAGCGTCGTTGAGATTGACCTGGCTAAAGAACGAACGCCTGGTGTTGTGAAAGTGACGACGCTTGGCCTGAATAGTGCCGCGCGTTTTGCCGGCGTCTTCTTTCTTCCACTCCGAAACGACATAGAAGTTGGCTGGCACTTCGAGCAGGCGCTTTAAGAGCAGCGGGAAACTCAGGGCCGAGGGTTCCTTGAGGGTCAGGACTTTGACGATATAGTCGTCGACCCGCAGATGGCAGCGATGGCATTCGAGGTGCGAATTGCTCAGGTAATAGTCGAGGAAGGTGTCGTGTTTAAGGCTCGCGCAATCGATCTTTTGGGGTGCGAAATTCAGGATGCCGCTAAGAACTCGAAAGGCTTCCTGCTTATCCAGGATGCGCGCGGGCAGGAAATCGCTGACCTGCACGATGAAGCTGCGAATTTTATGGAGCAGCGCCGCCTCGGCTTGTGCGAGTGCAGCCTCGTGCAGAGCGATCTGTTTCTCGGTCGAAAGCCATGAGCGAAGCTCACGCAGCAGTTCGAAGGGACGCTTGGGAAACCGCGACAATGCGGTGACGAAAGTGCGCCCGCCTTCAAAGAGCACGACATAATAGATGGCCAGCGAAAAGAGCCGATGCGACTTCCGTGCGAGATAGTCGATGCGGTTGCCAATAGCGACATCGACGATCGGGTTGCCATAAAGCTTGTAAGGGATACGGGGATGGTTGCGCTTGAACAGATACTGGTAAACACGGTAGTTCTCATCGAAAAGGCGCAGCGCGGATTCAAAGCGCTTCGTGAAGGCATCGATGGACGCGCCGTCGAGGCATTCGTAATCGATACCGGGCACTTCGAGGATTACGCCGACATCTCCGCTCTTGGTGAGAAACACGTTGTCGCTCAGGAACCCGTAGAGGTTGAGTTGGCCGTTGAGGGCTCCGGCTTCCTGGTAGTTCTTGATGATCCGCGTGACTTTAAGCACGACTCACCCGGCGAACGGGAATAGGGTCAAATTTCATGGGGTCGTACTGGCTTTTCGATTTCGCGGAAGCTAGCAGCAGCTTTAGGATCTGCGGGTCGGTCTTGGTTGCCCACTGCGCCACAAAGTAAAGCAGCAGAAACATGAGCACGCCGCCGAGAAGGCTGCCAAGGAGGTTGAACGTGCCCGCGCCGACGCACATGGCGAAGAAGAACAGTTTCCGCTCGGCACCCAGAATCGTGAGTGGGCGCGAGAGCGAGCGTTGGACGGGGTTGATCCTTCGGCTATTCATCAGCGGTCTCCTTCGAGCAACAGCCATCAGCCGGGAAAGAGCCAAGCCAAGAAGTTGACGGCCGCAATGGCCATACCGACGCCGAAGAGCACTCCGGCGAGAACGCGCTTCGAGCCCCCTTCGCCGAATGCAAATGTGAGGCCGGAAACCACGATCGCGACGAGCGACAGCCCGCGGGCGATAGTGCTGGTGAACGCCTGCTGCAGGACGTTTACAGCGTTCTCCCAAGGAGAGTTGGCTTGCGCGAAAACGGGAGAGGCCGCCAGCGACAAAACAAGAACCAGTGCGAAAAATTGCCGTGTCAGTCGAAAGAAGGGAAGGCTCGGGCAAGAGAATCGTTCCATAGTAACGGGCTCCAGAAAGTGAGAGGTGAAGGGAAGTTCTTTGCCGTGCTCGTACAGATGGAGATTAGACAGCTAGCGTTTCTCTCCTGTTCACGGTGGAGGCAAGTAGGCGGGAGCCCCGAGACAAGGAGTGAAACGGCTGCCGGCTGAGCTGGATGCTGCCGAGAATGTTCGACGAAAAACTTCCCTCTATGTAACTAATCAGCGAAACGCGATGCAAAATGTGTCGCGACGACGGGAAATACTGTTTTGCCGTCCACGCCGGGCAAGTTTGGTGCGCGGTTCCGCTTCACGTCGTCATTGCAAGTCCTTGACGGTCAGCGCGCGGCTTCACGGAGTTTGTTTAGAAGGCGTTTCACTTTCTGGCGGAGTGCGTTTGAGTAGATGGCCGATGGTTCGCCCGGCTCGCTCAGGCTGCCTTCGAGCTTTATGTGAACGATGAGTTCGACGTCCGGGGCCGTGAGCAGACCTTGACGTTCGCAATGAAAAAGAAAATGTCGCAATAGGGCTGCTCTTTCAAAAGGCTCCGGAATTCCTACCGAAGCGCGCTCAATGAGCGGCTCGTCGCGAACCGCGTTCCCCGGAGTACGGGATTCGCGCTTGGCCCAGTCGAACACGTTGCGCCGTATAAGGCGGGAGAGCGCAAACGCCAAGTGAGAGTTGCGACCGCGCAATGCGGTGGAATCGAGGGCTTCGAGAAAGGTTGCAACCAAGTGCTGGTCGACATCGTCGGCCGGAACGGATGCATATCGCCTGGCGATCTGTCGCGAAGTGGAGTGAAGAACAGGAATGAAGGCCAGCAGAAGAATATCGCGCAGGAGACCAGTGTCGACTGCGAGGCTCTGCCGGAGGCGCAGGAGTTCCAGGAGAACGGTGTCGGCGGGATGGTTTCCGTGGCCATTGCTCCGGCAAGAATGCAGATGTGTGGTCAATGCGAAGCCGTTCGGAAATCCGGCCAACACGAGGCTCGATCCCGCGATCTCGGAATAACGTTCGAGTTGGTCTGCTTCCTGCAGCCGCTGTTCGAGGCGAAGTTCGAGCTGACAGAGAAGACATCGGCAAAGGGATCGCGATCTCATGACCGGCCTCTCGGATGGCGGCGGCAAAGCTGCCGCGCGCCAGTGCGGCTTGCGGTACTTCCGTACGTCGTGGATGTTCTGCCAGCTGTGGGGACAGGGCCGGCAGCGGCCCTCGGACAAGACCAAAAGAATTTCGCTTGCGACTCTGATTCAAGAACCGAGGGTCGACGAGACTTGGCAATACTGCTAAAGTCCGTCTGCCCATGTGTGATTTTTGTTTTTTTGTCCGGATTTCCGGCCATTGCGAAAGTCTCTGGCCGCTCGCGCGGCCCGAGAGGTGACGCGATCACAGCCACAACTCCGGACCATGTGGCGATTGAGGTAGGTTAGTGGAACAGCACGCTCACAAATACCTCCGAAATCTCGCGGCCTGGCTTTCAAAGTTATCCACCCTGGGGTTCCCCTCCGGTCGCCCGCTTAATGTCTTTTCCGGGGTGGGCCTAGCTCCTTTAGGATGCTGCCGCGGATGACACGAACTGACAGGTGCGCCGGACGGGCCGGGTTGCCACACTATGAAGGTGGTTCCCCTTCCGCAGCGCGGTGCAGTACCCGATCCGCATTCCGCTAGGCAACCATGCCCTGGACCTTCCCAGTCCGAGACGGGCACGAAGCATCCAACGCAAGGAGAAAACATGTCTATTTCACCAGAGGTTCGTGAGAGGGTCACAAACGAACTGAAGCAATTTGCCGGAGATCTGAATCTCTCGGACGAACAGAAGGAGAAGCTCCGCAACTTCCTGAGCGAAGCCCACGAAAGGGTGGAAGAGTACCGCAAGAAAAACCCCAACGCCACCAGAGAGGACCTGATAAGAAGGGTCGAGGAAAATCGGAGTGAGATTCGAGGACGAGTTACAACATTCCTGACGCCGGAACAGCTCACGAAATGGGACGCAGCAGTGGCCAAAGCCAAGGATTTTCTCGGCCAAGCAAGGGCGGCTTCCGCTTAGTCGCGAGAGTCGCTTCCTCTCGAATGCTGACGAGACGTAAGATCAGGGCTGGCTCGATCCCGAGGCCAGTCGAAGGGGGGCTTGTGTCAGCATGCAGGTCCCGTTTTTACTGGACATCTCTAACAATGCCGGCTCTGTCAAATCGTTGATGAGCGCCCTTTGTCCGTTCACTCCGAAGAGTGGTCTTTCTGGTTTTTTGTTGCGCTCTGCCGGAAAGCGTTCCCTACCAGCAGGGATCGATAAGTCCGCGTATCGCGGATCATGTTCTTGTCTCGGGGCCCCCAAGAACAGGGCGAACGTCGCCCATCGTTGCAATTTTAGTGGCTCAAAAGTACGCCACGACGCCGCCTCCTAGAATTTGAACGCCGAGGGTTGGTTTGGGTACCGGCTCTTCGGAGCGCCGCCCGTTCCATTGAGAACCCTCCACAAAATCGGGGGGCTACCTCTCCGGCGCTAAATTTACGACCTTGTACTCAGTCGGCACTATGAACAGGTCGTTTGAGGGCTCTTCCCGATTCAATTTCGTAAGTGTTGTGGTGAAGTCACCCTTGCGGGGATCGCTGTGTTTCTCCAGCAGGTTCAACCGAATGTCTTCCGCATACCAATATTCGTCCGTTACAACCACGGAACGCCCTGTTCCACTCACTTTCGCGTCGAGTGTGATCGCGCGTCGATAGCCGTGGACATAGACTCCATCCTTCGTGCTCGTACCTAAATCCTCCATTTGCACATTCGAACTCGGCTGATACTTGTTCTGCTGTGCCCAATTCGCAGGTGGTGCTGTCGAGGGCTCGCGCTCAAGCGTTCTCTGCGTTGCCACATGTGTCAGCGGATTTAGATAGGTGTTGAGCCGTGTTTGGGGATCGTAAATGTGCAGTCTCAAGAGCGAGGGTTCGCGAGCTGAACCCATCGGCACTAATTGTCGCATTTCGTTATGAATGTGCCCACGCGAATCCCGCGCCAACAGCGCAGTCGTGTGAAGATGCAGCACGCTTCCATCTTGAAGCGCCCGCGTCATTTCGATCACGGCGACGGCCGAAAATGGTTGACCGCTGACCGGAGTCACAAATATACCCTCCTCTGGTGCAACACCGTCTGGCGCTCGATTTTGAGCCTGACCGAAGTGCATGCCCACAAGCAGCACAGCCACGGTCACACCCCCAATCAAACATAAGGCTTGTTTGAATCTCATCTGAGCAGTCTCCCTTCGACCGCCCCTCCGTTGGCGAGCCTTTTCGAATTCTACATCTTCATCAGACAACCGAAAACCGACAGTGTCGGGCCGTTGTGAGGCAGGAGTCAGGCTCCGTACGAAGAGGCTCGTGACTCGACGCCATCAGTATATTGGACCGGGGATTTTCAATTTTTCAAGTTTTTGGAGCATCAGCAAACCAATGACCCGGACGGGCCCGTCGTCTGGCGACCAACGATCAACGATATGATAACTTCCGCTTTTTACGCCCTCGATGACCCATGCTGCTCCATCCAGTCCCATCCGCGACCTGTCAACCGTTGGAAGTTCCCAGAATTTGTTCTCCTCGATTTTCCCCAGGAACCAAGTGGTTTTCTCCTTCGTCAGGGTGTATGTGTCATTCCTCGTCAGTTGGCCAGCGGCGTAGCCTCCGGCACCAGTCGTCATCTTAATCGTCAGCCGTGAGGTTCCGTCAGCATTAACGTCAACTCGGACCGCTATCGGACAGTCAAACGTTCGCAACCATAGAAATCGATACGACTGCGCCTTTTCACTTTTTGAAAGCGACCACAAGGATGGTTCCTCTAGCGCCCCAAGGTATTTGGAGTAGGTTTCAGAGAGAGATGAGCCGACGTGGGACGAATCGTCGAATGAACCCGGTGGGAAATATGGGGACTGGGCTATGTTAGCCACGGCCGACAATTGAAGTGTCAAAATGCTCGCGCGAAGAGTTGTTAGCATTTTGGGACCAACAACGGAAAGTATACTGCAGGAAATGCTTAATTCGGCCGAGTCAACCTCGGAGCTTATGCACTGCGCAACTCCCGGCGCAAAAATCAGAAACTTGAATCTCGCCCCCTGCCATCTTCTGGTCGGTCTCTCGCAAGAAAGTTTCCTTTTTGTCGCCTCCCATAGAGAATGTGTCTTGCTCGAATCGGCTCGTTCCCATCATCCGAACCAAAGCCTAACCGTGAAGAGAGGGAGGATCTCTGAATGCTGTGCTCGGTGACATTTCGCAGGTTGACGTTCCTTTTTCTTTTCTGTTTGCTTTCCGCCCTGCAGGGCTCGGCGCGCGAGCAGTACCCAGTCCGAGTCGAATCCGGCGTCTCCGTCAAAATGCGCGACGGCGTGATTCTCCGCGGCGATATCTACCGCCCTGACACCGACGGGAAATTCCCCGTTTTGCTCCAACGAACTCCGTATCGAAGGTTCTCCTGGGGCAACGATATCCACTTCGCGCAGCATGCCGCTTCGCTTGGCTACATTGTCTATCTTCAGGATGTGCGTGGCCGCTATACTTCTGACGGCGAGTGGCGCCCCTTTGTCCACGAATCCGAGGACGGCTACGACACCATCGAGTGGATCGCTGCTCAGCCCTATTCAAATGGCGAAGTAGGCATGTTTGGTGGGTCCTACGTGGGCGCCACACAGATGCTTGCTGCCATTGCGAACCCGCCTCATCTTGCGGGCATCTGCCCGGTAGTCACCGCCAGCAATTATCACGAGGGATGGACGTACCAGGGCGGTGCCTTCGAGCAATGGTTCAATGAGTCTTGGACTTCCGGGCTGGCGCAGGACACTCTCGAGCGCAAGATCGAAAGGAATCCCGAAAAACAGGAAGACGTGAACGTCCTGCCCCTTACCGCGTATCCGATTCTGAAACTTAGTCCTGCAATTACCGATACCTCAGCATCGGCTCTCGCTCCTTACTTTCTGGACTGGCTCGCGCATCCCAGCTACGACGACTACTGGAAGTCGATCTCAATCGAAGACCATTTCGGCCAGATTCACGTCCCCGCGCTGCACGTGGCCGCCTGGTACGACATTTTTCTAGGGGGATCGTTGCGCAACTATCTCGGAATCAAGTCATCGGGAGGAAGCGAAGCAGCTCGCAAGGGGCAGCGCTTGATTGTCGTGATCGGCGGTCACGCCGGAGGCGGGCGCAAGATTGGCGATGTCGATTTTGGTCCCGAAGCCGAGCGCTTTGAGGAAGACGAAGTTGCACTCCACTATTACGATTTCCTCTTCAAAGGTGCGCAAAACGAATTCGCGAAGGGTAAGCCGGTACAGATTTTCGTAATGGGCAGAAATCAGTGGCGGGAGGAAGGCGACTGGCCTCTGGCCCGTGCAAAGACCACCAAATTCTTTCTACACTCCCAAGGCACGGCCAATTCCTCGCGCGGCAACGGTTCCCTTGCGACTGCCCCGCCCAGTTCTGAACCCCCTGACAAATTTGTCTACGATCCGTCAAAACCCGTTCCGACCGTAGGCGGCCCACTCTGCTGCGACGCGGATCATCTCGCCGCAGGACCGCGGGACCAGCGCGGCGTGGAAAGCCGAGAGGACGTGCTGGTTTACTCGACCGCCGCACTCGAGCACGAACTGGAGGTCACTGGGCCGGTTCACCTAGCTTTTTTCGCCTCGTCCACAGCTGTCGATACTGACTTCACCGCCAAACTCGTTGACGTGGCTCCGGATGGCACGGCAATCAATCTAACTGAGGGAATTCTACGCAGTAGGTACCGCGATTCCGCGGCCACTGCTGCACCTCTTGTTCCGGGCACAGTCTATCCACTGACCATCGACCTGTGGGCCACCAGTAACGTTTTCAAAGCGGGTCATCGCATCCGCTTGGAAATCTCGAGCAGCAACTTTCCGCGCTTTGATCGCAACCTAAATACCGGCGAATCCGCGGCGAGCTCCGCTAAATCGAGCACCGCCACAAATACAATCTTCCATGACGCCGAACACCCCTCGGCGCTCTACCTGCCTGTGGTCCCTGAATAGAAGCGATTCGCGGCGCCACGCCTCGGCTTCGTAGTGACATGCGGCGCTCTGATCTTCCATTTGCGGCCAGGCTGAATCGTCGCTAACGACACTACCTGAGAAACTGGAGTAGAATCCTGTGCGACTCTGCGCTTTATGGATATCAAACCATTCCGGTCTTCATTGTATGGTCAGGTTCTCGAGCCGGCGGACGCGGGCTACAACGAAGCCCGTCAGATCTGGAATGCAAGTGTAAGCAAACATCCAAGGGTAATCGCCCGGTGCACTGGCGTCGCGGACGTGATTGCAGCGGTCCAATTCGGGCGCGCAAATAATCTGGTCACGGCGATTCGTGGTGGCGGACACAACGTAGGCGGTCGTGCGCTCTGTGACGACGGCTTGATCATTGACCTCTCCCGAATGAGGTCCGTTTTCGTAGATGATAAGACCCGTACAGTTCGAGTACAAGGCGGAGCAACTCTTGGTGACCTCGATAGAGAAACGTATGTGTTCGGGCTCGCAGTCCCGTGCGGGATCGTGCCCAAAACTGGTATAGGTGGCCTGACACTTGGAGGTGGAGTTGGCTGGCTTGTTCGGAAATACGGCATGTCGATTGACAATTTGTTGTCTTCGCAGGTTGTGACTGCCGATGGAAAGGTGCTGAATGCCAGCGCTTCTGAAAACGACGATCTGTTCTGGGCACTACGGGGCGGAGGCGGAAATTTCGGCGTTGTTACTTCTTTTGAGTTCCAAGCCCACCCAGTGACAACCGTTTTGGGCGGTCTTCTGCTCTACCCTCGGGCAATGGGCGTTGATGTACTCCGCCACTTCCGTGATTACATGGCGTTTGCTCCGGATGAACTGACCGCATACGCCGCTCTCCTTCATGGCCCGGACGGTTCTCCCCTGGTTGGAGTGATTCCTTGCTATTGCGGCAACATTGTCGACGGCGAACGCATCCTTGAACCTCTACGTAAGTTTGGCAGCCCGATTCTTGATGGTGTCCAAGCTATGCCCTTTCCCGCGATGCAGTCGCTGCTTGCACCATCCTTTCCGGACGGCAATTTCAATTATTGGAAGTCCACACTGCAGCGGGAACTGTCCGACGACGCGATTTCCACGATTGTCGAACACGCAAATCGGTTGCGTTCCCCGCTTTCCTTTGTTGTTCTGGAATATTATGGCGGCGCCGCAGGCCGAGTCTCGCGTGAAGCCACCGCATTCCCACACCGCAATCTACCGTGGGACATCCTGTTTCTTGCGCAGTGGACTGATCCGACGCAAACAAATATGCACCGCGAGTGGGCCCGATCCGGCGAGGAAATGCTACGGCCTTTTTCGCAGAACGCACACCTACTTTCAGCACTTGATGTCGAAGCAGAGGACGTCGTCAAGACTGCATTCGGTGCCAACTTGCCGCGCTTAGCTGCCGTCAAAAAGAAATACGATCCCACCAATTTCTTCCACGCGAATCAAAACATCAATTTCGAAGCTCAAGCAGGCGTCCCGTAAGAAGAGCAAAGTTGTCCTTGGTCCCGCCATCGGCCCAGAAAAGATGTTTTATTTGTGCGATTCGCGACTCACATGGGCGAATTGGCGCGCTTACCGGAGGAGTTGAATCGTTCAAGAGAACTTGTCCCGGTGATCCGATCTCTGGAGTTGACCCAGCTCAAGGCTTAGGCGACGAGCCGGTAATCTGATGTCTCGGTGCTATATTCAATGCATCAAATGAAAGCCACGCGTAAAAAAGAGTGGTTCGACGAGGACTCATTCTGGCGTGAATTGTACCCGTTCATGTTTTCAAAGGAGCGAATCGCCCAGGCGTGCGAGCAGATCGCCAAAGTCCTGGCATTAACCAAGACCCCGGGTAGGTCCGTACTCGACCTCTGCTGTGGCCCGGGTCGATGCAGCGTTTCGCTTGCGAAAAGGGGATTCGCAGTCACGGGAGTTGACAGAACAAAGTACCTGCTGGACAAGGCCAAGGCCAAAGCCAGGGCTGCCCACGTCAAGATCGAGTGGGTCCAGGAGGACATGCTCGATTTTGTACGTAAGGACCACTCAAGCGGAAAACATTGGAGAAGCACTCTTGGCAATCCTCATTGCGATGGTCGCTCTTGGCTCAAAACCAAAGCTCTCAAATGTCCAAATTCAACAGGACCTCGTTTCCAATTGGCCCGGCCTGCAAGTGTCGAAGACCGCTGAAGAGCAAGACGGCATTCTCTCCTTAACCTTTGCCAACGCAGAAGCTTTTCTGGCTCACATGCCAGCTCCAATCCCCTGGTCAGACCTAGAGGGCCCCTGTGCCACAAGCATCCTTTGGCCGCACGCAGAAAGCGACTCATGATTCTCATTTAATTGTCACAGTCTCCGGAGAAGCATCTCCACTGGAACTAGCGAAATTACTCACGCAGGTCACCACTGCTGTTCTCGGCACGTGCTCCGATGTGCTTGAAGTCTATTGGGGAACCGCGGCATTGGTCATTCCTGCTAGGCAGTTCCGAGATTTCGCAATAAAGATGCTGCCATTAGGGCCAACCGTGGAGTTGTGGGTCAACTTTCGCGTTGGACAAAATGCGCAGGGATTATGCTCTGGATTTACGCAAGGACTTCCGGCCTTTGGATTCATGGAGATTGAGACTGAGAGCGCGTCCGAGCGTCCAAGCGACCTTCGCGAACGTCTCTGTTCGATTACTCGCTATCTCCTCGAGAAAGGCCCCGTGATTCGTGACGGCGATTTGGTAAGTAGCAATGGGAAAGAGCAAATTCGAGTTGTCTATGGCCCGTCGGCTTTCGGACATAAAGACGCAGTGATGCGATTGAACTACGAAATAGTTATCTAATAACGAAAGCGGAAAACAATGCTAGCTCCTTCCATGAGAAGGCCGATCCCTGTCAAGAGTGTTTCTACTCTCTACGTGCTTTTCATTTTTCCGTTTAGCCAAGCCGACTCTGTCGCCACCCTTCCATCCGCACTCTTAGTGAGCGATTTTCGCTCGGTGCCAGTTGGGTATTCTCGATTCAGTAGGTGCTGCTACCTGATTAGCGTCCTCTGCCTCTTTCTAATAGAAAGAAAGTTGGACTAGGAGTTAGCCGCAGTCACCTAAACTCGGCGGTCGAACTCGGCTGTTTCGGTCACAAACTTTATGCCGCTGCGTGCATCATCTTCTGGCTGTTGCGCAGCGGTTCGTAAACCTCTCCGCTTACCCACAACCGATGTAGCAGTATGGCCAACTTCCGTGCTACCGCAACCACCGCTCGTTTTTTGGCGTTTTTTCCTCCTCGCTCGGCGAGCTTCCCTCCCCAGCGTCGTAGATCACTGTCTGCTCCAAAAGGGCCCAAGATGTAGTGTGCCCCCTGGACCAGCAGCGTGCGTAGATACTCATCGCCTTGTTTGCTGATGTGCATCTGTGGTTCGCTCTCGCCGGAGTTCCGGCGCCCTAGTCGCAACCCGAGAAAGCATCCCACCTCACGGCTCTTTCGGAATCGCTGCGGGTCTTCGATCGTCAGTACATACGTCAGCGCGATCAGATCGCCTATCCCTTTCACTTGTTTGAGCAGCTCGGTCTCCGGATAGGTCTCTTTGGCTATCTTTTCGATCCGCCGATCGTATTCCTTAATTCGTTCGTTCAACGATTCGATCTCTCTAAACAACGGCTCCAGAACCTCGCGCAACTCCGTGCTCAATTCCGCGCCGAACTCTCGGCTTATCTGTTGCGTGCCACACTTAGGCAACCTTTCGCCATAAGACTTCACCGATCCGCGTGCGGCATTTACCAACGCCGTTCGGGCCCTCACCAGTTCCGCCCGAGCCCGGATCACCGTCAGGTGAATCTGTGCTTTCGCACTGCGATGCCGTACTGGCCCCAACAACTCAGGGTCGATTCGCGCTAGCCGCGCTAATGTCCTCGCATCATGCCGGTCGTCTTTCCGAGTACTCTTGGTGATCAAGTCCACTTTTTGTGCGTGTGCCACGACCACTTCGTGTCCCAACTGCGTTAGCAGCCGGCTCGCCCACGGGGAATGTGTTCCTGTTTCCAAGGCGATGCGACTTCGCGGTATCTTCGCAAACGTCTGCTTCATCACTTCTGGTGTCGTTGCGAGTGTTTCTTCCAGGATGACTTTCCCGGATTTATCCAAAACGCAGTAGAACGACCAGCGATCTCCCAGATCTACACCGATCGCTAGCGTTTGCTTCTTGAAAATGTCGTTCCCCAATACCTGCACAGTGCTAATCTTCTTCACAGCCGGTCTCCTTTCTCTTGTGCTTCAAGCACGTCGATTATTGGGAGCGTATCGCATCCCGTGGAGACCGGCCTTCTCAACTCATCTGATTAACAGCTTGTTGAATAATCCTGTTTTAGAGTCGGTCGGTTTCTGAATTCTGGGTTCTTGCTGCGTCTTGAAGTGGCGCTTAGGGTTACTCGAGTTACTCTGCGAGGCCAGGAGCCAAATTCT
>Ga0157376_10000054_pt1 | contig 99154 bp, 98 predicted proteins | sample M45metaG_FD_121801 | JGI IMG/M metagenome (GOLD analysis project Ga0157376, IMG submission 121801) | Miscanthus rhizosphere microbial communities from Kellogg Biological Station, Michigan, USA - M4-5 metaG | ecosystem: Host-associated > Plants > Roots > Rhizosphere > Soil | place: USA: Michigan...
TTGGCCTTAAGATGCTCAGTAACCTCTTTGATACGAGCCGTCAAAACCGACACCTGAGCCTGTGGGCTACCAACGTCGTTTTTGTTAACCTGAGTCAAAGCAATAGCTTTCGCTTTATCATCCTTTGATATCATAACTGGTAATTGTAACAGATAAGCTACTAATTTTCAACACCGAAGTCAGAAAGCGCCTTTGCATCAGTTACCGAGAAATCAGCAATCTTCGTGCGGCGCAGCTCCTTACAGTACGCGCCCGTGCCTAATCTCGTTCCAATATCAACCGCCAAGCTACGAATATAGGTGCCACTACTCACATGGGTACGAATTGTAAGTGATGGGTATGAATAATCTATGAGCTCGAGATTGTACACGGTAATTGTTCGCTCCGGGATTTCCACTTCTTTACCATCACGCGCTAACTTGTACGCTCGCTGGCCATTAATCTTGATGGCGCTAAAAATCGGTGGACGCTGCATAATTTCACCGCGAAACGCCGCAAGCGCCCCCTCGACTTGTTCTTTCGTCGGCACACTATCTGAAACCTGCGTTAACTCACCCTCGGGATCGCCCGTTGTACTCTCCTGGCCTAATATAAACTCTGCCTCATATACTTTATCAAGCTTAGTAAATTCCATCGCCTTACGTGTCATTTTGCCACTCACCAAAATCAAGAGCCCTGTTGCAAATGGATCGAGAGTGCCGCAATGCCCTACCTTCACTTTCTTACCTGCCCGGCGGCTCAAAATACGGCGCACGCGCGCAACAACTCCAAAACTGGTCATTCCGGCTGGTTTATCAATTAAAATAATTTCTCCGTCCATCATCGTTATTATAGCGCACTCGTTTTCGGATCGATGTTACACTTGAAATATGAATGATAAAAATGTCTGGACAGCGCTACATGATGATTACAAGCAACGGGATTGGGCGAAAATTCCATCAATGTTTGCCGAAACATCCATAGCATATTTCCCCCAGCAAGGTCGAGTACTCGACCTTGGCGCAGGACTTGGCCAAGATAGTCGTTTCTTCGCCGAAAAAGGATATGACGTTGTAAGTACAGACCTCGAAAATGGCACTCTTGAAGAACAGTTTGCCGATCTACCATCCGAGTTAAAAAATAAGCTCAGTACGGCACGAGTTGACCTCCGCGAAGAACTTCCATTTGGAAATGGCTCATTTGATGTTGTATACGCTCACCTATCGCTCCATTACTTCGACTATGAAACAACTGTGCGGCTTATCGGTGAAATTCAGCGTGTCCTGCGACCTGGAGGCGTCATTGCCTTTTTCGTTAACTCAACGAGCGATCCAGAGTACGCATCTGGAACAAAGATCGAAAACGACTTCTTCCAAGTGGGCGACGCAACAAAACGATATTTCAGTATTGAGACGACTCGAGAATTCACTAAATATATCGACACGACTCTTCTTGATGACAAAGGCGAAACCTATAAAGACGCCGCTAAGGGTGTCCACAATCTCATTCGTTTCATAGGAACCAGACGCCAGAAAGAAGCATTTTCAATGGCGCTCCCTTACTGTGGCGCAATCGTCGAACGCGAACAAAACGGCGAAAAAGAACTTCTCATGCAAACTCGCTGGAAACCACACGCCGACCCTGTTTACTCTGGAACAATTGAGTTTCCGGCTAGCACCCTTGATAAGCCATTCGAAGATATCCACGATGCCCTTGCCCGGGAAATCAAAGAGGAAACAGGTCTTACACTTAAGAATATTCGAGGCGATGAACGTACTAGTGATATAACAAGTGGCAGAGATGATCAAATCATCGGTTTTCGACCGTTCTGCTGTACGCAGCAAATCAAAAACGGCAAACCATGGATAGGATTCGTGTTCGTATGTGAAGTCGAGGCTGGTGAGCCAAAAGCTCAACACGGTGAAGCAAAAGATGCCCACTGGATGAAGGCTAGTGACTTACGCCAACTATACGAGAATGAACCTGAAAAACTCTTCGGACTTGAGTTACCCGCATGGCAATACTATTTTGATTCGGAGAAATAACAATGAAAAAAGTATTATTTGGCATTTTTGCCCACCCGGACGATGAAGCATTTGGCCCTGGCGGCACACTCATAAAGGCCGTACACGATGGTGCGGAATTACATCTTATTACGCTTACCCTCGGCCAAAATGGCACCAACCCTGACAACGCTCCTGATTTAGGTACCGTGCGCCGTGAGGAATGGCTGAAAAGCGGCCAAATGATAGGCGCTACAAGTCAACATGAGCTCGGCTATATTGACGGCCGCCTCTGCAACATTGAGATGCTCGAGATTACTGAAAAAATCCAGCATATCGTGCGCGAAACAATTGCAGATCGTGACATAGAAGTTGAATTCATAGGATTTGATCTCAATGGCCTTACGGGTCACATTGACCATATTGTCGCAAGCCGAGCACTCTGCCTCGCATTTTACCGTCTCAAACAAGACGATAGCCGTTTTACTCGAATTCGTCTATTTTGTCTGCCTCGAGAGCAAAACCAAAGCGTCAACACCAACTGGATTTATATGGAAGCTGGCCGCACGCCAGAAGAGATAGACGAGACCATTGATGCTCGCAAATACTACGAAAAAATTATAGACGTAATGCGTACACACCATAGCCAACGTAGCGACGCCGAAACCCAAATAGACACTCTTGGAGACAGTATTGGGATAAATCATTTTATAATCCTTAGCTAGCTCTACTGACCAGGAATTTTGAACTGTGCGGGATCTATAGATTGCGGCGGTTGCTCTGCTGGTGCGGGCGGCAAAACTGCGCCAAGCGTATCAGGAACAGAAGCTACATTTACAGGGGCTGGGTCACCAGGAAGCGGTGGTAGCGTTGAAAAATCTGGCATTGGCGGTAATGGGGGCAGTGGAGGGAGTGCCGGAGCTACCTCTGCCGTCGGTGCTGGGATTGGTGCAGGTTCATATGCTGGCATCTCAGGAGCCGGCTGTTCCTGCGTATTAAGCGCCTCATCAAGTGCAGCGCGTGCATCATTATGCGCGGCACGATTTTGCGCATCAATTTCAGCAAGTGTTGGCTCAGAAGAAACAAAAGGCACCGGAGGCTGGATGATGTCAGCGTGGCCAGTTGGAGCAGTATCGCTCTCCTCCGCAAGCACGTCGCGAACTTCTGGCTCAGCATCTACCTGGCCCGCAGCCGCATTAATCGGTGACTGGAAAGCAGGCACACCGGTTGCATACGAGTTATTATGGCTTAGAATCGTATGATTGCGATCATCTTCCAGCTGTTGACGCTTGTCTTCTTCCGCCTGTTCAGTTGTCGCATTCAGCGTCCCGCCAAAACTCGGAACACCTGTCTGTTCATCGGTATGCGCCGTTAGCGACGACTCTTGAGCGACAGGAGCCACTGTTGAAGGGGCTACCGCTGGAAGCTCAAACACAGGTGGAGCTGCTGACACGGTCGTGGCAAGTTGCTCTGCAAGCTTTTGCTCGGCTGCCTCAGTCGCAGCTTCTTGACGAGTCTCGTTCACGCGTTCTGCCTGCTTTGCAAGTTCTTGCTCGGCGCGACTTATCGTTGGGCTGGAATTGCCTGTAGCGATCTCTCTCGCTACAGTATCGACATCACCTTCTGGTGCATGCGAAATCGAGAGTGCACCAATAGCACCATTATCATCTTTCTGCACTTCTTTTTGCAGGTCGGTAGGTTTCTCCCCTATTGAAGTATGCGCAACATTTGCGTGAGTTGAAATTGCCATATCTTCTTCAAGTTTTGTAGCAATAAGCTGCTGGTTAGCCCCAGCTGACATCAACTGCGCGGCAACAGTCATCACCTTTGAGCTTGTCTTGTTATTCGAGAATCTGTCAGTCGCCGCAACGATACCAGTCAGAAACGCCGTAGCAACCTGCTCATCGAGTAAAGTCTTCTCCCCTTTCACACCTTCCGCAATCTGAAATAGCATTTCGCTATAGCTACTCGCCTCACCATCAGCCCACTCAATACCACCAAGTTTTGTTGGCTCGCCAAGTGACACTGCGGCAACGGTTGCGTCATGTAAGATACGACCATGGCTTTCAAGTGCACGATCAAGGTCAGTTTCGTTCTGTACACCAACAGCTAACACGAATTCTACGTTGTAATCACCCTGAGAAAATTCAAGGTCTTTCTCGCTAATTGTTGTTCGGTACGGTGTGATAAATATCTTCACCATGTCATCCACTACTTTATAGCGAAGATGGTCAGCTTTCTCTTTATCGAGGGCAATGATGAAGTCTCGCAAACTATCAACCGTATTCTCAAACGTTTTCTCAGGGTTCAAAAACTCGATCGCAGGTGGCACATTACCACTAAACACAGCTGTGGCATGCTTATTCAATTTATTAATACAAAGCGTTATGGCAAGCGCTGCAGAAAGCTCGTCAACAGATGGGTTCGAGTTAACAGTAACAAGAACGTTGTTGCTATCTTTGAGCTTTTGAATAATTTGCTTTAGCGCGCCTTGATCTGCCATTATACGTACCTGCTGTTTATGTTCTTTTTCGAGTTTGGCTTCACTATACCATAAGTAGTTTGCCTCCGTCAATGATTATTCATATCCTCTTTACAAACAGGGGTATCTCAGGTATAATCAGTCTTTGATTGAAATAGTAGCTCTAAAGATAAGATATAAGGAACAATATGCCAATCATCAAATCAGCAATCAAACGAATGAAGCAGACTGCAAAGCGTCGCGCACGTAACGTAAGCATCAAGCGCGACATCAAGGGTGCAGTTAAAGCTTTTACCGCTGAACCAACCGCCGCTAACCTTAGTGCCGCACAGAGCGAACTTGACACAGCAGTTAAGAAAGGCCTTATCAAGAAGGCTACAGCAAGTCGCCGCAAGGCTGGTCTTGCAAAAGCTGCCAAAGCTGTTGGCGCTAAGCCTGTAGCAGCTCCAAAGGCAAAAACTGCTGCAAAATCTGCAGCAAAGAAAGCTCCCGCAAAGAAGCCTGCAACGAAGACTACGACAACAAAAAAGACCGCGGCAAAGGCTACCACAAAAAAAGCCTAAGCTAGGTTATAGTAAAATAATCTCCTAGTCTAGGAGATTATTTTTTATCGCGAGGTAATCGCATACAAAAAACGATAGATCGCATCCCACGGTCCCACCTGAGACGTCTTAGTCTCGATATCAAGATCGGCAATAAACTGCGTCAATGTACGAATCTCACCACTTCGAAAACGACTAGCTGTCTCCTGCATTTTCTTTGCTGCGAACGGGTGTAGCCCAAGTTCTGTTGCAATACTTTGCGACGAGCCACCAAGTGTTGCAACGGCTGCAAGTTGTGCCCATTGGCTGTTCAATAGTGCTAATGCCCTATGGCCGTCATCAGTACGTGCCATGTCAGTTAGTAACGTGTCGAGGCGCGACAACTCACGGCGTGCAGCGATATCAAGCATATCAAACACACTGTCCACCATTGTCTGCGGCAAAATCGTAGCAATCATATCATCGGTCACTTCTTTAGTCCCTGCAAGAGCCCTCACCGCATGCATAAGTTGCATCTGGTCAACCACACGCACAGATACCTTATCACTCACAACCAGAGCCCGTTCGACCATTTGCGTAACTTGCGTTAGTGATAGTGACACATTATACTGCTTCGCCTCCGTTCGCAACCACTCCTCGACGACCGCCGTATCGCGCTCTGTAAATGAATCTGCAGTGACCACTGTTGCTGTTCTAATAATCACCTTATATGCCTTAGTGCGCTTATCGAGCTTGCGTTCCAGTAATACTATCGTCGTTTCATCTGGCACCTGCTCAGCCCACTCAGCAAGCTTGCCGAATAATGTCATATCCCTGGAGAGCTCACGAATCACTATAATGCGACTCACAGCAAATAAAGACCCACCGCGCACAATGTCAGCCAAAGCATTCAGCGAAAGCTCGTCTGTGTCAATATGCTCTGGCGCTACGCCGACCGCTCTCGCAATCTTCTGCAACTCCACTTTCTGCAGGTAGGCATTCTCACCGTGAATCAGATATATCATTACATCTATGATACTACGAAACAGAGGTGACGACTACAGTGGCGTAGGTTGGCAAAGAGGGCAAATATGGGTACCACGACCAGCAACTTTCGTTTTAATGATAATCGTACCCGGATGACGTGGACATTCTTTACCTTCACGGCGAAAAACACGGGCAAAATCGATATAACTTCCCCGTTTGCCTTCGGCGTTTACATAATTCTTATCGGTTGAACCACCCTTTTCAATAGCAAGATTGAGTACATATTTAAGCTCACTTAGTAATATCACAAGCTGTTCATCGCTCACATCCTTTACTCGCGTCGCCGGGTGAATTTTAGCACCCCATAGGCTTTCATCAGCGTAAATATTACCTACTCCTGCCAGTACCGTCTGATCAAGAAGAGCAGCCTTAATCGTTGTATTATTACGCCGCCGAAGTCGTGATATAAACATGTCAGCTGTGAAATTATCTTCAAGCGGCTCTGGCCCAACCTTCTGCATAAAATCAATGTTCATTACTTCGGGTGTCGAGTAGAGCTTCATCCAACCAAACTTACGCTGGTCATTAAAAAACAGCATTGTACCATCATGAAACGCGATCGCCACGCGTGTTGATCGATCTGGTAGATTACCGACCAGTGAGTCAGTTGGATGCCCCGCCCCGAAGCGCTCGCTCCCCACATACACTAATTGCCCCGTCATCTTTAAATGAGTAACAAGTGTGTAATTCGTAGAAAGCTCAATGAGCAACACTTTTGCTCGACGTCGCACCGCCACAATCGTTGCACCATACGCAAATTGTTCAACATCGTCCCAGTTATTCGGAAAACTCTTTGGTGAATCATGAACCATTATAGCTTTAACACGTCGACCTACGACAAGTCGCTCAAGACCGCGGCGTACTGTTTCAACTTCAGGAAGTTCAGGCATATACTAACTAGCTTGGGCAACAATCTCGTCGATTCTTTGCTTGATACCTGCATTTGTTTCAAAAACAAACGCGTGCATCCCAACATCCTTTGCCCCAGTTACAAAACCTTCGCGGTCATCAATAAAGATACATTCCTCAGGCAATAGCCCAAGTCGAGCTGCAGCTGTCTCATACATTGCAGCGTGCGGTTTATCAACGCCAATCTGAAACGAGAATACCTTCTCGTCAAAGAGCGCCACCTGGTCGGGGCGGAATAGCTCGTTCGTCCAATCATCAGATGCGTTACTCAGTAAGCCGATCTTATAATTTGGCTTTAGTGCATCACGAATATAATCAAATAGTTCATTGTTTGGCGAGCGTTGTTCAAGCGTGGTTTTCACATCATTCACATCAATATGCGACAAGTCGGCAATAGACTGCATGAATTCATCATGGGTAATATATCCAACGTCGGCCTGGTGATTAAGTTGAGATATCTCACGATATTCACGAGTTCCCTCTTTAAAGTGTTCCCCACGGAACTGCAACCACCCATCGGTTGTAAGTACCCCAAAACAGTCAAAGATAATACCGCGTATCATACGCTCATTGTACCACTGTTATTAATAAATCTTGGTAAACAGCGGACGGAAGTCAGGAACTTGATTCACGAAAAGCGCCTGCACCTGCAATGGGTCCGCGGTCATTGTACCTTGTGAATCTTTACAAGTTGAGCTCCACATCGTGTGATCTGGGTCGTCATTAACCAATGTTTCAAATTCATAGGCAAGTCCGTTGGTTGCACAAACACCGCGCAGATCCGCATCTTTTGTATCACGTGCTTTAGCAATATCTGTCTTATCAAGCGCATATACGAACTGTTCATATGCTTTTAAATTATTGCTGTAGGTCTTCGTATCAATTACTTGGTCAAGGTAGCCTGAATACGTTACAAACGTACGAGTTGAAGGGCTAACGATAATTTGATAGCTGCGGAATTTTTCATCTGCTACAATTGGACCGCGAACTGTCCAACGTACAGAACGATCACTATCCTGTGCGAGAACTGCTTGCTCAATAACGGATGAGGTAGTCTTTTTATTATCCCGTGTGTCACCACTGCCGCTAAACAACATGCGACCTACTGTTACGATAGCCGCAACAACAAGTGCGACAATCACAATCACGACAATGATTGGAAGAATTCGTGGTCGAGATCCTCTATACATAAGAGAACTATATCATATACGATAATATGCGTCAATGTGAAGCTATGAGCACTTTTGTCATTTGATATGAACCTCGCTCTTCTCGGCTTGTACCTGATCTATTGTAATAATTTACCATACTGACCATCGTGAATACCATGATCACGAATAAGTTGGTTTATCTTTTGACGCATCGGCTCTGGACTCACAAATCGCCAGTCAGCTAAATCCCCAAACAGATCAGGCAAAATACACAGTACTACAATCTGCACCGTATTATTACCATGGCCATTCTGTTCAATAACGTAACTTTGCTGGTCGCCAATCACAAGTTCTCGCTCGGTTAAACGCTTTTCATGCACAAGTTGCTCCATACGGTGACGAAATGAGCTTGGTGTTTTAACATCAATATTAATATAGCGCCCATCCTCAGGATCCTGGACTTGCAAATCAACGCCAAGCGCGTCATGCGCGCGATCAGTAAGCCAAGCGTTAAATCCAGCACTGCGTGCCGCTGAGTACACCGCAACTTCACGGGTAAGCCCCCGAATAATTGCCGTCCACTGCTCATCGGTAAAACACGGTACACCAATACGCTTACATACTCGATCAGCCGCCTGTTTTGTACGTTCGCTGAATTCTTCTCGATGTTTGTCATCAAGCAGTAAAATCGTTGAAACAAGCGTGTCATTAAAGTCGATCAGCTCAAACAGACGTTCTTGCTTGTTACGATACCCGTGAGGATATTTATCCATTTGAAGCTGGGCGAATACTGCCCGAGGAACTTGTGCCAAAAGTGCAATCAAACCGTCAAGTGGCTCATGTGTAACCGCAAAACGTTTACGAAGCTTCGGAATACGTCGCTCCAGATCACCCATCTCGGGCCGACGTTGCAACATTGCCACAATCCGCTCTTCGGCGCAATCAAAAAAATCAGTGCTTTTACACACATATTCAACAAGCTCTGGTTCGCTAGCATGCTGCTCGTCAAGCCGCCGATCACGCCATTTACCAACGTTCGGATCTCGCTCACGACGCACAAAATGACGCCAATGAGGTCGTGCGCGGTTAAGCGACATGGCCTGTACTCCCAAATCCACCAGCACCACGCTTGGTTTCTTCAAGCTCATCGATTACTTCCCAGACAATTTTCTCATACCTCGCAATGACCATTTGCGCGACACGCATGCCAGGTTCAATCGTAAATACCTCATCGCTCGTATTGAGCAAGATCACTCCTATCTCACCACGGTAATCGGCGTCAATTGTGCCAAGACCATTTGCCGGCATGACACCAAACCTTGCCGCCATGCCGCTACGACCACGAATCTGCGCTTCATAACCAACAGGTAGTGCAATCGCAAGTCCGGTTGGTATAATTACACGCTGATGCGGTTCAATAACAACAGGTACATCAATACATGCAACAAGATCCATACCCGCCGCTTGTTCCGTCTGATATTTGGGCAACACTGCTTGTTCATGCAGTTTTTTAATCGCTATATTCACCTATACTTCTCCCCAATTCTCACCAGTATGTACATCAACTTGCAGCCGTACGCCAAGTTCTGGATAAATCTGTTCCATCGTCTCCTCAAGCAGTTTACCTAGTTCTCCAGCATGCTCCTTTTTGCACTCAATCAAAATTGAGTCATGAATCTGTAACACTTGCTCACCGCGACCATCCAGTCGCGCGTCTACTTGAATCATCGCTAGCTTCATAAGATCCGCTTCAGTGCCCTGAATCGGCATATTAGCCGCCGCACGTTCAGCCGCCGCACGAACAACGAAATTACTCGACTTCACATCGGGTGTTGGGCGACGACGCCCAAATAAGGTCTCTACGAAACCTTCATCATGTGCTTTTTTAATGGTCACACTAATATACTTTTTTACTTCTGGACGTACCCTGAAATATTCATCGATAAAGTGCTGCGCCTCTGCAAAACTCATGTTTGCTGCAGCAGCGAGGCCATGTTGACTCATGCCATACAATACACCAAAGTTCACCACTTTCGCGCGTCTACGCTGCTCTTTCGTGACTTCATTGAGCGGCACATGATACACATCACTTGCCGTTTTGGCGTGTATATCGATACCTGAATTGAAATCATTAGTCATCTTTTCATCGCCTGCCAGCACCGCAGCTAAACGAAGCTCGAACTGGCTATAGTCGGCACTCACAAACACATTACCCTTCTCAGGGATAAACGCATCACGAATCTTACGGCCAAGCTCGGTGCGAATTGGGATATTCTGAAGATTAGGATCAATACTGCTCAGTCGCCCCGTCGCAGCAACATCCTGATTGAAAGTAGTATGAATAAATCCCTTGTCGTCTACCTGTTTTGGCAAAGTCTGCACATAGGTATTTTGAAGTTTTGTAAGCTCGCGATATTGTTCAATCAGCTCAATAATCGGGTGTTGACCGCGCAATTTATCAAGCTCTTTTTGACCAGTGCTATACCCTGTTTTGCCTTTTTTGATTCCAAATGTCGGCAACTGCAATGTCGTAAATAACACATCTCCTAGCTGTGATGGGCTCGCAATATTGAACGTATGCCCCGCCATTTCATGCATCTGATCCTGAATTTGCGTAATCTCTTTCGAAAGCGATATATCCATTTTGGCAAGCATTCCACTATCAAGTCGAATTCCGCGGTGCTCCATACGCGCAAGTACAGGTATGAGCGGAAAATCCATTGTATGCGCCACCTTCGCTAAGGCAGGAAGTACCTCTAGCGCAGGTTTTTGCTCCTCGTACAGCGCCCAAATCGCACTCACTGCCACCTTTGCATCATCGATTGATTCAAAACCAACAAGATCCGACAACTCGCGCGATTTACGAAGCGGATTAAGCAAAAACGACCCCTGCGCCGTATCATGGGCAATGACTGGTAACGTCTTTGCGCCCACTGCAAGAAATGCCTTGAGAATTACTTTAGTATCATGTCCAACCATTGGTACATGTTGCATAATCTCAACTGCTTCTTTGATTGGCATCTTGGCTGCTTTACCACGCTCATGGCTCAACCAAACCATATCGCCATCAAGCCATGTCACAAGTGCCTCTGCCATTAAAAGCGTTGCTTTAGCCTGGCTCGCGGGTAACTCAATCACATCCGTAACACTACCCGATGCCTGTGTGGCCACTGACGAATGATCTTGCATGTAGTCTGGTAGGTTCCGCAGTAAACTCTTAAACTCAAGCTGGCCAAGTAACTCTTTCAGTTTTGCAGTATCAAGAAGTGTGCAATCCATCGACGCTAAATCCAGCTTAATTGGCGCATCAAACCATAGTTCAGCCACCTTCTTGCTCATGTACGCCATATCCCTGCCTTCCTCCAGCTTGCGACGAACACTATCTTTCACTTGCCAAAGATTTTCATAGATACCATCGAGCGTTTCAAATTGTTGCAAAAGCTGTGTTGCAGTCTTTTCACCAATTCCTGGTACGCCCGGAATATTATCACTTGAATCACCCTTCAAACTTTTAAGATCGAGAAATTGATCAACCCGTAAACCATACTTCTCCGTAAAGCTCTCCGGTTTAAACAAATCAATATTAGTAAGACCTTTTTTAAGCGCGTATACGTGCACGAGAGGCTCAATCGCCTGCAATGCGTCAAGGTCGCTCGTAATGAGACAGACTTCGATTCCCTGCTTTGCTGCTTCATGTGCAAGCGTTGCCATAATGTCATCCGCCTCATAATCGTCAAGTTCATATAGCGGCCAACCAAATGCTGAAAGAAGTTCATGTAGAATCGGAATTTGCACATAAAAATCTGCCGGCGCCGGCTTACGTCCCGCCTTGTATTCAGGGTAAATCTCAAGACGCTTGCGAATGTTAGTCTTTGGCTTATCCCACGCGACACAAACATAATCTGGCTTCAATTTTTTAATAAGCTCAATGCTAAGCGCTGCAAACCCATATACACCGCCAGTTGGGGTACCATCGGCAGTACTAAGGTTTGGCATTGCATAGTAGCCACGATAGAAAACTGACTTACCATCGATAATTACAAGACGTTTTGGTTTGCTCATAGTACCAGTATACCATCGGGGTGGTGAGCAAAAAGCCATACGCATATATACAAGTGGTTTCCCTCTCTGTTACACTAGTGCTATGACTGAACACCGCGATACCGGAACAAAAATTCTTGCAATCGTTGGCCTTACAGGCAGCGGCAAATCTGAAGTAGTAAATTACATCACCGAAAAAGGCGTCCCCAAAGTATATTTTGGCGGCGTAATTCTCGGCGCCATGAAAGAAGCGGGCATTGAGTGGACTGCAGAAAACGAAAAGCAATTCCGCGAAGATATTCGTGCCCAAGAAGGCAAAGACTTTGTTGTTAATCGTATCGTAAAAGAAATTCGTGATCTTATTGATGCTGGTCAGCGCCGCATTGTGGCCGACGGACTCTACACCTGGACTGAATACAAAACCCTCAAGCATGAGTTTCCCGGCGAGCTCACTGTTGCCGCTGTCGTTGCACCAAAAAACCTGCGGCACCATCGCCTTACCACCCGCCCTATTCGCCCTCTGACCATAGAGGAAGCCAATTCACGTGACTGGGCAGAAATCGAAAATCTCGAGAAGGGCGGCCCTATTGCTATCGCCGATCACTACCTTACTAACGAAGGTGGTCTCGACACATTGCATAAACAAGTTGATCAATTACTCGACGAAACCCACTTTTTATAGGCGCCACGTGCTATAACTATAAGTAGTATGGATCAACAATCAGTACTTCCTCCTGCGCCAAGCGTCCCTGCTCGAACACCCAATCCAGGCCAAGCATCCGGCATCATCGGCGTCATCCTCGCATTTGTAGGCCTTGCACCGTTTGGGCTGATCCTTGCTATTATTTCGACCGTTCAATCTAAAAAAGCAAAAGCCCCGACAACACTCGGAATTATTGGAATTGTTATTAATGCAATCGCCGTATTCGTGCTCGCCTTTCTTATTATCATCATTAGCACTCATTATTCCGGTATTCAAGAAACAGCAAAAAACGCCGATTCAAAGAATGCCGCAAGTACCGTAGCAAAACTTGCTGAAAGCTATTATGCCGCCCATCATTCCTACCCGCAGTCAGTAGGCGATTTCGAAAAAGAATCAGGCACAAGCCTTGCTGTAACTCGCATCCACGTCACTGCCATACCACCAACCGACAATAGCACTATTATGTACCGTGCATGTGGGCTTGCCGGTGCACAGATCATCTACTTCTCATCTGTTGATAACATTCCCGTTTCATCATATCTTGGCGATGGCGATGCAGCTTCGTGTAGTGCCAAGCAGCCAATTAACAAAACCGCCTAACCAATAAAAAACGACGCTCTATAGCGTCGTTTTAGATGTATCATTCTCTATTGCAGGTATTCGTAAAGCTTTTTAGCATCCTTGTGTTTGCGTAGCTTCGCGAGCGCCTTTGCTTCAATCTGGCGAATACGCTCTCGGGTCACAGCAAATTCTTGGCCTACCTCTTCGAGTGTATGGCTTTTGCCATTCTCAAGACCAAAACGCATCTTGATGATCTTCTGCTCACGCTCTGAAAGCGTCGAAAGTACTGATTGCACCTGCTCTTTCAGTAATTGGCTGCTTGCAGACTCTTCTGGTGTAGCACCATCTTCGTCTTCAATAAAGTCACCAAGCACGCTATCTTCGTCTTCACCATCACGACCCACACCAGCATCAAGGCTCGAAATATCCTGCTTGATTTTAATCACGTATTCAACACGCTCTGGCTCCATCTCAAGCTCTTTTGCGAGCTCTTCAATAGTTGGCTCACGGTTAAGCTCTTGAGTCATGCGGCGCTGCGTGCGGAGTAGCTTATTGATAGTTTCAACCATGTGTACAGGGATACGAATTGTACGCGCCTGATCAGCAATCGCACGGGTGATCGCCTGGCGAATCCACCACGTTGCATACGTACTAAATTTGAACCCCTTATCTGGATCAAACTTCTCAACAGCACGCAAGAGTCCAGTGTGGCCTTCCTGAATCAAATCAAGGAAATCAAGGCCACGGCCGCTATAGCGCTTCGCAATGCTCACAACAAGACGCATGTTTGCTTCAGCCATCTTATCTTTAGCCTTTTTATCACCCTTCACCACTCGCTGTGCAAGCGCTAGTTCTTCATCCGCTGAAAGAAGTGGGATTTTACCAATTTCACGAAGGTGTAGGCGCACGGAGTCATCAGAAATATCATCAAAGTACTGGCCTGAGTTCAGAATGTCCTCTGGAGTATCCTCATCTTCATCCATCAGTTCATCGATCGCAGGTTCATCTGGATCAATATTCATCAAATCGTCTTCTTCACGGTCGCCGGTTGGGATTTGGTCATCGTTTGCCACGCGCTATCTCCTTTGTTAGTTCATTTAGTTGGACAAGTAGTTGCATTGCACGAGCGTCATCACCGTTAGATTCGGCTTCGCGCAGCTCTGCAGTCATTGTGTCTCGAGTTTGTTTCATGTGTTCTTGTTTCATCTGCTTTATGAGGCGGGCTGTTTCATAATAGCGATCGTTGCTATCCAGCTTTATATACCGTTCATCAGCACGTAATAATACTATTTTTACATAGGTATCGTACTTTTGCAACTCTTCTGGCGTATCGTCAAGTGCTTTCCCGCCATTAGTCACATAGTATCGCGCCAATGCTTGTCGCTCTTCACCATGAAAATAGCTGATATCAAGATGAGCAAATAGTTCCTGGCTTGGCGCATCAATTGCCGCTACCGCAAGAAGTTCATCTTCGTAAATATATTGCTCACCCCCTGGCAGATCTTGCTTTCGCTGTGCTTTTACTTCGCGTAGCTTTGGCTCAGGTTTTGATCCACTAGCTCGTTTTGAGCGTACTGCCTCAAGGGAGCTCCCTGACATATCGGCAATTTTTTGTTCATAATATTCTTGTTCAATAGGGTCATTCAATGTCGTTACCACATTCAGCCCCGCCGTCGTGAACTCACGCTTCCCTGCTGCTGTCGTCAAGTCAAGTCGTGCCGCGTATTGCTCAAGTACCCACTCCACAGCAGGTACCGCTGTATCGATGACATGCAGCCATTTCTTTGGTGAGATTTGAATCAGTTCATCGGGATCTTTTGCATTATCCGTCAGGGTAATGACAGTTAGCTCAACACCAACCTGCGATGCAAGCCCAATTGCTCGCTCTGTTGCCGCCACGCCTGCTTTATCGCTATCATACGCCAATCGCACATCGCCCGTAAGTCGCTTCATAGCTCGCAGGTGATGTTCTGTCATCGCTGTTCCTGCCGTCGCCACCACCTGTTTGACACCTGCTTGGTGACTGCTCACAACATCAAGATTACCTTCCACCATTACCACATATTCCGCGCGGCGAATCGCTTCTTTTGCCTGACTAAGCGCAAAAATATGTCGGCCCTTATCGTACACCAGCGTTTGTGGAGTATTCAGGTATTTTGGTGCGTTCGGCACCTCGCCAATGATGCGGCCAGTAAATCCGATCACCTGTCCGCTCGAATCCATTAATGGCACCATCATGCGGCCCCTAAACATATCACCGCCATAGCGGTTTGCAAGTCCCGCCTCAGCAATCTCCTGCTTGCTAAATCCGCGCTTTAGCAGAAAATTCACCAACGCTGATCCATTATCTGGCGCATACCCGATCTGGAAATCTTGCACAACTTGCTTTGAAAGCTTTCGTTTCTTGAATACATACTCAAGTGCGTGCTGGTTATGTAAAAGATTCTGCTGATAGTAACGTGCGGCGAGTTCATTTGCCTCAATTGCACGCTTTTTTAAAGCCGCGCGTCGCTTTGCATCAGAGGATTCATACTCCATGAGTTCCACACCGGCCTTACGCGCTAAGTGCTCAAGCGCCTGCCGAAAGTCCATTCCTTCTACTTCCATCACGAAGGTAAAGACATCGCCGCCTTTGTTACTACTAAAGTCATGCCAAATATTTTTATCAGGACTCACGTAAAAACTCGGTGTTTTCTCACCGCTAAATGGGCTCAGACCTTTATAGTTACGCCCAGCTCGTTTCAGCTGAACATATTCGCCTATTACGTCTTCAATATTGAGCCGACTACGCACCTCCTCTTTGGCGTCTTGCATAGTACTAAGTATAACTTCTGCACCTCTTTAGTACTAGTGTGGAACTTTTCTGGGTAGCTCTTCCTCTGGGTACTCGCTTGTGGTTTAATATAACTATGAATCCGCAAGGACAACCTGGCCCGAACCCACCGGGGGTTTCGCCCAATGGCGTGCCTCCTATTCCTGGTGGCTGGAATCAACCGCAACCTTCGCAACAACCACAACAGACCACTTGGCAACAACCAGTCCAACAGCCGCAACCTCAGCAGCCTCCACAGATGCCACAGCCACAGTCTCCATGGCCTCAACAACCCCAAATGCAGCAGTCGCAGCCCACACCCATGCCTGGGTACCAACCACAAACTCCATTCGTCCCTCCATCGGAGACTAATAGCCAGTCACCTGAATATAGCATTGACTACCTCAATCGAATTGCGCCAAAAGAACAACGTGTCGTAAACCGTTTTGCCGTCATTGGACTTATCGGCGGTGGTATTCTTGCGGCTATTTTTGCGCTGATTCTTATCACAGCATCAGGTGGTCCGAGCGCCAATGACCAACTCATTCCTATTTCCGAGCGTATCGCCACACTTCAAAGCGTCACAAAAGCCGAGCAAACACATCTTGCAGAAGATCAAATCTCCGAGGCAAATGCCGCACTTTCATCTTCCCTCTCAAGCATGACAACGAGCATGGCAACTATTCTGACAGAGCGAAAACTAAAAGATAGCACCAGCTCAGGGGCTGCAAAAGCCGAAAAATTGTATGCTCAAAATCTTACTACTACCCTTGAAGATTCCTACCAACGAGGCACCCTCGATCGCACCTACACGAGCCAAATGACCTATGAGCTCACCGTACTTAAGTCCCGCATCACAAAACTCAAGCAAGCTACAGGCTCAAAAGAGCTTCTTTCATTCTGTGACACTTCACTCAATAATATCGACCTTGTTCTTAAGGCCTACTCGACATTTGACGCAACAAAATCGTAGTTACTCAGTAACAAGACGATAGCTAAGACGAGCAAGATCTTTTACCTCGTCGTCAGATAGCTGGCCACTGCAGATAATCGTATTCCAGTGTTTCTTGTTTAAGTGATAGCCTGGCTGCACTTCTTCGTACTTTTCCCGAAGATGTTTTGCAAGTAGAGGATCGCATTTTAGACTCACGCGCACTGGGTTGCTACCTTCAGCAATAATAGCAAACATCTTTTCATCTTCGCCTGGCACGTTCTTATGCCCATGTTTATATACAGCGGTCTCAGCACCAAACGGATAATCGAGCCATGCACCTGGAAAACTAAGCAAATATTCTTCTAGATCTTTATGTGTCATGCTTTTACTTTCTTCAGATAATATTCTAGCTCTTCAATGCTTCCACGGATGTCATCAATAGCTCGATGCGCTTCAGGCTTCGAGAATTTCTTATGGAACTTACCCTCAAACACCACTTTCCAAGCACTTACATCGAGCATCCGGTAATGTAAGCGTGCATCAAGTCGTCGCCACTCGTTAGCAATAAAGCGTCGATCTTGGTGAATAGAATTGCCTGCAAGCAGCACCTTACCTTCTCCGCCAATATGTTCATCAATAAATGCAAGTAGCTCATTCTCAATCGTACGACCGTTTTTTCCATCCATATTTTGTGCAATCAGTGCATCGCGCACATCAGAAAATTCGTCCCAAAACTCGCCCACCATACGCTTTTTCATTAAACTTGGGCCTACTTTTTTCACTGCCTCAAACCGAGCAATTTCTTTAAAATCCCAGTCAGTAACAATTGCACCGATTTCCAAGATACGATCTTCAACCGGATCAAGGCCAGTCATTTCAAGATCTATCCACAAGATTCGCTCAGGTTTAAAGGATTTTTTCACTACTTTGCGTCTTCTTTCTTTTTATCGATTCGATCAAGTTTTGCATAATGAACAGCAACATAGACAACAAGTGCCGTCGCGAGCAGTGTAACAAGCGAACTCAAAATCGCACCCCAGCCAATTGCAGCTTCCGGGTGAGATCCATTTGCCTTTTCAAGTACCCACTTAAGGTTGTTAAGATTCACTCCTTGTGTAATAAGTGCTACAAGCGGATTGATTAAATTATCGACAATCGCCTTAACGCTCGCACCTGCCGCAGTACCAATTGCTAAACCAACTGCTAGACCAACTACGCCTTGCTGCCTAATAAAGTCCATAAAGCCGGCTCCTTGGTTACTGAATACGTCTCGTATCCGTGCAGCTCGCTCTATCTTGTTATCCTCGTCACGACGGATTATCGTTTCTTGCTTTTTTGTTGTCATATTATTGCTTCGCTCTCTCGTTACATTTTCTCAGGTGCATGAATACCGAGAATAGCTAGACCCGCCTTAAGTGTATCTGCATATACTGCAACCAGCCCCGCGCGATGCGTTTCAAGTTCGTCGCCAATCACTCGGTACTGCTCGTAATAACGGTTAAATTCCTGTGCGAGTTCAAACAAATACGTACAGATATGATGCGGCTCTAGGGATTCAAGCGCGCGGTTCACAACTTCGTGGTACTCACCGAGTTTACGTACTAACATCCGATCTTCATCACGCACATCAATTGGATAACTGACGGTGCCTGTGGATTTGTCTAAAATACGACGTGCGCGTGCATGAGCATATTGCAGATAGCTGCCTGTGTTGCCAGTTAAGCTCACCGCCTCATTCACGTCAAACACAACATCGCCACCAATCTTTACTTTCAAGAACTGATAACGAAGAGCACCGGCGATAATTTCATCAATCGCCACACCACCACGTTCAGTGATTGCCTTACCAAATTCATCAAACAACCAGTCAATTGCGACAACATCGCCAGTACGTGAGCTCATCTTACCAGTTGTTAGCTTTACAAGGCCAGTTGGATAGTTAAAAAGTTTGCCCTTAAGTTCGGGGATAGCCAGCTCAGATGCCGCAATCACGCCTTTAAAGTAAGCCGCCTGTTCCCCGCCTGTTACCACGATACTCTGGTCAAGCTGCGGATAATCGGCATATTTAAGTTGCACTAAACCCATATCATGCGCGCCATATAGGCCATTGCCGTGCGAACCGATATAAACATTATCGAACGAGCCATATTTACTACCTTCAAAAATATACGCGCCATCAGATTGCGTAAACACGCCTGGGGTATTAGCAACGATAAGCTCCTTACCCGGCTTTTCAGTTTCGCTTTCTACATAACGACGCTCAATTGGCACATTACCTATGCGCGCAACAATACGGTCAATCTGCTCATAGCTCCACATAGCACACATATCATAAATTGCTTTATACGTAGGGTCATCAAGCACAAATGATTGCTTTGCAAGCTCATCAATTTCCTTCTTAGCCTCATCCGAGTCTTTTGCCGCCTGCGCACCAATTGCGTACATTTTATTCATAAATATATTACGCTCATCAATCGGAATAGCCTCAAGCTTCTCGATATCCCCGCCCGTTTCCTTAAGAATTGCCCACATACTTTTACCGACGTGTGTGCCAACATCACCATGATAACTAACGCGGCGTACAGTTGCTGCGCTTACTGCTAAAAGATTCGCCATGGTATCAGCTAAAATTGCATTGTAGGCATGGCCTATATGCATAGCCTTAAATGGGTTTGGGTTGTTCGTTTCAATCACCGCAGTCTGACCTTGACGGATTTTCCCTGGGTTAACGCGAGTCAGATCAAGGAGTGCCTTATCGCCAAGCGTCAAGTTAATAAAACCCGGTCCTGCGACAGTTACATCAGCATAGTCACCGGTGGCTTTGAGTTTATCAGCGATCTCAGTTGCAGTATCACGCGGGTTCTTGCCTACTTGTTTTGCAAGCTGCAATGCTACGTTTGTCGAATAATCACCAAACTTTGGATCTGGCCGGTCAAGCTGTACTCGCAAATCAATCGAATACAATTCCTGAACAATCGAAATAATAGCAGCTATTGTTTTTTCCATACTGCTATTCTACCAGAGGTAGTATACCTTCGGCAAACGAGCTAAAATTCATCAATAGCGAGATCGTCTTGTTTGTAGACGGACACAGGCGCGATACCGCGTGAATGCGCATCCTGTAGCACTTCACGGAGCATGTCCATGTCGTCTGCAGTTAAAGTGTCATTTACTGGCTCATTTTGTGGTGTTGGTTTTTCTTCTGCCATGAAATGATATTAGCATAAACACCATGAAATGTCAACACAACCCTGGCCGAAGATATCTAGCGACGGCTTGCGTTGATAAGCCCAACAAACAGGGGATGTGCACGCATTGGGCGCGAACGAAATTCAGGGTGCGCCTGAGTTGCAATGAAGAAATTACCATCTGTCCCTTCAACAAACTCTACAAGTCTACCATCTGGGCTCGTACCGCTAATCGTGAGACCACCTTTCATGATATCGTCACGATATGCCTGGTTTACTTCGTAGCGATGGCGATGGCGTTCAGTGATCTCTTTGGCGCCGTACACCCTCTCCGCAAGACTACCTTCAACAAGATGTGCTGGATAATTCCCAAGGCGAAGCGTGCCACCAGTCGACTCTTTACCTTGCTGGCCGTCCATAATATACACAACGTTATGCGTAGCACCAACCTCAAACTCTGATGAATTTGCATCTAGAATTCCTGCACGCCGAGCTGCCGCAATTACCGCTACTTGTAGTCCAAGACAAATACCTAGATACGGTTTGCCCGTTTCAAGTGCGAATCGTGCTGCAGCAATTTTACCTCCAATACCACGCGAACCAAAGCCACCCGGCACCAACAGTCCATCAACGGCTGAGAAATCCTCATTCGTTGCAGTCTCCGCATTGATCCACTTAATAGTAAGATTAACACCTTCGCTCCATGATGCAGATTTTAAGGCCTCAAGCACAGATAAGTACGTATCTTCATTGTCGAGATACTTCGCCACAAGACCAATCGTGACATTATGCGGAAAGTTTGTCGCCTGTCGCTTCGCGAGATCCTGCCATGCTGATAAATCAGGCTGCACGGTGTTGTTAGTGAAACGTTCAAGAAGCGGCATAATACTACTCATCGCAATACGTTCAGGAATTAAAAATACGCTTGAGACATTTGGCATCATCAATACATTATCTTCAGATACGCCGCCAAACATTGCTACCTTGCTGCGCACAGAGTCTGGTGCAGGATCATCAGAACGTACAATCACAGCGTCCGGCACGATACCAAAACCACGAAGATCATTAAGGGCATTTTGTGCAGGCTTACTTTTAAATTCTTTGCTTGTACCAATAAACGGTACATAGACCACATGCAGGTAGAGTGAGTTCTCGGTACCAACTTTGCGACCAAATTCACGAATAGCTTCGATAAATGCCAGACCCTCATAGTCACCTACCGTGCCACCAATCTCAACAATATGAACATCGCTATCTTGACTTGCCTCAACGATAGATTCCTGAATGGCATTAGTCAGGTGTGGCACGAGTTGAATCGTTTTGCCGCCAAATTTACCAGCACGCTCGTCAGCAATTAAATCACGCAGTAATCGGCCACTGAGTGTAGCGTTTTTCTGCGTGAATTCCTGATCTAAAAATCGTTCATAATGGCCAAGATCGAGATCTGTCTCGGCACCATCTTTCGTAACAAAACACTCACCATGTTCTGCGGGATTAAGTAAACCCGCATCTACATTAAGATACGGGTCGCACTTTTGCACAGAAACGGAAAGGCCTTTTGCTTGCAGTACCGTACCAATACTGGCTGCCGTAATACCCTTACCTACCCCCGAGAGAACACCCCCTGTTACAAAAATATATTGTGTCTTTTTTGCCATGTGATCTTTCATCTCCATGGGGTTTCAGTATAGCATATCTCACCTACCAACGCTACATGTAGCGTTGTATGTTGTTTATTCTACGCGATATACAGTGACAGCCCCTAATCAACACGCAAACAATGCGTGATTCTTGCTTAATTTACCTTTTATTATTACCCCACTGAACTATTTTCGCAATACCACGGCTACACGCCGGTAACGGTCAGCCAAATCAAGACAAGATTCAACATGCTGACAAATGCCGTAATGAGATAAATAGCGATGGTAATTGGCCGCGTATTACGCGCCTCGCCCATGATGCGCTTACTACTCGTTGCAATAGCAAGCGGGACGAGTGCGAATGGAATACCGAAGCTCAGCGCAATCTGTGAAACCAACAAGATTTGCGTCGGATCAACCGCAAATGCAAGCAGTAAAATCGATGGGATAATCACCAGTATACGGCGGACAAATGGGGAAATACGGCGTTTGAGAAGACCATGCATAATAACATCACCAGCCTGTGTGCCGACAGAAGTCGATGCGAAACCAGATACGAGCAACCCGATCGCAAATAGCCAACCAACGAGTGGTGTGAGATTAGTGCCAAGCGCCTGAAAGATGCCCTCCAACGAATCGGCAGCGTTCCCCTTTAGGACCGAGGCGGCAAGAACGAGCATCGAGATATTAACGCCACCCGCAAGCACCATAGCAATCGCAACATCAATCTTAGTGGCACGAAGAATCGGCTGGAGCTTTTTCACTTCTACCTTACCGTGCTTATCGCGGCTAAGTGCCGAGTGAAGATACACCACATGTGGCATAATCGTTGCACCAAGCATCGCAACAGCAAGCAGAATCGTTTCTTTGCCTTCAAGCCGCGGAACGACACCTGTCAGCATTTGCCCCACTTGCGGCGGATGCATAAAGAGTCCGACAACAAACCCAATCGGAATAACAAGAAGTAGGCTTACAATCACACGTTCATAGACATGCTGGCCTTTTCGAGTATAGGTTGCGAGGAGTAGTAGTGAAACAAGACCAGTAATAATACCGCCTGCAACAAGCGGTACATTAAATAGCAGTTGTAACGCAATAGCACCGCCCACTACTTCTGCGAGGTCACACGCCGCAGCCACTACCTCAGCTTGTACCCAGTAGGCAATACGAGATTTATCACCAAGACGCGATGCAATTACCTGCGGTAAGCTTTTGCCAGTAACCACGCCTACTTTCGCCGATAAATACTGCACTAAACCAGCCATAAGATTTGCGAATATAAGCACCCAGAGTAGCAGGTACCCATGCTTCGCACCAGCGCTAAAGTTAGCGGCAAAATTACCCGGGTCAACGTAAGCTACGGCTGCAACAAATGCCGGACCAAGTAGTGAAACGACTCGTGCAATACGTGCTTTACGATCCATGCGACACCCCTATACCACTAATTATCACAGGAAGTGGCTCATCAAATGCAATACGCGGTATATTAACAAGCTCACGTGAGCTACCGTCAGGGTATTGATGTTGATACACTTCAGTCACTGGACCGAAAACTGCATCATTCCAATCAAAGCCAAGCTTCTCAGCTGTCTGTTTAACATTCTCTTCAGACGAACCTTCAATCTCAACATACATATTAAGATGTGGCCACTCATCAATGACAACTTCTACGTCACCGAAACTCCATGTCTCGCGACGCGATTCTTGGAACGATTTATGAATAAGATCTACTTGTTCCAACAGCGCAACAGTGGCATCAAAATCACTGACCGTCACCTCAATTTCTTTGGCGCCCGTCAATGAAACCTCATCGAATTGCTTATACGCTAGCGTCGTACGATCACCCTCATCTCGAACCCGAACAAACGCATTATGCTCGGCAAGCTGATCAGTCTCGATAATAACTCGTCGCATGAGCCGCATCGGCTGTTCGCAAGTTGCACCAGTACGCGCTAATATCTCTCGCGTCGCGTCGATATCAATATCGCAAAATTTCACTTCTATCTCAGTCTTCATATATCCCTTGGCTACAAAACGGGCGTGGTATTCGTTAAAACGCCACGCCCGTCATTTGCTAAATTACCTTACTAATCTTTCTTCTTGCCGCCAGCGTTCACTTCGTAGCTGGTGTTAGTGCTTTCAAAGAAGTTCACAAGCTCAAGTGTGTCATTAGCTGCCGCCATCCACTTCGCCGGGTTATCAACATTGTAGTGCGTACCGAAACCAAGCTCTTCAAAGCGACGATCGGTGAGATATTTCACATACTGATTAACGTAATCAGCGTTAAGGCCAAGGATTCCCTTGGGGAGAAGGTCGTTGTTGTATTCCATCTCCATCTCAACAGCGTCCAAGATCATTTGCTTAATCTCTTCGGCAAATTCTGGATCCTGAAGGTCTTCGTTCTCTTCAAGCGTAGTAAGAATCAAATTCATACCAAACTTCAAGTGAAGACTCTCGTCGCGAATGATCCAGTCCATCAGGCTACCAAAGTTACGCAGCAAGTTACGCTGACGGAAACTAAGTGCTACCATAAAGCCAGAGTAGAACCACACACCTTCAAGAATAATATTGTAAGCAACGAGGTTACGAATGAAATCTTTTTTGCCTTCAGTAGTATTAATATCAAGCGTGTCTTCAGTCATACGCTTGATGTACTTCGTTTCAAATTCCTCCTTGCGCGCCATTGATGGAACTTCGACATGTGCTTCGTATGCCTTCTCACGGTCAATTGGGAATGTTTCAAGAATATACTCAAAACTCATACAGTGGTTGGCCTCTTCCCACATCTGCTTTGCAAGATACAAGTGACATTCTGCAGCATTCACGTACGGGTAAACACCGAATGCAAGCGCCTTGTTCACAAGTAACTCATTTGGATTGAAGTAGCTTACGAGGAAAGTAAATGCGTGCTTTTCTTCGTCACTCAGTTTCTTCCAATCTGCAAGATCCTGCGCGAGCTGGATTTCATTTGGAAACCATGTATTAGCAACTGCCTGGTCATATAAATCTTTTGCCCATTGATAATGGATTGGTTTAAGCAGTAGCCCATCCTGGACACCTGCACCTAAAATTCCTGCCATATTTTCCTCCTACTGACATCCTTCGCACTGCGTTAAATCTGCTGGATCAATTGGAGCTGCGACTTCACCGCGCGCTGCAGCCTCTTCATTAGCGGTTGCCTGTGCTTGTTCCATTGCGTCCGAGATAGCCTGCAGTTTCTCTTCGAGTGACATATTGTCGTTGATAATTGTTGATGCGTTCATTTTTCATCCCCTCCTTTTATGACTTTGCGAATCCGAACCCGACTTTTTTAGCACCAGTGCGAGCTGCGATATCTTCAGATTTATTCACCTTAGTAGTCGACTGCTCTGCCTGGTGACGTGGCTTCACGTGTAAATAGTATGTTGTCTTAAGTCCACGGCGCCATGCTTCTGTGTAGATTTCAACATATTCATCAATATCACGGGTTTCAAGATACATATTGCGGCTAATTGCCTGGTCTACCCATTTCTGTGCACGTGCTGCTACTTCGATAAATGCGTATGGACTAAGCTGGAAGCTCGTCTTGTATACATCTTTTATTCGCTGCGGAACTGCCTCAACAGTCTGGATATCACCAAGATTAGCAAGAACTTCATCTTTTACCTCTTCCCAGATGCCAAGATCACGAAGGTCGTTCACGAGATTTGTGTTCACCTCAAGGAACTTACCGTTCAAGGTGCTGCGTGAGAAAATCTGAGCAAACTGCGGGTCAAGACCTGGAGTCGTACCAGCAACAAGACCGATGTTCGCAGTTGGTGCAATCGCCATAAGCGTCGCGTTACGCATACCCTTCTTAACCTTCTTACGGAGTAATTCCCAGTCGAGGTACGCCTTGCGGTTTACTTTTACTTTTACCTTTCGGTCGGCTGCAAGCTGATCAAGCGTGTCAATTGGCAAGTAGCCCTTGCTCCAACCACTTCCCTTGTACTGCGGATAGCTTCCACGAATTATGGCAAGATCTGCTGATTCATCAATAGCGTGGTAACTAATAAACTCAGTAAGCTTGTCGATGAGATCATATGCCTGATCGCTCTCATAGCTAAAGCCAAGCTTTTCAATCACATCGGTGAAGCCCATCATCCCAAGTCCAATTGCACGGTTCTGAAGGTTCGAGTTCATCGCCTCTGGGATTGGCGTGTTAGTGATGTCACAGAGATTATCAAGCTGGCGAACAGCACTGCGCACGGACTGTTCAAGCTTATCCCACTCCCATGTCTTTTCAAGGGTCAGGTGGCGGCTCAAATTAATACTAATAAGGTTACAGACAGAGGTATTCTTCTCGTCCTGAGGCAGTGTAATCTCAGTACAAAGATTTGAACAGTGAATAGTACCGGTGTTGTTGTTTAGTGCACGAGTGTTAATAGTGTCCTTCCATGTTACCCATGGGTGACTACCCGCCTGAAGCTGTGTAAGAATTGCCTTGAACTGCTGACGTGCCGGGATAGTCTTAAATATCCGCAGCTTGCCTGCATCGGCCATCTTGACGTACTCTTTGTATCGAGTACTGAACGCTTCACCGTAAAGTTCAGGTAGGTCTGACGTCTCAGCCGGATCAAACATGTACCACTCTTGGTCTTTTTCAACACGCTTCATGAATTCGTCAGAGATATATACAGCCGTATCAAGGAACCGAGTACGAAAGTATGGGTCACCAGAGTTCTGACGAAGGTCGAGAAATTCCGGGAAATTCAGGTGCCAATTCTCCATGTACATTGCTGCTGCCCCTGCTTTTTTACCTTTACGGCTCACGGCGAAGAGTGCGGTGTCGACCATTTTCATAAATGGAATAGGACCAGTGCTTTCAGTATTGGTAGTGTGCACAGGGCTACCAGCTGCACGAAGCTTAGTCATCGTAATACCAATCCCGCCGGTGCCTTTTGCAATCCACATGGTGTCACGCACACTTTTCGCGATTGACTCCATGTCGTCTTGCACTTCCATAAGAAAACAGTTCGAAAGTTGTGGGAACGCACCCCCTGCGTTCACACGAGTCGAACCACCCGCCACGTATTCGAGCCGCGCCATATGCCCGTAAAAATCAATTGCCGAAGCGGTCGGATCTTCCTCATTATAGCTAAGACCCATTGCGATACGCATATGAGTAAACTGTGGCGTTTCCATCGGGTCACCATTATTTTTGCGAAGCGCATAGCGGTTGCGGTTGGTCACGACACCAATATATTTGAAGAGCTCGTCATGTACTGGCTCAAGCACGCTCCCAAGTCTCTTTAGATCAAAACGACCGTCAGTCATGCGCTCATCAAGTAAACCATCCTTAGCCGCAGCTTTAATATATGCAGGAAACTTCTGGGCATGCAGCTTCTTAAGCTCAGCTGCATTCTCGTAGTCGCCCAAAATTTTCTTATAGATGGTCTTAAGAAGAAGTCTTGCAGCAATTTTGTCAAAATCAGGATCATCCTTAACGTTTTGTAATGCCGTATGGATGACGGATTCATCAAGTTGTTCTGTGGTGATCCCATCAAATAATGTTAACTGAAGTTGTGTTGCAACTTCTACTACTTTCTGGATTTGGTTTGGAAGCCCCTCACTCGCCGCTACAAGAGCTAAATTAATCTTATTAGCGTCGAAATCTTCACGGGTGCCATCGCGTTTTACGACTTGAATACCGGCCATATTCTATTCCTTTGTTATAGTTATTACCTTCACCGACCCCAGCCCCTCAGGGACGCAAGAAAGCCACCTACTAGTGTAGTGTGCTAGTTTTACGACAAACTTGCATAAGTGTCTATTTTGCTGAACTACTACATATGTAGCGTCTACTACTCATGATAAGCGCTATATATAGCGATTTCAAGCGTTTTAACTTGTTTTTTTAACAATAAACCTAAATAACACCTTATAGCGTAGATGGTAATTTTTACTACGCTATATGTAGCGTATGATTCACACATTGATTCATTTGAAATACCGACGGGCTTGTAAGAGTAGAGCCTCTTAAGCGTAACCGTAGAAGGTGTATAATAATAAATAATATGGAGAATATAATCACTATAAAAGACTTTAAGATGCGATTCGGCAATACCGAAGTCATTCATGGCCTTACCTTTAACGTAAAGCGCGGCGAAACATTCGGGTTTCTTGGCAGCAACGGCTCCGGTAAAACTACCACTATCCGTGCATTACTAGGCATTTATCAGCCTACTGACGGTGAGCTACTTCTGGACGGCAAGCCATACAGCGTATCAGGCGGTATGAAGCTCGGGTACCTACCTGAAGAGCGCGGCCTCTACAAAAAAGAGTCTGTTATTGACGCAATGGTATATTTTGGCGAGCTAAAAGGAATGAGCCGTGATGAAGCCAAAGAAGCCTCACTCGCCTACCTTAACCGTGTAAATCTTGCCGACAAAGCAAATGTGCGCCTTGATAAACTTTCTGGTGGCCAGCAGCAAAAAATCCAGCTTGGCATTACCATTATGGACAACCCCGAGCTCCTCATACTTGACGAACCGACCAAGGGATTCGACCCAGTCAACCGCAAACTCCTCATGGACATCATTAAAGAGCATCGTGCAAAAGGCGCTACTATCATGATGGTAACCCACCAAATGGATGAAGTTGAGCGCCTCTGCGATCACATCGTTCTATTGAAAGACGGCAAGTCATACGCCTACGGCACCGTTGAAGAAGTAAAGAAGAAGTTCAACAAAAAGTCACTCGACGAAGTATTTCTCCAAGTATACGGCGATGAAAACGAGGAGACAAGATAATGCACAATCTTTCAACCGTTATTCGATTCGAAATTGTTCGTACTTTAAAAAAGAAATCATATTGGATTATGGCGCTTGGCTTCCCAGTAATGATGATAGCAATATTTGCAATCATATATTTCTCGAACCAATCAACCAACAAGGCTGCTAAGGAGCTTCAAAACCAGTCATTCAGCATTGAAGTTACCGATGAGACACATTTGATTAAGCCTTCTATTCTTGAAGCACTGAAAGCAAAAACCATCAGCAACAAGCAGCAAGGTGTCAATGATGTAACTTCTGGCAAGATAGACGGCTATATTTACTATCCAAGTGACATCAGTAAACATCCAATTGAAGCCTATGGCCAGGACGTTGGCATCTTTAATAACAGTCGCTATGATGCAGTTGCAGGTATGATTCTCAAACAATCTATCCAAAATTCAGTCGATGTGAATGTGCGCAGTGTTATAAGCAATCAAGCTTCAACAAACGTCACTACGTATCGCGATGGCAAAGAGTATGATCCTATCAAGCAAATGATCCTGCCTGGGCTATTCTTAGTGCTCTTCTATATGTTGATTGCATTCTCCGCTAATCAAATGCTCACGAGCACCATCGAAGAAAAAGAAAATCGCGTGATCGAGATGATCCTCACCACCATCGAGGCTCGCACGTTGGTAATTGGCAAAATCGTATCACAGGTTGCGCTTTCCCTACTCCAGGGCTGTATCATCGTACTTCCAGCGCTTGCAGGGTATTTCTTGTTCCACGATAAACTCAATTTGCCGTTTATTGATCTAACGACACTTCCAGTTGATATACCGCGCATCTTAACCGGCGCGCTTGTCTTTACCGTGAGCTTCCTGTTCTTCACGGGTATACTGGTGTTGATCGGTTCGAGCGTACCAACCGCCAAAGAAGCAAGTCAATTCCTTGGCATCGTTATGATCGCAATCTTTGGCCCACTCTACGCCGCATCGCTATTCATCTCAACACCAGATGCACCACTTGTTCGATTCTTGAGTCTATTCCCATTCACGGCGCCAATTCCGCTCTTACTCCGCAATGCAGTTGGCAATCTGCACCCATGGGAGCTTGCTGTCGCGCTACCAATTCTTATTGTGTCTGCGGCCGTTATATTAATACTCGCCGTCCGCGTATTCCGCTACGGCGCGCTCGAATATAGCCGCAAAGTATCGCTCCGCGAAATTTTTGGTCGACGCTAGGTCTGGCCATAAAAATACGCCGACCAATGGGTCGGCGTATTTTTATGGCGGAGAGACAGGGATTCGAACCCTGGGTACTTTGCAGTACACACGCGTTCCAGGCGTGCCAATTCAACCACTCTTGCACCTCTCCGTAGTATTCACATTATAGCAAAGTCATTCCCCTTGTGTTTTTTATTGTAAGGTTGTATTTTATACACTTCTCATCTGTTGCTTTCCCGAGCTGTGAGTGCCTATAATAAGAGAAGATGCCGAAGGCCACCACATCCACACCGGTTATACAACTTACCACTCTCACCAAACGCTATGGGTTCGGAGAGACCTCTCATAAAGCGCTTGACGAAGTAACGCTCACAATCGAAAAGGGCGAATTTATTGCCGTCATGGGCCCATCTGGCTGCGGTAAAACAACGCTCTTAAACGTTATCGGTCTACTTGATCGTGCTAGCGAGGGTGATTATGATCTTGATGGCAAATCTGTCGCCAGCCTTTCGGGGCAGCAACAAGCACGTGTTCGCTCAAGCCAAATTGGCATCGTGTTCCAAAGCTTCAATCTTATTCATCGCCTAAACGTACTCGATAATGTTGCGCTACCACTTACCTACAGTGGCATTCCTCATCTCAAACGACTCGAGCGCGCCAGCGAAATTCTCAAAACATTCCACTTACAGGAGCGTGAATACTATATGCCATGGCAACTAAGCGGCGGCCAAATGCAGCGCGTAGCCATCGCCCGCGCACTCGTAAACCACCCGAGTATCATTTTGGCCGACGAGCCTACGGGCAATCTCGATAGCCGTTCCAGCCATGTAATTATGGAAGAGCTCAGCCAGCTTCATAAGCAAGGCAACACAATTATTATGGTGACGCACAATCCTAACCTCACAAGCTATGCAAGCCGTGTTATCAACATGCTCGATGGCAAAATCGCGAGCGACACCAGCACGATGCCTGACCCGACAGCGCCTAAAAAATCCGTAAAGATTCCGCTGAATCAACACACAAAACGTAAAGAAAAGATCACCAAAACAACAAAAACACCACGTAAAAAGACACGAAAGGCAGCGAAATGATCCAGTTACTTACCGATCATGTTCATAATGCCTACCACTCATTAAGGAGTAATCGTGGACGCACATTACTTACCGTACTAGGTATTGCAATCGGCATCGCAAGCGTAACATGCACATTGGCCATTAGTGATGGCGTACGAAAAATGGTCGACACACAAGTTTCCGCATTCAATGGCAGGCTTGCCGTTGTTCGCCCTGGGTTTAAATCACATGATCCTAATCAACTTGTAAGCCCGGTCACGCAGCAGTCATTCAGCACAAGTACGCTTACCGATGCGGATACGGCTGCTCTATCAAAATTACCGAATGTTGAAGCTGCGGTACCACTTATGACAATCGAAGGCACGATCCATGCTCAACACGCAACCGGCTCCAATAGTGTTGTGCTAGCAACAACGCCTGATTTTGCCAAGGTATCGAACATCACGATGCTCTCAGGAAAATTCCTCGATGACACAACGGACGACAATACCGCTGTAATTGGTCTTCAGCTCGCTATATCATTATTTGATACTGATCATCCCATCGGCGAAGCATTCACTATGCGCGGCCAGCAGTTTACCGTTGTCGGTGTCCTCCGCCAGGATAGTGCACCGATTAACTTCAATAATGTTGACCTCAATAATGCCGTCGTCGTAAGCTTCGAGCAAGGAAAGAACTTTAATCAAGGCCGCTCACAGATTCAGCAAATTGATTTACTTACCAAAAAATCATCAGATTTATCTGATGCCACCAAGCAAGCAAAATCAAAACTACTTTCACAACACTTAGGAGAAGAGGATTTCTCCATTACAAGCGGCAAAGCCATCACCCAGCCAACCGGTCAGCTGTTCCAGGCGATGACAGGCGTCATGACTGCAATCGCTGCTATATCGCTTATCGTGGGTGGCATCGGTATTATGAATATTATGCTCGTCGGTGTCGCCGAGCGAACGCGAGAAATCGGTATTCGCAAGGCCGTTGGTGCGAGCCAACGTGCAATCGTTGCCCAGTTCCTTATTGAATCACTCATTATGAGTGGATTTGGCGGATTAATCGGCTATGGATTTGGCTACTTATCGGCTTTTATCGTCAGTATCTTCCTTTATTTCACCCCGGCATTTAGCTTGCAAACAGCTGGCATCGCACTTGGGATGATGATTGCCGTTGGCCTATTCTTTGGCCTCTACCCCGCTCTAAAAGCAGCACGAAAAGACACTATCGAATCACTACGGCAATATCATTAAATAAATGAAAACTGACTTTAATAATAAGTCGACCCGCCGCCCCGCTTCTTTCATCCAAGCTCTTTTTTAAGCTTATCAATGATCTCAAGCCCAGTTGGATCAACATTGTTCAAGATTGCTACGTACACACTGACAAACTCACCCAAAATACAGCCCCAAAGCAGCTGTTCCATCACGCCCTTACCGGCAATAGGCACGACCGTTGCTTTTGGTCGGCGGCCCGAAAGTAACCGATCACTGATATTAAATCGCTTCAATATACGAGGATTTTCAAGCTCGCTTACCAAATCAAATACAGCAAATGGTTTTTCAATCGGATGGCTCGTCCAACCCGCAAATTCGTTATGACTGAATTCCGGTAGTATGTTCGAAACCGACACATTCTTTGCATTTTCATTCCAGCTGATCTTCCACTTGTATGCCACTGGTGCCATGAGCGGTCCGGCGTAAAATACCGGTGTCTTCCCTACCGCAAGTAATGCCAACTGCTTTGCATAGTTATGCTCAATGGGTACATCTTTGTCCCATAATTCGCTCTCTTGATGTAACCATGGCTCGCATTGCGTCATTTCATCGTATACATTTTTTGATGCAAGCCCAAACTCAACAAGTACGCGTAGCAAGATGCGAAGGTTATAAATCATCCCATAACGTGCTTCCGATTCCTCAGGAATCAACCCAAGCATTACGTGATTATTCGTTGCGAGGTCTTTCAGTTTGCCTCCGCTCGTAATCGCGACCACTTGGCAAGATTTTTTAATTGCTGCTTCAAAACAAGCTACAGTCTCCTCGGTATTACCCGAAAAGCTACTTGCTATCACGAGTGTGTTTTCATGCGTATAATTCGGCAGCTCATATCCACGAACAATTTCAAATGGCACAGTAAGGCTATCATGCAAAATCACCTTTGCCATTTCAGCCGCGAGCGCAGAGCCGCCCATACCTGCAACAACTATATTATTGATTACTCGATCATCATGTTCACTATCAACCAGATTTACCTCAAGTGCTGCCTGGCGATATATATCCGCCACCACGGCTAGCGCCCCTGATCGATCGCGCTGCTTCAATACGTTTATGTCATCCAACATCGTCACCACTCCCCTTGCGAAATATTCTCTTACTATGATACAGTATTGTATAAGTAAGCATAACTACTAAATATTCAAGAGGTGGGCATGGATATTCAACCGCAATCAACACAACCAATTAGTGACGACCAAGAACTTGCGAAAGTTCTCGCTGGAGTAAACACGGACGCAAGCGAGGCTGAAACGATGCCTACAGCTGCTGCGATGCAGTCACCAGTAGCTCCAATGGAACCTCCAGTTACGATGTCTGCACCCGATCCTACTATGCCAGCTGTTCTAGCACCCGCCACTTCATCGCCCGTAGCAATTCCTGTCGCTGGTGAGCTTGACGGCGTAAAACAGGCCGCTATCACCGAACTTCGCCCGCTTGTTGATAAACTTACACTTCCTCCCGAGGAAAAATTTGACACATACCTCTTGCTTATCCGCTCTACGGACGACAAATCGCTCATAGGCCCTGCTCATGAGGCTGCTAAGATGATTAGCGACGAAACAAGGCGAGCCCAAGCACTGCTGGATGTAATCAAAGAGATCGATTTCCTCTCTGGTTCACAGGCAGCGTAATCATTAAATGATTGTGTAGAGATTGCCTCGTAAAGGAGGTAATTTTTATATTCATGTATAATACGTATTAATGAGTATTCGCTATGCGACAAACGAAGAAATACAAAACTGGGACGCCCATCTCGCTCGCAACCCAGACGGCGGTAACGTCTTCCAAGCAATCGAAATGGCCGAGGCAAAACGCCAAAATGGCTGGATACCTCGCTACCTAATAGTGGATGAGATTGCAATTACCGTGTTAGAAAAACGAATCCCGCTGCTTGGAAAATTCTGGTACCTACCAAAAGGTCCTGGTGTTACTACAGAGGCCGAACTGCTACCTCTTATCGATGAGTTAACCGACTTCGCCCGTTCTAAGACTGTTTTTGTAGTAAAGATCGAGCCTGAAATCCTCGAAAGTGAAGACACCAAAAGCGCAATTATGGAGACTGGTCTTATTCCTACACGAGCCGTGCAACCAAATGTATCAACAGTAATAATCGATATAACTCCTGACCTTGATGAAATTATGGCGAATTTCAACCAAAAAGGCCGCAATGCCTTACGTCGTGCCGAGCGGGAGGGCGTCACAACTCGCTCTGTAGAAGTTGACGATGTAAATATGCATACCATGTACGAGTTGCTCGCAAAGACTGCCGCAGGCCGCTTCGATAGCTCCTTGCGAAGTTTCGATTACTATAAAAAATTCTGGCAAAGCTACGCAAAATCAGGCCACGGCAGCCTGTTCTTTGCAGAATATGACGGCCGCGTAATTGCCGGCGCCTTTTGCATGTATCTTGGCCAAAAAGGCCTCTATAAAGATGGCGCCAGCCTTCGCGAGAAAATCGTCTACGGCGCTAGCCACCTCTTACAATGGGAAGTCATCAAATGGATGAAAGAGCAAGGTGTAACAAGCTACGATCTATGTGGAAGTCCACATTCGACCGAAATTAACGACACCAACAATCCCTTTCACGGTATTGGTCGATTTAAAACAAGTTTCAATAAACATGTCACCGATTATGTTGGTTGCTACGACATCATCATCCGTCCACGTGCCTACAAACTATGGCAATCGTACGGGCAACGTATTGCCACTAGCCTCTCATGGCGGCTTAAACGTCAACAATGGCTCTAAAAACACTCATCTAGGGCGTTCTTATTAATCTTCCTTACCAAGTATCTCACGCACTACCGCTGAATCATTCCATGGAATCCGTTCACCGTTCACAATACGAAATATTTCGTGCCCCATCCCAGTAATCAGTACGGCATCGCCTTTTTTCGCAACCGCTAGCGCCTTTTCAATTGCATCTCGACGATCTGGTACCTCAGTAGTCTTCATTGCCCCACCTTTAGCCTGCTCAATGCCATCATATACCATACGACGAATTTGTTCAGGATTTTCGTTATAACTCTCCTCGTCAGTAAGGAAAATGCGATCAGCAAGTCGTGCGGCAATTTCTCCCATAATCGGTCGCTTGCCTTGATCTCGATCGCCTGTTGCACCAAACACTAAGATAACGCGATTTTTGGTAATCTCTTTTGCTGCAGTAAGTAATTTTTCAAGCCCATCCGGCGTATGCGCATAATCCACAATCACATCATATGGCCGATCCTCAACCACTCGCTCAAACCTACCTGGCACTGCCTCGAGATTTGCAACCCCTTCAACGATATCTTTCAGACTCACACCGAGCAAATACGCAGCGGCGGCGGCAGCTGTCATGTTATAGGCGTTAAACTCACCTGGTAAGTTTGTGGCAAGTTCTAGTCGTGTCTGGTGGTCAATTGTCACCACTGCTTCAGTTCCTTTACGATACAGCTTAATAGTATCCATCCGTGCCTCAGCCGTTTCGTGTTTACCATAAGTAATTTTCTGCTCAGCAGCCGGAAATTTATTAAAAAACTCAAACCATTCGTCGTCACGATTTAATACAATAAAGCGTGGCGAATCAGCAAACAGTCGCCCTTTCACCTCTGCGTAAGCCTCCATCGTCCCGTGATAATCCAGGTGATCCTGAGTAAGGTTTGTCATAATTGCCATCTCTACTGGCACACCGTCAAGCTTATGTTGATGAATTGCATGACTCGGAAATTCCATTACCACATAGTCTACCTTGGCATGCTTAGCACTCTGAAAGAATTGCTGCATGTGCGACACTGTACCAACCGTAGCATTAAGATCATTGCGCTTGGCGTGGCCCGCTACCTCAACAGTTGCAGTACTAAACATCGCAGTCGTCTTACCTGCCTGCTTAAGAATTTCGTTGATAAAATTCACCGTCGTCGTCTTACCATTTGTACCCGTCACCGCAATCACCTTCAAATGACGCGCCGGATTTCCATATCGAGCAGAAACCACCCGTACGCGCGTCTTGCGGTATACATCCTCGAGATTTTTCACTGTCGAGCGAGGCAGTACCTGACGTACACTTTTCACCAACCTATCCTTCATATTTCCAGTTTAGCACTTTTAACCTGCCTGATCCCGAAAACCCTCAACAATATTTGAGGTCATTTTATGGTATAATAACGTAAATGAAAATCCTGGGAATTGAAAGTAGTTGTGATGAGACTGCGGCCGCTGTTGTTGAAGACGGCTCAATACTTCATAGCAATGTGATCGTCTCACAAATTGATATTCACAGCCACTACGGTGGCGTCGTACCAGAGGTAGCCGCGCGTAGCCACATCGAGGCAATAAACCCAGTGATTACTGAAGCCCTCGAAAAAGCAAATTGTACCTGGGATGATATCGATGCCATCGCTGTCACCTACGCACCAGGGCTTATTGGCTCATTGCTTGTCGGCACGCTCGCCGCACGCACGCTCGCCATTCTTCACAATAAGCCCCTATTCCCTATTCACCATGTCGAAGCGCATGTCTACGCCAACTTCGTCACAGGCACCACTGAGTCAAATTCCTCACTTGTCTTCCCATCCAAACAGCCCGAATTCCCTATGCTCTCCCTCATCGTATCTGGCGGTCACTCGCAGCTCGTACTGTTCCATAATCATGGTGACTACGATCTCCTCGGCCAGACCCAAGATGATGCTGTTGGCGAAGCATACGACAAAGTTGCAAAAATTATCGGCCTTCCCTACCCCGGCGGTCCCTCGATTGCTAAAGCCGCGGTACTCGGCGACCCTAAAAAATACCGATTCCCAAAGGCAAAGCTCCAAAACCCTTACGATTTTAGCTTCTCTGGGCTCAAGACAGCTGTTCTACGCTCAGTTCAGGCTGCAGTCGGTAAAGATTACACCTTTCCATCTCACGAGCTTCCTGCGCTCTTAAACGAGGCCATGCGCAACGATTTTGCAGCCAGCTTCCAGCAAATCGCCAACGAAACGCTTGTCGATAAAGCGGCCAAAGCATTTGATGATTACCAACCCGCATCAGTAGTTATTGCCGGTGGCGTCGCAGCAAATCAAGATCTACGCAAACAGTTGAAAGAACGCCTCCCTATCGATATCGAATATGCACCGATGCAGCTCTGTACCGACAATGCTGCAATGATTGGTACACTTGGTTACTATTACGCACAGAAAATGGCACCCGCCGACCCTTATACACTTGAGGTAGTGCCCAGCCTCTCAATGACAAAAACCGCCTGGAACAAGCAGGAGCATAAAATATGACGCAGTACTTTTCTTCCATAGAAGATCAAGATCTTGTCGACTTGATTACAAATGGCGCGGTAGGCATCCTCCCTACTGATACGGTGTACGGACTTGTCGCCGCAATTCGTCATCCAGGGGCTGTCACTAAGCTCTATGCCACTAAGCCCCGTGAGCTCGCCCCAGGCACTATCATCGCCGCAAGTGTCGACGATCTCGTATCTGTCGGGTTCCACCTCGACCAACTCAAGCAAGTCGAGCATTACTGGCCAGCTTCACTCAGCGTCATACTCGATGCAAAGGACATTAACGCTGATGTAAAGCAAGCTCGAACCGACCTGCCGGTTCGCATTCCCAATAGCCCAGCGCTTGCCAACCTCCTCAAGCAAACAGGTCCCCTCATGACTACCAGCGCCAATGCGCCAAAGCAGCCAACATCTACATCAATTACAATGGCCGAAAGTTACTTTGGCGACAGCGTTGATTACTATGTCGATGGCGGCGATCTCTCAAACCGTCCACCTTCTACAATCATCGGCATCAAGCCAGATAATTCCATCGAAATCTACCGCCAAGGCGCCGTAGAAGTTTAGTACATGGTTTAAAGAGACCGCTCTCCTACTTACCTTCTTTAGGCGTGTAACGTGGTTTTGAAGGCAAGTAGGAGAAAAAGTTGAATCAATTAAATTAAATGTTGTATTTATCTCAACGATTTAATCTTACGTACAATTGATTTCACCTTCGGTAGCGCGACCGTCCATACCGTATAAAGTGGTGAAAGTGGATAATCAAATGTCCCCGCCAGCATATCCTCGTGGCTCGCAAAACCCTGTTTAAACGTACTCACCCCGTCGTTAAGCAATCCGTTCATATCGTAGCGCGCAATTCCCCATCGCTTACACGTCGTAATCGCATGCCATTTTAGCGCATAGTTAGCGCGTAGTTCTTGCCCTCGATCATTCATGCCGCCATATAGCTCAAACGCAGTTGCCCCGCTTACAGCGAGCCAAACAAACGACAGTAGTTTTTCGCCCTCGTACGCTGCAAAAATCACTGACGCATCACCGAGTTTTTCGTGTACGTCATAGTAATAATCATCTCCATGTAAGGCAAAATGAGCACGCACCGCCGTCTCATGATAGATCTCTAAGCACTTCGCAATCGCTTCACGAGAAGTCACTTGTTTCAGCATGACCCCTTCCCTACCCGACTTACGAATATACTGTCGGGTCTTCTTTGTCATCGCCTCAAGCAACTCATCTTCGCTTTTTGCAAGATCAAGAATCAACGTTCGTGGAATCAAAATAGTATTTTTCGAGCGCTGGAAACCCCTAGCATCGGGAACATCTTCAGTATCCGGTTCTACTGCCAGTACCGTACCTGATAAGTACTGCTTTACATACCCAGCAAGTGCCTCATACACTTCCCTATTTCTACCATTCTGATACACGGGCCCACGAGGTACATAGCTCAACCGCTTAAATAGCCCTGGCAAAGGACGGAATAAAATCTGCGCCGCCCCTACAATAACGTCACTTTCACGGAAGAGTACCCTTCTTGCGCGCCAATTATGCGCCGATTTTAACTCTCCCCACCCCCACAGCTGCAGCGGATGCCCGCCAAGATCAAGCACCGTTTCATCCCATACACCCGCATCATCACACACCTCAGCTGTAATCATATTGCTTATTGTACTACACAACTTACCACCCCACGTGAAATGTGCTATACTAGAGGTAATACAAACACGGGAAAAGAACAGAGGTCAACAACAAGAGTTTTATTGCGGTGGTTTTTCATGTGAAATTCTGCCAGGTTGTTTTTGTATTCTTTTTCACGTGAAGATTTAAGGTATCTAACACTTATGAATTTAGCGAAAGCCTACACACCAAACGAATTCGAACCAAATATCTACGCACTCTGGGAGCAATCAGGAGTTTTCAATCCAAGAGGGAAGGGTGAACCATACGCAATCGTCATGCCACCTCCTAACGCTAACGGTAATCTGCACGTTGGTCACGCACTCTCGTTCGACCTCGAGGATATCCTCGTACGCTTTCACCGCATGAATGGTTATGACGCAGTGTTAATCCCTGGGGCAGACCATGCAGGATTTGAAACCTGGGTTGTATACGAACGCGAGCTCGAAAAACAAGGTAAGACGCGCTTTGATTACACCCGCGAGCAACTTTACTCTCAAGTTTGGGATTTCGTTGATCAAAAAAGGGGAGACATGGAGTTACAGCTTCGCGCCCTCGGTGTAGGTGCTAGCTGGGATAATCTTGTATTTACCCTTGATGAGAAGGTAATCAACACCGTATATAAAACCTTCAAAAAGCTCTGGGACGATAAACTAGTTTACCGCGGAGAGCGCATCGTTAACTACTGTACCGTGCACCAAACCAGCTTCTCCGACATTGAAGTGGAGCACAAAAGCGAAAAAGGGAAATTATACAAAATTGCCTACCCAACACTCGATAAAATCGGCGAGATCGTGGTAGCAACCACTCGCCCAGAAACGCTCCTTGGCGATACTGCGGTTGCGGTTAACCCAAACGACGAACGATACAAGCACTTAATTGGTACCAAGGTCCTCCTGCCTCTAACGTCACGTGAAATTCCAATCATTGCCGACGATTACGTGGACATAGCGTTCGGTACCGGTGCCGTGAAGATCACGCCAGCGCACGATCCCAACGACTTCGAAATGGGGAAGCGCCACAACCTCGAGCAAATTCAAGTGATAGGATTTGACGGTAAAATGACCAATGTTCCATCACAGTTTGTTGGTCTTACAGTTACCGAGGCACGCAAAAAGGTGCTTGCAGCTCTCGAGAGCGAGGAGGCCCGTCGCGGCGAAACCGATATCGAGCATGCAGTAGGGCACTGCTATAAGTGTGGCAGCACTATCGAACCACTCATCAAAGACCAATGGTTCATCAATATGAAACCACTTGCAGAACGAGCAATCTCGATTATTCGCAGTGGTGAGATTACGTTCAGTCCAAGTAACAGAGGTGAAATTCTCGCTAACTATCTCGAAGGCCTTCAGGATTGGAATATCAGCCGTCAGATTCCATGGGGTATTCCTATTCCAGCATTCCAAAATGTTAACGATCCAGACGAGTGGCTTTTTGATGATAGAGTGACTGAATCACAAATTGTAGTAAATGGCACAACATATAAACGCGACGAGGACACCTTCGACACATGGTTCAGCAGCGGCCAATGGGCATTCATTACTACCGATGCACTTGATAATGGCCCGATGGCAAAATTCTACCCAAGCGCGGTTATGGAGACAGGGTTCGATATCCTCGACCGCTGGGTAGCCCGCATGATCATGCTTGGCGAATATATCACGGGTAGTATTCCATTCAAGCATGTCTACTTACACGGCATGGTGCTCGACGAAAAAGGCCAGAAGATGAGCAAAAGTAAGGGTAATGTTCTTAATCCAATGGAAGTTATCGCCGAGTACGGATCGGATGCAATGCGTATGGGTATTATTGCTAGTCGAAGCGCAGCCCAAAGCCAAGCATTCAGCACAGGTAAGGTCATTGCTGCCCGCAACTTCTGTAACAAGCTTTGGAACGTTGCTCGTTTCATCGAAACAAGTGTAGGTGAAACAACGCCTACACCGGATCCAGAACCACATTCAATGGCAGATCATTGGATTATTTCGCGCCTTAATGAGGCGACTAAAGCAATTTCGAGCCAACTTAAAGATTATCGTTTTGCCGAAGCCTCAGAAACAATCTACCACGCTCTATGGGACGACATCGCCGACTGGTATGTCGAGGTAAGTAAAGTCGAAAATCACAGCAGTATGAGCGCATATGTACTCGATTCAATTCTACGACTTACACATCCGTTTGCACCATTCGTAACAGAGACAATCTGGCAATCACTAAGCTGGCACGATACACTTCTCGCCAATGAAACCTGGCCAAGCGAAAAGTCCTACAACGAAATGATGGCTATTGAGTTCGAACGCCTTAAAGCGCTCGTTAGCGAAGCTCGCTATGTTATGAGCGAACTCCCTGGAAATACTCGCTATAGTATCCTCTACATGGAAGACTCGCTAGTGGCCGATAATGCCGAGATCATCGGTAAGCTCGCGCACGCTAAATCGGTTGAGCACATCGATCAAGCGCAAGGCCTTCGTCTTGCCGCAAGTGGCCGCGATGCCTGGCTCGACCTTGATGCTGAAACGCTCTACGAGCACCAAACTAACCTCGAAAAGCGTCTGACTGAAACGCACGCCGCTATCAAGACTCTCCGAGGTCGCCTATCTAATGAAAGCTACGTTGCTAAAGCTCCTCCAGCGCTTGTTGAGGAATCAAAAGTGCAACTCGCAGAAAAAGAGACGCTCGTAAAGCGCCTTGAAACAGAGCTAGAGGTGATCGCAAGCCCTACTAACTAAGTAACGGCAGGTAAGCATCATCAAACGCGTGTCGACCTCCGCCAACTTCAAGGATACGTAGCAGTTCTTTATGATGGCTACGACGACGAGGGGTGACGCTGGGCGATTGATAATGAAAGCTATTAGTGAGCATTGAACCAGCAGGATTGTAGTCACTGTGGACGTGTTGCGTATGACCCATAGATATATCAGTGCTATCGTGGGCGCTCATGAACCCAGCTCCGCGGGCTCCTGAGACTGACTCGGCAGCAAGACGGCTAAATTGCCCATCGTAAACCGCCACTCCGCAAGAGGTGACAATACTAATGAAAGCAATAAACGCATTCGATAGGGTAGTGGGTATTTGCATATGTTCAGTGTTTGTTTCAAGTGTATATTGCTATAATATTAGCATAAACACAATAAAAAGTCAATAGCTCGGCTTTTTGAATATTCTTGGCCGCTACACATGATGGTATGGGTGTCCAGCCACGATTTCTTGTGCTCTATACAATTGCTCAATTAAAATAAGCCGTACAAGCTGATGCGGAAACACAAGAGGTGAGAGTGACCACACAAGATTCGCCCTGGCAGTAAGCGCCTCATTTACCCCATAAGCACCGCCAATAATACAGATGGTATTCTTGCCAGTTGGGAATACACCTTCCATTTGCTTAGCTAGGGAAGGTGAGTCAAGCAGTTTACCTCGCTCATCAAGCAAAACAACAAAATCATTAGGATTAAGGCGCTGTAAAATGCGTTCAGACTCATCCTGGCGCGCGCTAACGCCTTCTGCAGGACTATGGGGTAAAAGTACCCATCGCGCGTCCCAAGGCTTCACTAGACGCTTCTCGTAGCGTTCTAAGCCATCGCTAATCCAACGTTCATGTTTCTTACCAATTGCAATAATTGTTATCAAGCAAGCGCACTCCGTAGTTTATCAGCCTCAGCATGCAGTTCTTCCGCTGTCGCCATACGCTTATGTGCAACGTGATCCGCTATCGTCGGTTCAATTGGCTGCTCCAAGCCAAACAGATGTATATGTGCATGTGGCACTCCAAATCCTTCTATAATTTGACCAACCCGAGGATATCTATAAGCTTTGCGCATTGCATTTGCGATTTTTTTCGCCACACCCATAAGATGCTGGTAAAGCTCATCATCAGCATCCCACAAATGATCAATTTGCTCACGCGGTACCACAAGGCAGTGGCCTGGAGTAAACGGCTCAATTGTCATCAGCACCACACAGGAGTCGTCCTGATATACCATTTCACCAGGGATCTCACCCTTAATAATCTTTGTAAATACTGAATCATCCATACTTATAGTATACACTGGCCTTTTCCTAACCGAGGTCGTGCGCTATAATTACCGACTAGACCATTTCGTGGAGAGGTGACCGAGTGGTTGAAGGTGCACGACTCGAAATCGTGTGTATCGCAAGGTACCGAGGGTTCGAATCCCTCTCTCTCCGCCAAGAAAAAAAGACTAGCAATTCTAGTCTTTTTTTCTTGGTACACTCGGCGCGATTCGAACGCACGACCTCTTGCTCCGCAAGCAAGTGCTCTATCCAGCTGAGCTACGAGTGCGTATAACTGGTATATCTTACCATACAGGGGCAGTAAGGGCAATACTAGTTACAGATGAAGCCGCGCTAAAAGACGGTCAAGTGCATCTGGCTCAAGTTCTTTCATTGGCAAACGCGCTGCAAGCATATCAACAAGCTGTTCGCCAACCTCAGCAGGGAAATAGACAGTTTGCCCAAGCTGGAAACGTTTGCGCGGCACAAGTACCACTGAGTGCATGCCATTATGATCAATGATCCCAAATGACTTAAATTGGTTATACATAAAGAGCTTATCGTTAATATGGAGACCCTTACGGCTAAGTGTATACCGCAGCACCTCTGGGGTATGTTGCGTGTAGACAAACAGTGCAACCGCCATTACGGGTACTAAAATTGCAAAAGTAATTGACTTGATAATTAAGATAGCAGCGGCAGCAAGCACTAACGTAACAACACCAAAAATAACATACCATCCCATAGTACGTTCACGATGTGCATATTCCGGAGCTTCCCAACGAATGAGCACCGTATCGTCATTCATATCCTCAGGAATGTCTTGTGTCTCCATGGCTGGCATCTCTTGATCTATGGGCGTCTCACTTGATATAGGGTCGGGCATCGAAGCAGTCGTAGGATCAGCCACTGGTACTTCCTGCGCTTGAAAAGGTACCTGCGAAGAAACAGGATGAGGTTGTTGCCATTGCTCATTCGAATGGTTATCTGGCTGCATACCATAAGTATAACACGAGCGAAAAAAGAAAAAGTTACCAGGTAGTTAAAATATAAGATATAAGGGACACTCCCAAGAAAAAAGACCCTAATGGATCTTCTTTTTCTTGGCAGGGATTGTCTACGAGGCTAGAACAGCAATCCTGTCTCATTAGTCCAATCACATTTCAGTGGTAACTTGATTCAATAGTTCTCCCCGCACAGACAAAACAGGCATATCTTCACCGAATGCTCGCACCAAATCAGCCAGGTGTTCAGAATTACCCGCAAGTCCACCACTCACGACAATACCTGCTATAGCACCGCGTGGCACGCCGACCATGACTGCGCTCAACCGCTCGGCTTTTTGAGTATTCTTATCTACTGGAAGGTGATTGACGATACCCTCAAATAATTCATCGGTTCCTCTCCGATAGGCGTCAGCCTCTAGCAGTTCTTTAACTCCGGGGATTGTGGAGTCAATGATAAAAGCCAGCCTTTCTCTAGTCCTATGAGTTTGGGGACTCGGGATATACTTTAGTTCCGCTCGTGGTTTTGTAAACTTTCCGCTAGTTTCATTTTCTGTAATCTCCTGAGTATATTCAGCAATGGTCATATCTTTCTCTAGCCTGAAAAAATCCGCACAATAATGCGTTTCTGAATCTTCGGGAATATCAAAAAGTTCCCCACTCACAACACCGTGTGCCGCAATACTCTCAATACGCTCTGTTGAAAAAGTTGTGCCATGTATGAGTGTTCCTGTAGGCAATGTAGTATCACCAGTAATCAATCTGTCGCGTAGGTCACTGTGTAGTTCTATTTCATTGAGGTGTGTATACTCGGCAAGTTGAAGATCTAATATCTCACGCTGTCGTGGCCCTAGTTCTTTCAGCGCGTTCTCTTGGTCCCCTTTATATACAGGAGCCTTGACGATACTACCTGGGGATGCATTGAGTATTTCTGACATTAACGTATGATCACTTTTTGTTTTTATTAATTTTACATATAGTAGCATATTAGTGTAAGTAAGTCAATCAGCATCGAAGTTGTAGGTTACTTCTTAACTATGTTATCAGGTATAGAACAAACAAAAAAACACCATGACAAAAATCATAGTGTTTATGCTTGGCGGGGGATTGTCTACGAGGTTAGAAGTGAACTTATGAATACAGTGATCGGATAGCACTTATCAATCCATGCATTTCCGTAAATTGATTGTCTTCATCTAAATACTCAGCTGGAAGATTATCCAATAATTCAATATTGTGCGAAAACAATTTTCCAAAGAACTCCCTAGTGACGTACTTCTTTTTAGAATAATGAGGAATATTCATAGCATCTGTAAATCCTTTTTGAGTTTTGTTTTGCTCGTTTAAATCATCTATTCGTTTATTGATTTCAATGAAGTAGTGTCCAGACTCTACCTTATTAACAGCTTTGGCCCCTATTAGCAAGCATAGTACGAAATATTCGAACTTAGGCTTGTTAATTACAAGCTTATATCCAGCTTTGGAGGCTTGCTGTCGTAGCTCCTCTAACGTTATATCAGCAGCATCGAGGGCGTCGTAGTCACATACGATCCATTTATCGCATTCTGCTTCATCTTCAGACAAAGCAAGACGTAATAGTGAATCCGGATCTCCCTCCATTATCTCAATTTGTTTGTTTGCTTTTTCTACAAGTTTTGTATGCCCTTGATTACCACCTAACGGAATAGGCAAGACCTCGACAAATCTTACGACCTCTTGAGGTACTTGCCCATTTTTTAAAGCTGCATCCAATGCAGTCAAGCATTCTGGTTCGCTGTTATCGCCTTCGGTGCATATCAGGACGAACAGCACTTTATTACCACTGTATGTTTGGCACAGCGCCAAACATACCCTTTGTATATTTCTTTTCTAGTAGCTTGTCATTTGTTCGTATATTCTTCGAAATCTTACCAAGAATAGTCTCTTCTCGGTTATTCTTACCCACTAAGTGAATACTGTCTCTACCGACACGATCTAAAAGTTGAGTATTATGAGTATTCAATATCAACTGCGCATTGCTACCGTTCTCTTTAGAAGTGAACAACTCAACCAGGAATTCACACTCCCTAGGATGAAGATGGGTTTCAAATTCATCGATGTACAATATGTTCCCTTTGTCCAAAGAATCTAGGATTGGAGAAGCTAATTCAAATATTCTTCTAGTTCCCATGGATTCTGTTCCTATTGGCATTGCACGGGTCCTGACTACTCTGCCTAAAGAATCATAAACCATGTGAGTTGTCCTGACATCCCATGCAGTTCGATCAAACTTTGACTTTACAGATTTGTATATGGGTATTTGGTCAAAAATATCGTCTGGAACATTAACTTTTGTAGAACTCAAATCTTGAATCGATAGGTCAGCTCGCCTCAATAAATCAAGAACCTTCGTTTTGAATTCGTCGTCTTCTGATATGCGCTTAGCTGTACTATTCTGCTCAAGACTACCCGATACAAACAAAAAATGATCTAGCCAGCGAAATATATCCAACGCATATTTGTTATTATTTTCAAACGCCTTAGTTAATACCAGTGAATCTTCTCTTGTAGCTCTTAACATCTTGCTATCGAAACCAAATTCTTCATATCTATTTTTATCCATAGATAGTCGACTAAATAGAGTTTCATATGATTTTTTAGAATTGGGCTTACATCTCTTAAGAACTTCAGATGTTACCTTACTATCTTGAATGGAGAAGCTATAAGAATATATAAACTTATCAAGTTGCATCTCTGCACTTAATGTAGTCGGCATGTTTTCTGCTTCTTCATTAAAAGCAAAGGGTGTTAATAACTCTCTTGGAGATTGAAAAGATGTTGAACTTTGAATAAATGACTTATAAACAGCCATGGCCTGCAGAATATTCGATTTTCCTGAGTTATTAGGTCCTACAAATATATCTACATTAGTATCATCAATATCAAAACTAACCGATTGCTCGGATAGAAAAGATCTAAAATTACTTATACTGAAGCTTACAAGTTTCATATTTTGTTACCTCCACTATATTTTATAACGTTTTTTTTCCAAAGTAAATGTTTTTTGTATATTTTTTGCATTTTTTATATATTTTTGGAATATTTTTTATACTTTTAGTTTAGTTCAGCTATTTAAATAAAGCCAGTGGATTTTTGTATTCTTTTTGTTGATATTTCTACGGGCTGTAAATCAATAGTTCGTCAGCAGAAAATAATAATTCAATAGCCTTAAATCGCTGTCAAGGAGCCAAACAAAAACACCATGCTTTCACATAGTGCTTATGCCTGGCGGAGGAGGGGAGATTCGAACTCCCGCTGCAGGTCTCCCCACACTAACGATTTAGCAAACCGTCCCCTTCAGCCACTTGGGTACTCCTCCGTATCGTATATGGAACGAGCTCTTTCTTAATGAGCGCGGGCTTTAGCCAGTGTATCATATTTGCACTGTTGAGTACAGGGGTATGTACACCAACAAAAACAGTGTATACTAGAATAGCAAAATCAAGTAAGCTCCTGGAGAGGATACTATGAAACGTTTACTCACCCTTACAGCCGCCCTAGTTGCAACAATCGGTGTTGGTATCTTAGGTGTTGTTGCGCAGGCTAGCGCAATAGGCACAATATCAGACGGCGCAAACTCTGCTCGCGGCACTCAACAACCACTCAACCTCTTTGGCAATAGCGGCGTATTTTCAGAAATCAGCAGCGTACTTCTCTTTATTGTTGGCGCAATCGCCGTTATTATGATTGTTATCGGTGGCCTTCGCTACGTTATTTCTGGTGGCGACGCGTCGCAGGTACAAGCCGCAAAGAATACTATCCTCTACTCATTGGTTGGTATTATCATTGCCATCCTCGCCTATGCAGCTGTTAACTTCGTTATCAACAGTTTCGTTCCTTCAGGTACAACAAGCGACGGATCTGTAAATGGCTCGTCGAACTACGGTTCATCGACGCAATAAAACAGTACCGTTCTTTTCGGACTGCACAACACTCCATCCCTCTTGATGGAGTGTTTGCGCAAATGAATCATTTCGATTCCATACAACACAGTGAATATTATAGCGTGAGAATTCCTGTGCCCTATAAGAGGGATCCTTCGTAATTCTGAGATAGTTTGCCATAATATTCTGCCCATTAAGACTCCAGCTTGGCATACGTCCATCAATAAACAGTTTCTCGCCAGGGACCTTCCATATAAGATACCCTCCGTAATTATAGTGAGCAAAGACATTGCCCTCACAAGCACTGACGCGCAAAGTCATAGCAATATTTCCAGGATATGTTGCCTCGCGATTAAAGGGATACCCAACGAATGTTTTATATATAAATAACACACAAATCAGAGCGAGCAGCGATACCAAACCCACTGCAAGCCGCTTTGTTGCAACCGTTTTAATAGGTACATGGAGGGAGCTGATACCAGAGAGTATGGTAGGCAAAGCAAACAGTAGAAATAAAACCGTATGGCGTGCGCTCATAAACGACATGACGAGAAGTACAGTTTCAAATCGTACAAATCTCTTCCAGAGCACAGCCTTCTCTGCCAAAATAAGCACTGCCGCCCATATACCAGCGAATATGCCGACGCCCACACTCAACTGCAACGGCAGCCATTCATCAATATTTACATGGAGAGAGGCATCAGTTGTAGTGCGCAAAACTTCGACATACATCCCAATACCATATGGAGTAATCAATGTTACAAGCATTGAGGTAAGTAAAATAAAGCTATGTACTTTGTTGCGCTTCATTAACCAGCGCCAAAACAGATATGCAACCCCAATAACAAATGACCCGTGCACATTAGCCCAAAAGAGCATAACAACAGGCGCAAAATAGATAACCTTCGACCGCTTTGATTGACACAAAGTAATGAGTATAGACGCGAGAAAAGCCGTCCAAGTAATTGCCCTAATACCCGCAAAAGGCAAGAGTAGCGTAGCTACAAGTAGTATAAGCAAACGATGTTTCGTTGCTCGCGCAAGAAACCATATAGCTGCCGTCCATAAGCCCGCATATACAATAGAGAGTGTAAAATAGCCGCCAAGATAGTGGTAGACAAGATAGTTACCGACATCCGCAAGCCACTCATGATGAATCCAGGGGAATGTAGGCATCGTATAACTATAAATATCGTGATGTGGCACACCATGCTCTAAAATGTAGTAACCTGAGCTAATATGCCAACCAAAGTCAGGATCAAGAGTGAAAAATGATTTTACGAAAAAAAGTGCAAAAACAAGGCCATAGAGAATAGGCGAGTTAAGGATATAAAGCCTCGCGGTACGCACATACCAGGTGTTTATATGACTCATTGAGATTAGTATAGCAGGGTGCCTACAAGGGGAGCCAAGAAAAAACACTCTGTGTAAGAGTGTTTTTTCTTGGCGGAGAGGGCGAGATTCGAACTCGCGGTGAGTTGCCCCACGCTTGTTTTCAAGACAAGTACCTTAAACCACTCGGTCACCTCTCCAGGTGAGTACTGCCGTATTTTATCAGATACCAGCACTTTTTTCTAGTGGCTGCGTAGCAAGTACTGCAAACCCAGACTTCATGGGCACCGGCCTCTAGTAGCGTCCGTACCGCATACTCTAATGTCGCACCGGTTGTTGAAACATCGTCAACAACTACATACCGAGCATCTTTACGCACGCCACCCGCTATAAAAGCCGCAGCGGCCTGCTCGTGTCGCAAAGCTCGGACTTGCGCCGCGTTGCATTGTTGCTGTTGCGCGATATAAACACGGTGAATAGGGAAGTTTACGAGTGTGCGCAAATTCAGAGCGCATATGGTCATAGCCCCGCATGCGTACGTGCTTCGCAATAGTTGGGATCAGTACCCGCTTATAGTATCGGCTGGCAAAGTGGGTACGGTGACGTCGAATAAGCCCGCGAGAAGCACATGCGCAGCTCGGATCCGCTCAAATTTATAGTCATCAATTACTTTCTTAAGCACATCAGCCCGGCTACCAACTACCCACGCTCGAGAGAAAGATGCGACGCAGGTATTACACAAGTTTTCCATATATTTTGCAATATTGTGACAAAGTATACATGCAGCATACAGTTCATTAACGATGTCATATTTACAACTTAGGCACAAAACGGCCCCAATCTCTCCGCAAGAGCAACAGTAGTGGGGTGCGAGCAAGTTTATGACGTACCCTGGCATTGTATTTTTTACGTGTGACGGCCCTTATTATTGATAATGAAGCTTACCTTAGTTATAATGATGTCAGACTATTTGTCAAACCAGCCAAAGAGAAAAGTGGAGGATATCAATGGCACGTAAGCAAAATGACGATCTCTTGATTGAGGACGAACTGGCTGCAGCATTCCTGAATGATGACAGCCTCGTAGACGACTCACCAAGCACCGTTGCACAACAACCAGCAGACAACAATACAGCAACCTGGGATGAATCAGATGATGATCTTCCCGGTCAGCTCGCTGTCGACGTATATGAAACCGATGAGCAACTCGTCGTAAAAGCCCGCACCGCAGGTGTGAACAAAGAAGACCTTGATGTGAGTATATCTGACGGGATCCTTACCATTAGTGGTACCCTAAGCAGTGGTGATGACGCAGTTGTAACCAACTGGCACATTCAAGAATGCTACTGGGGTGAGTTTAGCCGAACACTTGCGCTTCCTGTGCAAGTTAAGGAAGATGAAGTAGCCGCAGTCCTTAAAGACGGCGTGCTCACAATTAGCTTCTCAAAGATCAAACAGGAACAGGCTAAGAAAATTACAATCCTGTAATCAGCCTACATATAAAATACTACCGCCTTATGGGGGGTAGTATTTTATATGGCGAGAAAAGTTGACCACGCTATACTATTCTGGGATGTAGAGAATATAAGAATAGGTCGTCACAAGAGAACGACCTATTCTTCACATAAGTACTAACTACGATTGCTTATTAGCAAAGCTACCGATAACGAAGTTAACGGCCGCATAAGCAAGAATTGCAACAACGAGGCCAATAACAGCATAGAGAATCGTGTTTTTTGCACTTGTTACTGCAGAACTATCACCCTGTGAGATTGTATAGCGCACACCACCGATAATAAGCATCACGACAGATACCGCACCAATCACGAAGAGCAGCACATTAGTAATCGTCTGGAAAATGCCACCTGAACCAAACAGGTTAGTAGGTTGGTCGTTACCCTGTGATGATGATGCACCACTACAGAGACTTAAATTATTAGCATCTGAGCCGGTACAATCAGCAAACGCTGGGGTTGCAATGGCAGATACGCTTAACGCTAAAGCAGGCACCGCCACAAGGGCAAGCAAGTGTCGCTTAATGTTAATCTTCATTATTATTTAATTCCTTTCGTTATAGGCTTTATTATAGTTATATCAAAAGATTCGCCAACTGTTAAGCACTTTATATGAATCTGGTGACAACGAAGTTGACAATCGCATAGGCGAACATCGATACAAGTAACCCGACAACCGCATAGAGTATCGTATTTTTTGCACTTGTTACCGATGAGCTATCTCCATTTGAAGTAGTATACTTAATACCACCGATAATAATCATTATGACAGATATAGCCCCAATAACGAAGAGGAGGACATTAACGATAGTCTTGAAAATATCACTAATACTTGTCTTGGAGCTCGTACCGCCAGTAGCCTGAAGGCCATTGGTTACACAACTCTTCGCATCCGTACAACCCGCATCGCTAGAGGTACCGCTGGGAGGAGTAGCTTTCTTATCATCCGCATAAGTAGTAGGGGCGAGCATCATCACGCCAAAACCGACACTCAGTATAAATGCTGCAATAATTGATTGAATCCTCTTTCTCATAGTTTCTCCTTTACGGTTATCCGAAATAATTATTAACAAGGGTGATAATAGCTGCTGCCGACATTGCAACTCCAAGCCCAACGACAGAATATAGTATCGTATTTTTCGCTGCCGTCACTTTGCTTGGATCGCCGGCTGACGTTGTGTACATAATGCCACCAGCGATAATAACGACAACGGCAATCCCACCCAAAATAGTAAGGGCGGTACGAATGATATTCCAGATCTGCGTATTAAGCGTCTGTTTTGACTGCACAGAACTACAGTCAACGCCATCCTTGCAGCCACCAAATATATCAACAGCCGCTGAACTTACTGGCGCACCGACTACATTAATGGCAAAAAGTCCTACGAGCATAGCTACAACAACAAGCAGTCGTAATTTCATTATGACACTCCTGAAATAACAATATTAGTAAGGCCGAAAGCAAGAAGCACGATAACGAGACCGATAACTGCTGAAAAAATTGCATTTTTAGCACGAACAATCTGTGAAGAGTTATTAGCCGAGGTGACGTAGTAAAAGCCCGCCACAATAATAACAATAACTGCAATGGCTCCCGCCCAGAAATACACAGCATTAAGAACATTTTTGATACTAAAGCTAGTTGCGTCAGGGATACCTGATGCCTTCTGGTTAATTAAACCCGCCGCATAGTATAAATATGGTGTAATCATTTATAGAACTCCCGCAATCGTATTAACGATAATCGCCGAAAGGAGCACAATAACCAAACCAATCACTGCGTTAGTAATTGTTGTTTTAGCGCTTTTCATGCCATCCGGTGATCCAGCGCTTGTCATATAGTTAAAGCCACCTTTAATGATGAAAAATACTGTGATATATGCAGCAATCGCAAGTGCTGCCTGCACAACGTTTAGAATAATCTTGGTAATAAATATAGCAAGGTCATCGTTGCCATTACCCGGCGCTTTAATGTTGCAACTATCATCAAGCAAGCCTCGATACCAACGTGTAATACCCAAAATAGGGCCATCTTCACATGCCGCGTAAGCCGTACCGCCAACCACTGCAACTGGGGCAAGTGTTGCAGCGCCCAAACTGAATAGCATCATCAACGATACAAAAAACCTACGCACTAGAAAACACCTCCCGGAATAATAAATTGCAGCGCCAACGCCATCACGGCGAATGTAACAAGCCCAATAACGGTATTTTGCATAATTGATTTCGCCTTTTTAACCTGCTCGGCACTGCCGTCGGCACTCGCATAGGTAATACCTGCATAGATAAATGCGGCTACCGCAGCGACACCCACACCAGCCGTAAGAACGCCAATTACCCACTGTAAAAGAGCGAGTACTGCAGATGTATCAGAGGTATTACCTCCTTGCTGGTTGGACTGGGCTTTATCACAAATACTTTGCGGCAACACAGCACACGTAAGTGCTGCTGCTGGTTGGTTAAAAATGCTAAACCCAATTGATACTGCAACGAGGAGGGAGGTGAGGTAGAGGGTTACTTTTGATTTCATGGTGAATTCCTTATAACACTATACTATAGGTACAGCTTTCGTCTGTAAAGTAGTCTCTACCATAACCGTCTTAAATGTGGTCTAATGTATTGACTTTTATAGTCAAAAATGGTAGTATTTAACAGATATGTGGGAGCAAAGCATAAGTGTTCTGCAGGGTAGATTATCGCTGCAGCGTTTTTCAGTCTTGGTCATAGCCTTCTTAATGACCTTTTTCAGCGTCGCTTCTTTACTAACACCAGCAGCATACGCCGATGATGGCGCTACTCGAAATGGCAACGGGATTGTCTATCAAGGCAATAACTACACGACGGTCACCGCCGCGGAAATGCCAAGCGACATCACAAATAACGCGCCGGACACAACGGGCTACCGCTATACCGACAACGCGGGCAAAGCATACTTCATCTTTATGACAGGCGATGCAACCAAGGCAACATCAGGGTTCTACGAATCATACGACTTCGTACCACCAAACAATTACACAAATCCATCAACTCCAACCAAGATTACAATTGCCGCTGATGGAAATCAAGGTAGCACCGACTCTTCAAAGCAAGAATCGGGCTGTGACAACTCCACACTTGGCGGCATCGGCTGGCTTGTCTGCCCAACGGTAAACTTCATCGCCAAGGGCATGGACAAAATCTACAATATCATCTCTGGATTTCTAGAGGTAAAAACAGTCACCAGTGACACTAATACCTCAATCTACCAGCTATGGGCAACTGTTCGAGATATCGCAAACGTAGCCTTCGTTATTGTATTTATGGTGATTGTATACTCACAAATCACTAATCTCGGCCTTAGCAACTACAGTGTAAAGAACATGCTACCACGCCTCATCTTTGCGGCAATCTTAGTAAATGCATCATTCTGGGTATGTGCAGCCGCAGTCGATGCCTCTAACTTCCTTGGGTACTCCATACATAATATGTTCGTAGCCTTAATGGATAAATTTAGCGTCGGCAGCAATTACTCAGGGAGCATTCCTTCTTGGCAGCAAGTTGCTACGGTTGCACTATCAACTGGTGCGGTGATCGGCGGCGGACTCTTCATTGCAGCCAACACCGTAAGTGGTACTATATTCCTTCTCATTCCAATCCTACTTGGTGCCGTCATATCTGCACTTATTGCACTTATTATACTTGCTGCACGACAAGCACTTATTACAATTCTTATCATCGTAGCACCGCTCGCGTTCGTCGCATACACAATGCCGAACACCGAAAAATACTTCAATAAATGGCGCGAGACATTAATGACAATGTTACTGCTCTTTCCAATCTTCTCAGTTATCTTCAGCGGAGCACAGATTGCTGGTATGGCAATCGTCCAGAGTGCAAACGGCAGCCTTATTACAATCATCTTAGGAATGGCCGTTCAGGTAGCGCCAATAGTTATTACACCACTCCTTATCAAATTCAGCGGTAATATTATCGGTAGAGTTGCTGGCATTGTTAACAATCCAAATCGCGGACTAATCGACCGTACCCGAAACTGGTCAAAGGGTATGGCCGCAGAGCGTAAAAACAAAGTACTTGCTGGACAAAATCGCTATTTTAACCGCAACCCACTTAACAATGCCACCAAAGCACTCGATACCCGCCGCCGCCGTATTGATGGCAAACGCAAGGCATATGAATCAATGGCAGAGAACCGCTTCGCTGCGACCCGTCAAGGTCATACGATTGAAGCGATGAACCGTAGCTCGGCAAACGAAAAACAGCGAGTAGAAAATGTGTTTACGAACAGTGCGCGTGGTCGCCAGCTTGAGCTGCAATCACGCAACCTAGGTGTCGAAAAGCAAGAAATTGAAAACACGTTGCTCCGCAGTGGTGGTGGCCACCAGTTAACGCAGCGCCAGCAAATGGCCGAAATTGATAAAACTCGCGTTCACAATGAATTTGAGGATTCACACGCCGGCCACGATGTCGACCGTGCTAAACGTGTTGTCGAGGCAGAGAAAAAGCGCGTCGAGAACACTCACCAGGCAAACTGGGATAATGCGGTACGTACCGACGCCGGGCTCAACAGACTTGAACTGAGCGTGAAGGCAAGTGAAATGAGTGCAGCCACAGCAAAGGCGAAGCTAGATAAGATGCACGCTGAAATCGCCTTCTCTGCCGACACCCCTGTGCATATTCAGAATCTCCGCGGCAGTAATCCTACGCTCGAAAGCGATATCCTGAAGATTGCGCGAGATATCAATACCCAACATGTCGAAACGCAAGTTGCAGGCATGGCTAAGTCGGCTGCCGAACATAAACTTAGCGCACAAATTAATGATGCACTCCTAGACAACGAGTTACGCGTCGATGGTTCCCGAATTCGCGCGTATGCCGCCGGTGTCGGCAACCAAGACGCTGTCTTAGCAACATCCGTAGCACAACACCGTAAAGAATTCGCAGAAGAAGTTACACACCAGAAGGAGCTTTCAAGCCACTTCAAGATTAGCGCAGGTCAAATTGCTGCTCTTGCGAAGGGTGAGAAAGACGCCGTTATTGTCGACGAAAAAGATCCAAACAAGGTACTCCACACATTCAAGGTTGCCGACGAACACGTCCGCGACATGGCTGCAGAGGAAATCTTCTCTGTGGGCTCTCATGGAGAAAAAATGGACGTATTGATGTCTACGGGTGAGGGTGGAGTAAACCATGCATACCGTCGTACAATTCAGCAAGCAGCAATCAAGAGCGGTATTTCATCTATCGCTCCGGCAATTGCAGACATCACATTAGACGAGATCATTAAGGGTAATTTCAAGGGTGAGGATAGTTGGCAGTACCACTCACTCCGCGAAGTTCTTGAAGGCCGCATTAAGACAGGCTCACTGTCAACAGCCAATGTTGCATCTCTTAAAATGTTGTTCGCAGATGTTAACACTGATACGCGTGCTGCAACACAGTTTAACAACCTTATAGAAAGTAAGGTTGAGAGCGAACTGAAAGACCTTAGGATTACAAATCCTTCAGCTACTGAAGACGATGCCCGCAATAATCTTAGGAATAAATTCTTCGCCGAGCGTGATCGCATGAAGCAAATGGCTGCTGATGTTCTCCGCACCCCTACAGTCCGCCAGAACACGAGTGCGCAATCTGCTGAGGAACTTGAGCAATTTGCAGGTAATCTTTACAACCCACGCACTAACCCTTAGTCCATAAATTTTAAACAGGAGGGCTCTATGTCACATAATTCAGAGTTAAAACGAGTAAGCCTCGAAACGGCTGCAAGAACACTAAATCAATTCAGTCCGCCCGAACTCATCTATCCCGAAACAAACCAAATTGCGAGCGGTGATTTTGGAAACCTTAATTTAGAAGACGATGAAAAGACAAGGCTACAGAAAGGAGCCATCGAATACAGGGAAAAACTCCAAGTAATTAAAGATCAACTCACCGATAGAGCACTTCTTTGTATTGCGATCGACCAATCCGCGAGGCGAGAGAGCGGCCTCTACGTAGATAGTTCTAGCATACGCTTTGGGAGTAAACCCAACTCAAATGACCCATACGATCTTTCAATCGTAAACTGGGAATTTAGCCCCGATGGACTCCTCTCGCGTGGACGCGTAGTTACGCCTTCGGAAGCCCTTGAGTTTGGTGCATGGGACATCAGGTACGTAAAGGATGCGCGCATCTCAAACGCCGTTAAGCAAGATAATGGCCTCTACAACTTTGAAGTATTAGCTATAGATGATGCCGAAGATGATAGCATAATCCTCACATACAGCTCCGCATCTCACACAGGAAATAGACCGTTTCACGATGCATTTACAAACGCACCTGGTGAAAGTATCTAGCTTTAGATTCCATTCAATCCATATTGCCTTATGCACTAATATAAAACCGCAGAAATAGCGGTTTTATATTATTAAGGCGCTGGCGGCGGGGAAGGTGGGGTAGTACCACCATTATTCATATTCGATGGCACAAAGAGGCCGCTTGATTGCTGAGTCATTCCTGAGGGAGGTGGGGCGCCATTACCACCATGAGGAATAGTAAGCGTTGCTTGTCCCTGGACTTGACCAGCAGGTGCTATTGGTGTCGCAGACGCAGGCTGAACAGTGCCAGCGGGCGCAGTATTAACTACGGTATCAATATGACTTTGCAGTGAAGCAGCAGTCTTCTTACCCTGGTCACTGGCCGCATAGTTGGTAAGACTTTGTGCGAGTTGTGTCTTTGCGCCCTCTTCAGCGTTCTGCACCTGCTGAGCAACATATCCAGCAGTGTAGGCATCGCGTGTGAATGTTTCAGGGGCAAGATCACCAGTATTAATCCTATTTGTCGTACCTTGATCAAGTATTGCACGCACAGCGTCCACATCTTGACCTGTTGCGCTACCAGGTGTTGCACCACTTGTATCTTCAAGTCTACCGAGTGTGCTACTACCGTATACACCGGTATCACCTTTAGCTCGCGCGCCATTAATAGCTGAACGCCTCAAGCCACCAGTCATACTACCTACACTAGCTAATACCTGTTGTCGCTCCGTAAAGTTCCCACTGCTCATCATGAAGCGAACCGCCGCATCTCGTTCCGTCTCCGTTGGCTCAGCACCACCATCCTCTGCGGGCTGACCTGTTGCAAGCCTCATCTTCTGGTCAAAAGTGGTGTGGCGCGCCTGGTATTCGGTTGCGGCTTTAACATCTTCCTCGTATTCTTTATTCTCAAGACCTTCAGCATGCAGGCGTGCACGTTCGTTATACTTCTTACCACCGACGACCCGACCAACAACACCTAACGCGCTTCGGCTTGAACCCCGCCCTTTAGCAAGCCTAATCTGCCGCTGCTGCCCACGAAACTGCTTCATATCAGCCATCGCAGCACCTAAACGAGATGTGCTTTTTACCTGTGAGCCAACTTTGCCAGAAGCTTTATTCGCCGCACCTTGAAGCTTCGCGCCAACTGCACCCAATCCGATTGCACTCAATCCACTGAGAGACCCCTTAAGAATAGGTCCCACAGCAATTAAAGGGATGGCCGAAACACCAAGCGCTACAAATTGAGTAATATCTTGGCCAGAGCTACCGCCAGTATTTGCAATAATAACTGCCGTCATATGAGTCGCACCAAATAGTATACCAACCTCAGGAAAGACCACACATAGAGCAAACATCGCCTTCCACCACTTTTTGGGTACTTGCTCAAGATTTGGGAGCAAACCAAGGGCAATAGCGACCGGAGCGATATCAGTGAGAATAACGATCCCTGCTTCTCGTCCAACTAATATTAATACGATAAGAGCGATGGCAAGGCCTGCCGCAAGAAGTACAGGCACACTAATAGCCAAAGCAACACCGACTCCAGCAACAAGAACAGCACCGACAGCCCCAGCCCACGTAATTCCAGAACCTACCGAAGCAAGGGCGCCACCGTCCGTAGTTCCACCACCGATTGTAAGGCCATTAAAGAACTGCGCGGAAGCATATCCAGTAAAGTTACTAAGATCAACCACACCGAGGCAGATATAGTTCGACATATTCACCAAAACTGCAAATGCAAGCAGCCTAGGCAATTTACGCTTAAGAGAGTTATTGGTCATACCAATACCGGTAATCTGTGAATAGATTATCAGGATAAGTACTATCACAAATATAACATTCGCTATATCGCGAAATTTAGCCCATGTTGATTGCGACTGTGTTATTAGATTGGTATTAACACTTAAGAAATTCGAAGCCAGAAAAGAATAGGATTCGTCGGCAATCTTTGCCATAAAGGTCATAGCAGGGCACACGAGCCAACCAATACCCTGTATACCACACGTTGGCTTATCGCCCGCCGTAGGCGTATCAGTGGTATCGCCCGATGGCGTACTCGCAAGTGCAGTGCCAAAACCATAGATACATGCAGCATTCTCATCTGCGGCAGCATACTTTTTACAATAATCAGGGGTCGTTTTATTAGCAAGCCCATCGTTGCAAGCAGTAAGGAGTTTACTATACTGGGTCTTTTGCGATGCACTTTGTGCAGTCACCGGTGTGCCAATTTGAAGACTCGCGTACTGCTCACACGTACCTGGGTTTCCAGGAGAACCTGGCTGGTTAGCGCTTACCCACTTGGCATAGGCATTAGCGTTTTGGTTTGCAACACCAGCGAGCTCGCTACATTTATCTGAGACATAAGCGGTTCCACCACCTATGTCATTTCTAAAGGACCAACTCGTACCCTTATTGCCATTAAACTTATAAAGTACTGCCGTAGCCACACCATCTGGACCTACGACAGTAATGGTTGCATCGGCCTGCGCCTTCTGGTCAGCACTAGCTGTCGATCCAAGAGCAATTGGTGAAGCCTTGCATGCCTTATCACTCATAATAACGCTCATGGCCATTACGTAGAATTGCTCAGCACTGTACTCCTTACCGAACTGAGTTCCTTTGTAGACTTTGTCTATATTGTTAAGGAGATCCTGCTTGCCTTTGCCTTTATATTCCATGTTTCCCGTGCCGTTAACACAGTCGCTACCATTTTGACGAAAAATAGCTAGCCCGCAAGCAGCTTGAATGTTGCCACTCGTAAATCCAAGGTCTTGCAAGGATGCGCCTGCATTAACTTTATCGCAACCCGTCCCATTATCACCATTGTTATAGTCGGACCATTGACGCACCGACGTATAGCCTGAGAACCAACTACCACTTGCGATGACCTTTGGATCAATATCAGAACCGTAATTACTATCTCTAACGGAAGCCCCCTCTTGGTAGCCCAAGCACATAGCAATTGAGTTACGCTCGGTACTTTTTTTAGCGGCATCAAGCACGGCAGGAGCAAAATACGGAGCAGGGGTACCATCGGCGGCGGCGATTTGTGGAAAGACAGCCATCAAAGCAGACGCTGGTAAGATCACCGCCATTATAAGAAGTAGCACCCGCCTATACATACTACATATTAAAGCGTATGCAGTAACAAAAAGCTAGTGCTATATAAAAACACCACTCGAGAAACGAATGGTGTTTTTATATGCATATATTATGCTAACTATTTAGTAGGGTTTGGCATGAGCACACCGATGCCAGTACCATCAGGACTTGCGGTTGTCTCAGACTCAACCCAAGTAGACCGTGAACGCCCATCCTTATCCTCAAATACAACATCGTGATATGCCGCAGCCCCAGCGCCATCACTATTAACACCATCTTTCATTGACTGGGTATCGGGGTTGTAGGTCTGGAACCCAAGCGTAACGCTTGCTGGATAACCATCGAAAGGACCACCTATTACATTTGCAAAGTAGTGGCGATCAGAGACAGCATCAGGATAACCAAGATACTTAAGGGTATCAGTTTTGGTCTCACTCATAGTACGAAGTTCGTTAATACGTTCAGTAAGATGACCCCATTCATTTACGTCGTAAGCAGGACCGCTAGCGTTAGCAACGCCTTCACTACCATGATAAAGAGAACCACCCATAATTTTTTTTGCATCTTCAAGCAATTTAGGGTTGCCAGTACTTGCCATTGCAGCTGCAATCCCACGCTCAAACTGTACCTGGAAGTATGGCTGACCATTATTTGACGCAACAACGTCTTCTGGAGTAGAATTTAGCGTCCAGTAATACAGGTCTTGCGCAACGCTCACTTTCCCATCTTTATTTTTCGCCTTCTCGCTATCTGGGATATAGCTAGATGAAGGCACGCGCACATCACCAAGAGAGGCCTTAACGCGAAGTCCATCTTTATTCATCTTATAGTTACCTGGTAGAATGACATTTTTAGCACCCTCAAGGTATTCGCTACTGTGCGCATCAGATAAAACAAGCGCTACCATAGCGCGCTCTTCTAGAGGGAGTTTTTCAAAATCCATAAAACTTAGTTGTGCATTTTTCTCAACATCCGTCTGGCCAAGCTCACTTAACTCGTTGTATACTGTTGAGTTGGTAAGTACAGTTTCGCCCATTTCAAAAGACTTGGTCTTCTCTGGTGAAGTGCTTGCTGATTCGCTTGGCGCTGGGCTACTTTCACTTGAACCTGGAGTAGCCGACGCCGAAGCAGCGGGGCGATCAGGACCGTGACCTGCAGCCACTGTCTCGCTAGCGCAACCTGCAATTGCTGCTGTACCAAGAGCAACAACTGCGGCAAGACTACCTAATCGCTCCCATGGTTTTAATTTGTTGTGGCCTCGATTCATTCGTTCAGCCATAAGTATTGGTTCTCCTTTGCAGTGAATAAAAACTGCGATTAAGTTTAACCGTAATGGACAGTTCTGTTATAGCAAATTTTAGCCTAATTGTCAATACCACCCTTGTCACAAGACACGCGTCAAGCACAGATAGGTAGCTACTAGTCAACCATTGCCTTAACGTACTGTGCGAGCAAGTATACACCTTATCATCTCTTAAAGCTAGTCTAATGTTGTAGTACTGGGCTAAGTTGGCCTTTACCGGAGCAAAACAGCCGTTATTTCCACTGAGCTAATGCTATACTTAATATAGTATGGCAGTCTATAAGGTGGCGCAGGATGTTGAGGCGGATGATAAGATTCTTGGCCCCTTTAGCTTGCGCCAATTTATCTATTTAATTATTGTTGCGATTTCAATCGCTTTAGCCTGGGGACTCGGTCAACTCTTTATCGGGCTCGCAATTATTCCATTGCCATTCATTCTATTCTTTGGCGCCCTTGCACTACCGCTACGCAAAGACCAGCCAATGGAGGTATATTTAGGTGCATTGATATCATATTATCTAAAGCCGCATCGTCGTACCTGGGAGCCCGATGGCATTGAGTCACTCATTGAGATTACCGCTCCAAAAGTAATAGAAGTTCAACGAACCAAGGATATTACTGAAACTGAAGCCGAGAGACGATTATCGTATCTCGCTGATATTGCCGATACTCAAGGGTGGGCAGTACGCCATACAGCACAACCAGCTAATAACTCGATGATCTCTGATGCATATTTTGAAGCCCAGCAGACAGAGGATGTGTTGGATGTAAATGGCGGGGTTTCACAATCACTCGGTGCGATGATCAATCAAGCAGATGAACGTCGCAAGCAATCAATGATGGCGCGCATGCAGCAACAGGTGGCACAAGCGCCAGTTTCACAGCAACCACAGCCACAACTTCAATCTGTGTATGTGCCGCCGGTCACCGATCCATACGCCTCATTGTCGCAGCGAACTCCAGCCCCGCAACCCGCACAGCCACAATACAATGACCCAAGCGTTCAATTCAACCCATACCCAAACGCAATCCATCAATCGGTGATCCAGCCACTTGAACAAGAGTCCCAATTGCCAACCCAACCCGTAGTTCAGAACAACCCAGCACCGTCGCCCCCTACGCAATCACAGTCTGCAGCCGATGTGACTCCAACTACTAGCGAAAAGGCCATCTCACCTGATATAATCAATCTTGCAAGTAACACTGATTTATCTATCGAAACGATCCAGCGTGAGGCTAATCGAATTCAGCATAAGGCTGACGAGGATAGCAGTGAGGTGTTCATTTCACTTCACTAGGTCGCAGTAGAGGTAATAATGGGAGGGAATGTGCCGCCAAACGCGCCAGGTGCAAATCAGATGCCACAGCAACCGATGCAAGCACCGGGATCTTTTAACGCAACCCCTCTGCCGGAACAGCAATTTATACCACCACAGCAACCGATGATGCAGCAAATACCACAGCAACAGTCTGCACAAGCCCCTCAAACTGAGCAACCCATAAAAAAGAAAGCGACAACCACTCAGAATTCACTACTACTATCTGAGCTTCGTGACAGTATGGTGATTATGGCCGATGGCAGTTTTAGGGCGGTTATTGCATGTAAATCGATTAACTTCGACCTTATGAGTTCTCGCGAGCGTGAAGGCGTCGAATTCAGCTACCAGAACTTTCTCAACGCATTGTATTTCCCGATCCAAATCTTCATTCGCTCGCAACGCGTTGATATTGGACCGTACCTCGATAAACTTGAGGATATTCGTCGTAATAATGACAACATGCTTCTTAATGTCTTGATGGATGATTATATTAACTTCATCGATGCGCTTGCTCAAGAAGCAAACATTATGGATAAAAGCTTCTTTATTGTTGTCCCATACTTCCCAGCAGGGGACATGTCAAGTGTAGTCGAACAAGGCAAAGGTCTTTTCGGCAAAGTATTTGGTGGCACAAAAACTAATAATACGATAACTAAGATTGACAAAGTCACGTATGAAAAAGCTAAGGATGAGATCAAAAACCGTGTCGATGCTGTATTAAGTGGACTGCTGCAAGTGGGCGTACAATCCACGCAGCTTAACACCAAACAGCTTGGTGAGCTATATTACAATGTCTACAACCCTGACACGGCAGTACGTGAGCCGTTAACAGATTTCAATAATGTAACGTCAACCTATGTCCGCAAAGCGCCATCACCAAATCAATCGCGATCACCTATGCAACCCGGAGGGCAACTGTAGTGGCTAAGAAAAAACTAGATCCAGTCGACATTGCCGCCCAGCAACGTGCGCGTGAGCAAGCAGAGGTGGAACAAGCCTTCCTGAAGGGAATGACCACACTACGCGACCTAATTGCACCAAGTAGTCTCGAGATTCACTCAAGTCACTTCCGTATTGGCACCAAGTACGGCCGTACGATGTACATTTATGGCTATCCGCGCGAACTATATACCGGATGGCTATCTGGGCTCATTAATATCGATCAAGTAATCGATATTAGCATGTTTGTCTACCCAGTTGAAACCGAAGTTGTACTTAATAACCTCCGCAAGAAGGTGACGCAACTCGAAGCCGATATGTCAATAAATTCTGAAAAGGGACGTACCCGCGACCCAGCAAAAGAGGCCGCGTTGCAAGATGCCGAAGAGCTTCGCGACCAGCTACAAGTTGGGTCTGAGCGTTTCTTCCGTTATGGCCTGTATGTAACAATGTATGCTGACAGTCTTGAAGAGCTCGGCTTCGTGCAACACGCGCTTGAGACACTCTTTGGACAGCAACTAGTGTATACAAAGACTGCTTCGAGTCAACAAGAGCAAGGGCTTAATAGTACCATTCCGCAAATGGCCGATCAGTTGCAAATTCGCCGCAATATGAACACTGGTGCAATTAGCACAAGTTTCCCGTTCACAAGTGCCGACCTCACTCAAGAAAAAGGCGTGCTCTACGGTATTAATATGCATAATAATGGCCTTGTAATCTTCGACCGCTACAGCCTAGAGAACGCCAATATGGTGGTATTTGCAAAGTCTGGTGCCGGTAAATCGTTTACCGTGAAACTCGAAGCACTGCGTAGTATGATGCTCGGTGCAGATATATTAATTATTGACCCTGAAAATGAATATCAAAAGCTTTCTGATGCGGTAGGCGGGAGCTATATTCGCCTTAGTCTTAGTAGTGATACACGCATCAATCCATTTGATTTACCGCGCGTTATTGATAGCGATGAAGCTGATGATGCTCTGCGTGCTAACCTCGTGACACTTCACGGCTTGTTACGCTTGATGCTGGGTGGCTCACAAATGGCAGCAAACGGACAGATAATGGCCGGTCTTACGCCTGCTGAAGAAGCCGATCTTGACCAAGGCCTTATCGACACGTACGCACGTGTTGGTATTACCAGCGACCCGCTTACACATAACTCTATCCCACCAACAATTAGCGATTTATATGACACACTCCTCCATATGGGCGGCACTGGACCACAACTTGCACAACGTCTTCGCAAGTACACAAGCGGCACCTTTGCTGGCATCTTTAGTCAACAAAGTAACATTGATATCAACAACAACATGGTGGTATTCAATATCCGCGACCTTGAGGATGAACTCCGCCCGGTAGCAATGTACATTGTCCTAAGCCACATCTGGAATATTACCCGCACCGTTCAACGCAAACGTATGCTCATCGTTGATGAGGCATGGCAACTAATGAAGTATGACGATTCTGCAAACTTCCTCTTTAGTCTTGCAAAACGTGCCCGTAAATACTTTCTTGGGCTCACTACGATCACTCAGGATGTAGAAGACTTTATGGGCAGCAAAATGGGACGTGCAATCGTTGCAAACTCTAGTATGCAGCTGCTACTAAAACAATCTTCAAGTGCTGTCGATGTGCTGTCGGATGTATTCAAACTTACTGAAGAAGAGCGTAAACGTCTTGCCAACTTCCCAGTGGGACAGGGGTTGTTCTTTGCTGGGCAGAATCATGTGCATATTCAAATCATTGCAAGTGATACCGAAACAGGGCTTATCACTACAAATCCACAGGCCCTATTGCAAAATGGGCAGGGTCAGAATAGTGGACAAGGGAATGCATAGGACCACGAAAGTATACATGAGATATGGCGACTAACGATCCAAATTCAAAAGACCTAAATCCAGGTGAGCAACATTGGAAGAATAGATTCGACTCAGCGGGTACGCTGAGTCGAATGGAAAATTCCGGCTCTAACAACGGTACGACTACTGAAACAAATGGACAAACTAACACATCGGATGACTTAGGCGATGACGTGCGTGATCGTGAAGGTACTGGAAGTGAATGGGAAAATAATGTCACAGGTAAACAGTCGCCGCAAAATCAAGGCGGTCTAAAAGGGTTTGGACAAAAAGCGAAGGGACTCCTCAAGAAAAAGGGTGCGACCGCCGCAATTATTGCGTTGTTGGGTGGAGGCGCAACTGTCCCATTCCTCGGCGCCGCAGAATTACCATTTAGTATGATTGGCAACCAAGACAGCAAGAGTATGATGCGCGGTTTAGGACAATACGACAGTGATTATACTGGTTTCCGTATCTTTACGAATAAAGATAGTGTGTCATCATCAGCCAATAAGATCAGGGGTCTACGCGATACCGAAATCGAACAGCTAAAGGCGAACGGCGTTGATCTTGAGGGTGCTAAATACAACTCAGTTACAAAAAAGACAACTTTTACGAGTATAAAATTCGAGGGGCAGACATATCATGCAGGCACCGAATTCAAAAATGCTATGCGGTCAAATGCCGCGTTTCGTAACTCTATGCTGTTTACAAGAGGTTCGTACTGGAAATCCTCAAAAAGTGCGTTTGCCGCCAAGGTAAAAGGCTTATTCAAGATAGATCCAAATCCAGATATATCAGGGAAAGACGATAAAGAGAAGTCTCAAAAACTGATGACTGAATCGATCGAAGGAACGGACAGTCATACTTCAGGATCAGGGACAAACGAGCAAAAAGATAAAAACGGGATTGATCCAAATGCAAGCGAGAAGGAAGAAGCCACAAAACTTGCAGGTGATCTTCAAGGAAAAATTACAGACGAGCAGGCCGCAATTGCAAAAGGCGACATCAGCCCCACCCTTGCAGCAAATAGCAATAATGGCAATTTTGGACAAGCAATGGGCCGGGAAGGCACCGATCTTGCAGGCGACGCAACAAAGGGTATCGGAGGTAAGGTCTGGGGCTACGTAAACGCACTCGGACCAGTCGATACAATGTGTACGATTTATAACGTCGCCAATACCGCAAATGTCCTAGCGCGCACAGTTGCACTTGCTAATATCATACGGTTCGCTATGACAATTCGAGCCACAATCGAAAAGGCTAAGGCGGGCGATGATGATGGCGAATCGACCCGATATTTAATGGATCTTATCCAACAAAAAGACCCGACCACTGGCCAGTCATTCGACGAAACCTCATACGCAGCCTTCTTATTCAGTGGGACACTTTCAAGTGAACCAAGCGCGGTATCAGCCATCGGTGGGCAAGCAATGCTTGCACTCTATATGACGATGCATGCCGTTCACAGTCTTTTCGGTGAAGTTGCCAAATACGCGTCTCTTGGATTCTCAGGTGGTAGCGCCGGGCAAGGAAGGAAATTCCTCAAAGACGTTTGTAAGATTGCACAAAATATTGGTATTCAGATCGTTGCAACAGCCGGATCATTCATTGTAGGTCTCTTTAGCGGTGGTAGTAGTGTGGCTGCGGAAGAGGGAATTATGGCCTCTATTAAACTTAGTTTCCAATCCGCAATCAAAACAATAACCGAAAGTGTCGGAAAGACCGCAATTAAAGATTTCTTAAAAAAACAAGGTGAAAAAGTCAGTGAAGATGGTCTGCTGCGCTATGCCGCTAAAAGCTCCTGGAGCGCCTTCACAACATTATATAAGAGTATGAGTCCGTGGGAAAAAGTCGGCCTCTTGGCAGCGGGTGCAAGTGCCTTTGGTATGGGCTATATTGTCGATACTCTTGCCGGTGGCAATATTGCCGGATTTGTAAAGAATGGGGTCTCGGCGTTTATGGGATTTGGTACAGGCTGGGATGCTTACGAATCAAAGAATGCTATTGCATCAGGTGGAACTATGGCAAACTATGGGCGCGCTGCAGCCTACCAGCAAACACAGCAGACCTACAGCAACGCATACGTTGCGGATATGCAGTACCAAGCAAAGGATACACCATTTGATCTAAAGAATCCTTATTCAATGCTTGGCTCTGCGATGTTTGGCATACAGAAAACGATCGGTATATCTGCTTCACTAAGCCTTCCGTCAACTTTGCTTTCCATGGCCTCGCTGCCATTCAATATTCCAAGCCTCTTTGCAGCACATGCCGACGACACGCAACCAACACCAAAAGAGATTGGCGATCAGGTCCAAGATCCGTTCTACCAAGACAATAGCATTGCAGTTACCGTAACAGGAAGTCCGCAGGTTATTTTCCAGAAGCAATATAGTTTTCAGGACATCCTCGATAAACTTGTTGATACTCCAAACCCACAAGTGGCATATACTGGTAATGATCAGACAACAGGCGAACCTCAGCTTAGTATTATTCCGGGCACCGACCTCGACGCTTACGCACAAAAATGCCACAATCCCGAACGCACCGAAGCCGACCCAGAGTTTGCAAACGAAGAAGGTAGCAACGTCTACGATACCGATACCTGTATGCAGGACGGCAAAAACTACAAACCTGAGTATCAACTCTACGATGATGCAATCCGCTTCATCGGGCAGGTATCGCCCGACAGTACTGATGGTAGTTCAAATGCAACAACTTCGACCGCGGCAGGCACAAGTGGGCAAGATGATGTACCAGCTAAATTTAGAGAAATCGCCGAAGGGTGCTTAAAAGCGTCTTTCGGTAAAACAGCGTGTACAAGCGACTCCTGGCTCGGTATGCTTCCAGGTCAATGTGCCTCCTTCGCCGCATGGCGCGCTGCCCAGCAGTGGTATGGCGCACTTCTTAAGTCGGATGGCAGCAACCTTGAACAACTTCTTCACGACAAACCGCTTCCAGGATTCGGTTCAAGCCTTGCTCTCGGCAATGGAAACCAGGTAGCACCGGCACTAATTGCCAATAAAATGGCCGATCCGGTAAAAAGCCTGGCTGATACTCAGCCGGGAGACATCGTAAGTGTAAACTCAAGCAACTCAGCGGGCCACGTGTTCGTAATTCTTTCGAACAATAACGGTCAGATCACCATTGAGGACTACAACTTCTCCGGTGGACCAGGAAAATACGGCACTACAACCGCAGCAGGCAAAGCGATCTACTCGCAGTCTAGCGTTGTTGCGATTGCACGCGTTCATAGGGGAGGAGGGTCAAACTAATGCAGGAAAACATACTCACAAACATCCTAAGTCATAAAAAGCTACTCATCATTGTTGGCGTACTATTTGTCGCTGCGCTCGGAGCACTCGGTTATATGCAGTATCACAAAAGTCAACCAATTAACCTCAAAACCACCAACCTGAGGAATGCAAGTAGCGAAGACCGCTCTAAAGCAGCAGCACAACTGACGATTACAATTAATCATATGCCAAGTGCGATAGATGAAACAACCGCAAAATACCTCAAAAACCAATTAGCATTTATCTTGCGACAAAAATATGGGCCGGATGCAGAGAAACTCACCGCCACAGTTCGCCAAGATCTTGGATATGATGCTGCTGGTGGCTATAGTATGTATGTAGACGTGCCTGGCGAAAACGAAACCTACGTAGCGTACGTAAATATCACAAACCACAATGGGAGCTTTAGTTGCGCGCCACAGGCACAACAAATGGACCCAAATACTTCACATTGCTACAATCTCCCATCAGTAGATGATAACGCGTTCCCGAATGGATAAAGGCTATGTCAAAAACAACGATCAGAATTATCATAGGCTTCGTAATATCGCTCATCGTAGTGCCTATTGTCGTAATAGCAATGTTAAATAGCGTATCAAATACGAACTCACAGCAACTTACTAGTAACCCGCCAGCGAGAAGTAATGACGAAATTGCCGCAGCCATCGCAAAAAGTAGCCCGTACCTTCACGACAGCAAGGACGAGCCGACGTTCAAGTTACTAAAAGTAAAACGACTTGCCAACAACTGGTATATGGCATGGATCGATAGCACCACAACGAAAGTTTTAATTAATGATCCATCACTCAGTACAAACTACATGAGAGTATTGCTCGGGCCAGCGACGGCATTTGATGCATCTGATACGTATTCAAAAGGTATACCACAGCAGGTATTTGGAGATTTCGTAAATGCAAAAATGGACTAATAATATATTTCGCGTCATTGCCACGGTAGTGATAACAAGCCTGGTCGTTGCACCGATAAGCTATGCCGCAGCCGGCAAGGATTTTCGAGCAAAGAACGATGTTATCATCTACGATCCCGATGCAAAGAAATGTGGCGATGGCAGTAATACACCACTTACAACCGAACAAAAGATTGGGCAGATTCTTAATGTCGGATTTGACAATTCATCAATCGACAATCTCAAGGCAACAGCGGAAAAATACCAGCTTGGCGGAGTCTATCTCAATATCCAAGATCCGTCAAAACTTCCCAAAAAAGATATTGATGAAATTAACACGAGCATGAAATCTCAACTTATCGTCGCGACCGACGATGAGGGCGGACAGATTTATCGTATGCTGCCAAAAGGCGCGGAACCTTCTGCAAAACAACTCGGGAAGATGAGTGATTCACAGGTACTCGCAGCCGGTAAAGACACCGGCACTCGACTTAATCAACTCGGCGTCACGACAGTGCTTGGACCTGTGCTCGACATCGATACCGGCTTACAAAATGCAATCTCACCATACGACCGATCATTCTCATCCGACCCAAATACAATCGCAGACAAAGCTGGCGCTTGGGCTGATGGTGTGACATCAGAAAAAGTTGGCGTAACATTCAAACACTTCCCAGGCATCGGCAGCAATACGGGCAATACCGACGACACCTATGTCGTGATGCCAAATTCAAAATCTAACATCGATCAGTTTAAGCAAGATCTTATTCCATACACCAAACTCGGTAACAAAAATAGTGCTTCGGTGATGCTTGCAAACTTTGTACTTCCAGGGTGGGGTGACGACCCAGTGAGTATTAACCCAAAAGCAGTGACATATCTTCGGGATACTATTGGCTTTAAAGGCCTCGTGACAACCGATGACCTTGCCGTCATGGGCAAAAGTGGATATGGTTCCCATCAACTCGAGCTTCCACAGACAATCGTAAAAGCGCTAGAAGCAAAAGTGGATATGCCGCTCTTCGCATATCCTGGCGACGCCACAATGGACGACATCGTAAAAGCCGTAAAGGATAACGTCGATCTCTCACTTATCGATACTGCTTATGCAAATGTCATCGCATACAAGACGTCGCTAGGTCTCAATACAACACCACCGGCAGCCTCAACAGGGGGTACTGCGTCAGTTGTAATGGGCGGCGACAATAGGACAAAAATTTGGAATTTCTTAATCTCAAACTCATTCAAAGAGTACGGAGGCAAACCATTCGGCCCAGTGCAAGCAGCCGGTGCAGTCGGCAACTTCTTCCAGGAGTCTGGATGGAACTTTGCCGATATTGAAGTACCAAGCGGTGAAGGTCATGGTATTGCACAGTGGTCTTTCGGCCGAAAAACCACTCTCTATAGCCTAGCATCGTCCATGGGCAAACAGTGGAGTGACCCAGAGGTTCAGTTCCAAATGATGAAGAACGAGCTTGATGGCAGCTACGGCAAAGCCCTTCTCGATAAAGGGTACGACAAACTCACCGATCCAGTTGCCGCATCGCTAATGTTCGAACAGGTATACGAGAGCGCTGGTATCCCAGACCAGTCTAATCGCGACAACGCCGCAATCAAAGCACTGAAAGACCTCGGAGGCATCGCCCCAGGTGCCAGCTTCGCTGCAAATTGCACGGGCAGCACAACAGCAAGTGGTACGTTTAATACTAGTAAAGCAACCTTTGCGGCCGATGATGGCTTCCCAGTCTATATTCAGACTGATCCACGCTGGGCGGACGCACCATATGGATCAACAACGGTCGGGCCTTCAGGTTGCGGCCCATCTGCAATGGCAATGATTATCACAGTACTCACCGGCCAAGCTATAACTCCTGATCAAACCGCCAAGGTAGCTGGCGATGACGGAATGTATATAAGCGGTCAAGGTTCGTCCCACCAAGTCGCACCTGATCTTGCAAAACACTACAGCCTTAAATCTACCAAAATACAATCCGACGTTACTGCTATTTCAAATGCAGTTAAAGGTGGATCGTACGTAATTATGTCAGGCACGGGATCGCTACCATTTACTAGCAGCGGTCACTATATTCTCATTCGTGGTGTTACAGCAGATGGCAAATGGAAGATAGCCGACTCAGCCCACAAGGACACTAATAACACAGCGTTTAGCCCATCAACAATTCTCAGTATGGCGTCAGAAGATAGTATGTACGTCATTAGTAAATAAGCGAGGTAGCCATGGATACAAAAAAAAGAAACCTACTGATCATCTTCGGCTTTATCATGCTTTCAGTGCTCTCAGGACTTGCGGCGTATGGATTCTATAATAATAACCGGTCAACAACAAATGGGGCTACCGTAAAACCAACCAGTACGCAAAAAGTCGATCCCGTTACTAAGCAGGTAATCGATGACGGATCTGATCAAACGCCAGAAACGTACGGCCAAAATCCCGCCAAGCCAGTGCTTATTGGCTTCGCAGCATTACTCGATCAAGGCATTACTCAGAACGACCTTACCGCATTCCAAGGCGGCATCTCGAACTACTTCGTGAGTGCCGGCAACACGTATCCACCAGCATCAGTCGTTGTATTCTCAAATGCTGCGTGCGGAGTACCCCTTAGTGACGGCTCAGTAAACTGCTCCTACAAATTAACAGTAAACGACAAAACGAAGATCGACGGAGCATTCAAAACCGACGAGAATGGTCATATCACGATCGGCCTCACCCAGGACGGTAAAACTATTTACCATACCACAATCGACGAAAACGCTAGCTAAAGTGAGATATGTTGACTCGCCTCATGCGCCTCAGTCGAAGTAATTATCACCTGGCTATCTGTCAAAGTAGTCAGAAGTTGCTTTTGTCGTTGCTCGTCTAGCTCCCCGAACACATCATCAAGTAGTACGATTGGGCGCTGATCGGTATATTCAAATAACACATCCACTTCAATATATTTCAATGCCAATATGATCGTTCGCACCTCACCTCGCGATGCTGTTGTGTCAGATGGCTTATCGGCAAGTATCACTGAGAAATCATGGCGATGCGGCCCAACTGAGGTGCTGCCAAGAATCCTATCGCGTTCGAGCGAGCTGTGCATTCGGGTCATTAATGATTGTGCGGTATGTTCACCATGATTAAAGTATTCTACATGAATTTCCGCATTATTCTTAGCGATCTTATGGTAGTACTGCTCAATTTGCATATTCACCCTGGCGACATATTGCTCGCGGGCTGCAATAATTCGCGCCCCCAAATTGCTCAAAATCACATCCCACGAAAACAATTGGTCCTGGGTAATACCCGGTTGCTTGAGTAATTTATTACGCTGCGCCAGAACGCGCTCATACCGTCGCACGTCACTGCCGTATTGCGTATCATACTGCGCGATCACCCCATCAAGGTATTTACGCCGCCTTGAGGGCGAGCCGCCAATCAGCCGTGTATCATCAGGCTGAAATAGAACCACTGGGTAACGAAACCTCCCGAGCAACATCTTGTTTGTCTTATCATCAATAGTGAACTGTTTCTGTTTTTTCTCACCCCGATTATCAAATGTTGCGATACGCTTCTGTCCATTATCATCCAGCGCCTCAATCCGATACCATTCAGCGCCTTCGCGTACAATCTCACCATCAATCGCGCGAAATGAAGTACCCCTAAGTGTAATGTACATAGCCTCTAAAATAGAAGTCTTACCCGAACCATTCTGGCCTGTAATCAAGGTAGTAGTGGGGGATAGCGTAAGCGATGTATCGGTATGATTTCGAACATTCACTACGCGAATCGCAGTAATTTTCATCGGCTAGCTCTTTAGTGGCATAATAATGTGCGTATAATTCGCATCTTTTTCACTCGCTGCAGTAAATACGCAGGGAGATAGCTTCCCGCTAAAACGGAAATTAATCGTGTCGCTATCCATCACGCTAAGCGCTTCGGTGATATATCGTGAGTTCAGCGTAACTTGGCCATCCGCCGTAATTGTCGCATCAGCACTTGAAGTGTTCTCGCCAAGTTCGCTCGCAATCGAATGGATACGGAGTTGTCCTGCTTCTTTATCGGCCATCAGTGTGACGCTGCCACCAGAGTCACGTGAGAAAAGCCCCGCAATTTTTACGATACGTGTAAATTCACTTGTTGATACAGTAATGTTCGTCTCTGATTCTTTAGGAATAAGCTGTCGGTAATCAGGGTAATTGCCGTCAATCAAACGACTGGTAATCTCGGCATCACCAACCCTAAAGCGCACCTGGGTATTATCAAACAACACTTCAATCTCACTCACACCATCGTTAATCGTCCTAAGAGCCTCCTGAAGGCTCGAGGAAGGCACGATAGCTTCAATGGTGCTCCGTGACTTCATTAAGCGTCGTTCGGCCAGACGATAGCCATCTGTGCCAGCCAAATACAATTCACCGTCGACAGAATGCCAGTACACACCCGTCAAGACTGGGCGAGAAGTGTCACTGCTCGTTGTAATAATCGTTTGATTAACTGCTTGTTTGAAATCTTCAGTGGTAATCGTGTACGCAACCGCCTCTTTTTCCTCAATCGACGGCAGTTCGGGGAATTCTGATGCATCGACTCCAGTGAGATTCGACGAGAAATTACCAGAAGTAATTGTCATTGAGGTGTTTTTGCTCATAATATCCACCGTGCCTTTAGGAAGGCTCGCAATGAACTCACTGACGAGGCGTGCAGGCAGAGTAAGCTCGCCTTGCTTTGTCACTTTTGCGCCTACATAGTAGGTAGCCGCAATCTCTAAGTTTGTCGCTGCTACTAACAGGCGATTACCTTCTGTACGCAGAAGTACATTATTCAAGATCGGCAGTCCAGTTCGACTACTCGCTACACGACCGACAATGCTAAGTGCCCGTGCCAGATTTTCTTGTGTGACCGAGAGTTCCATTATTATTAAATATCCTTTCTAATGAATTGATAGTAATGATAGTAGGTGCTGTGGATAGTGGGTAAAACAATACTCATAGCAGGGGTAATACTGCTATTTCTGTATGTGGATAGTGTAGGCAGGGTAACTGTGTATACAGCATGGGTGAAATAGTTATTTATCCACGTACATCGGACGACTGCTTGGCTTTGGGCTAGATCAGTGTACAAACGAACACATTTTTTACTAGCAACTTTACGCAAGTAATTCACACCGTTTCCACAGGCCTTAAGCATAGAGTTTCTCCCGAATCTCAGCGACTTGCTCGCGAATCATAAAATCAAGCTTGATAGACTTCTCAATCTTCTCAACTGAATGAATGGCAGTTGTGTGATCTTTGCGGCCGAGCTCCTGGGCGATCCTTGGAAAACTCATATGAAGCTCGCTGCGCAGTAAATACATCGCAATCTGACGTGGCACCACAATGTATTTGTCACGGCGACTGCTGCAAATCTCTTTCGCATCAATCTGGAAATGACGCGCTGTCTTATCGATGATCTGTTTTGAAGTAACATGCTGCGGGCGTGATTGACGCACATTACCAAGGAGGCCCTCTGCAGTAGTGACATCCGGTGCAACACCGCGCATTTCTGCGTAGGCGAGCAACTGGTTGAGTGCACCCTCTAGCTCGCGAACATTGGTTTTAATATTCTTTGCCAAGTACTCAACTGTGTCATGCTCAAGATTCACACCAGATAGACCAGCTTTTGTTTCCACAATTGCACAACGTGTCTCAAAATCTGGCATCTGAATATCGATTGCCATACCCCACTCGAACCGACTGCGAAGACGCTCGGTAAGAGTAGGGATACTGCGCGGCGGTTTGTCGCTACTAATAATAATTTGTTTGTTCGCCTGGTGGAGCGCGTTGAAAGTATGGAAGAATTCTTCCTGCACCTTTTCTTTGCCGGCAATGAACTGCATGTCATCAACAATCAGCACATCAACAGAACGGTATTTATCAGAAATACTCTTCTTTTTGAAGCGAATCATTTCGACATATTCTTTAACAAAGGTTTCCGTATTAATATAGAGCACTTTTGCTGAAGGATCTTGCCGGGTAATTGCGTTACCTACTGCCTGCATAAGATGGGTTTTACCAAGGCCTACGCCACCATAGAGAAAGAGTGGGTTGTACTTAGTGCCTGGATTAACGGCAACTGCCTGGCAGGCTGCATAGGCAAGGTCATTACTTGATCCAACAATGAAGTTATCGAGCGAATAGCGGGGGTTTAACGTATTAGCACTGATGGTCTGATTTGATGATGCCGGTACTGACACAGAAGGCATTGGTGCAACTAAACTCTCAATGCGAGCTGACATCGCATCGGTATCGCCAGTTGTCTCGCGATTAACAATACTCTTCTTTACGGTATGCACTTGGTACTGCACGGTTGGCGCGGCAACGCCATTATGCTTCAGCACCTCGCGAATTTTATCGTCATATCGCTTCTCAAATTGTGACTTAGCAAAGATATTGGCCACACCAATCGTTACAGCATCGTCGGTATAATCAAGAAGTGTCGTGTTTTTGAACCACGCTTCAAACTGCCCATGAGGAACAGATAGTTCTATCTCCCCAAGTACACTTTGCCACAGTGCGTTATACATTCACTCCCCCTGTTCGTTTATCTGTTCCTATGATACCGATAATCAAAGTTTTCCACAACTAAACAAGTGTTGTGGATTTTCACATCACACTAACAGGCTTAACTAGTGGTGCATTTATCCACAAATGGCGACCACCCCTGTTAATCTGTGGATAACTGTCGCCTGAATGTGGATAAAGTTATATGACCAGGATATATTTTAGACAAAAATTCAAGGAGATATTGATAAAAGATAGAACAAAGGTTATAATACGTTCTTGATATGCCAAAGCGAACTTACCAACCACACACACGTCACCGTGCAAAGACTCACGGGTTCCGCGCACGTGTAGCGTCAAAAGCTGGCCGACTTGTTCTTAAGCGCCGCCGCGCTAAAGGTCGCGCTAAACTCGCTATCTAGCGAATAAAATCACCGCTTTACATTCAGCGGTGATTTTATTATGTATACTTATACTATGATTAATGCAACGTTACGTTTCCACGGACACGGCAGCCTGCGCTACCTTTACAAAAATGGCAGCGCCGTACGTTCACATTTGTTTACGCTCAAATACACCGTCAATCCACACCGTAAGAAGTCACGCTTTGCAGTTGTAGTGAGTAAAAAGGTACATAAGTCGGCAGTTGGCCGTAATCGCATTCGTCGTCGCGTTTACGAAATACTTCGTCAGGAAATTCCGCACCTTACTACTATCTGCGATGTGGCGGTGATTGTCTCAAGTGGCGAAGTTATTTCTATTGAGCATCAAGAACTCGTTGCCGTACTTCAAGATCTACTCGTCCAGGCTGAACTCCTCAAAAAAAAGTAGCCTTCGGCCTCTGGTAAAACCCCGAGGGTATCGTGCTATACTTATAAGGAGTAAGATTTATCTGGAGTATTCATGTTTGAAACAATTATTGTAAAGCCTATTTTCAACGCATTGATGCTACTTTACAGCATCATCCCAGGCGGCGACTTTGGTGTTGCGATCATCATCTTCACAGTGATCATTCGCTTCGTTCTGTATCCGCTTGTTAAGAAGCAGTTGCATCAAACCAAGCAGATGCGTAAAATGCAGCCCGAGCTTACGAAAATCAAAAGCGCAGCAAATGGTAATAAGCAGCTCGAAGCTACCATGCAGATGGAGCTCTATAAGCGCTACGGTATCAACCCATTCCAATCTATTCTGGTGTTAATTGTTCAGCTGCCAATATTCATTGGGCTCTATCAGGTGATTCAGGTGGTAACGCTTCACCGTAACGAAGTTGCGAAGCTTGCATACGAGCCAGTGCAGCATATTCCTGCAATTCATAAGATTATCGAAAACCCAGATAACTTTAACCACACAATGCTTGGGTTTATTGATCTTACTAAGACGGCATTCAGCCATGGTGGCGTAGATATCACACTAGTTGTGTTGGCGCTTCTTTCTGCTGTGACTCAATATGTCATCAGCAAGCAACTTCTGCCAACAAGCGACAAACCGAAGAAGCGTTTTCGCGACATCATGAAAGAGGCAGCTTCTGGCAAGCAGTCTGATGCGAGTGAAATGAGCAACGCAATGATGGGCAATATGTCGAAATTTATGCCAATCATGATGTTCTTCATTATGATTAACCTGCCAGGTGCACTCGCACTTTATTACACGACGTCTAACCTTGTAGCGGCAGCTCAGCAGCACTATCTTCTCAATAAAGACACCGAAGAGATGGATGAGCTTGCTGACGAGGTTATCGAACAACCGAAAGCCAAGAAGAAGGGTAACAATAAAGGTGCTCAGCGTGTGAAAAAGGCAAGCGAAGCCCGCATTACCCGAATTAAGGCGAAATAGGAGGTACATATGGACACAGCACAATCAATTGAATTCGCACGAGACTTCCTCAAAGACATCATTTCATTTTTTGGTGAAAACATTGAGGTAACTGCAACACAAGAAGAGGACATCATCGAGCTCTATGTTGAAACGAGTGACCTCAATAGTATCCTTATTGGCCGTAATGCCGAAACACTTCGCAGCCTACAATATATCGTAAGTACCGCACTTCGCAACAAAAACGCCGAGCTCATTCGTGTAAATGTCGATATTGCCGACTACAAAAAACAGCACGAGGAGAAGATTGCCGAAAAAGCACGAGGCTGGATCGAGCAAGTACGTGCGACGGGTGATTCATACATTGCCCATATTAACGCCGCAGATCGCCGTATTGTGCACCAGGTAGCGACTGAGTATTCAGATATTCGTACCTATTCAGAAGGTGAAGGCCGCGATCGCAAGATTGTTATTGCTCAGGCAAGCTCGTAGTGTATTAGAATAAGTAGTAAGCATAAGAAAATAGGAGAATAAAATGTCAGGATTAGTTATCGCAGTCATTGTTATCGTCGTTTTGGCCATTATCGCTGCAATTATTGCAGGCATGTACAACGGCCTCGTTCGCTTAAATGTAAAAGCCCAAGAAGCGTGGAGTGGTATCACCGTACAGCTTAAGCGACGTGCTGACTTAATTCCAAATCTTGTTGAATCTGTTAAGGGGTACGCAGCACATGAAAGCGGAGTCTTCGAGAAAGTAACTGAAGCACGTTCAGCAATCATGAATGCAACCCAAGTTGGCCCTGCTGCAGCTGCACAAGCCGAAGGCGAACTCACAGGTGCGCTCAAGAGCCTCTTCGCAGTTGCCGAGAACTATCCAGATCTTAAAGCTTCACAGAACTTTATGGACTTGCAAGCGCAGATCGCCGACACCGAAGATAAGGTTGCTGCATCGCGCCGCTTCTACAACAGCACAGTGACGCTTTTTAACACGAAGCGCAAAGTATTCCCTACAAACATCTTTGCAAACATGCTTGGCTTTACTCAGGATAAAGAATTCTTCGACGTTCCCGAGGGTGAGCGCCAGGCGGTCGAGCAGGCTCCTGAAGTTAAATTCTAGCCGCTGGTAGGTTCCAGTGCTAACGTCCCTATTCACAATCGCTACATTGCCGCTCGAGCTTTTTGCTCGAGCTGGTGGCGGTGGTTCAGGTGGAGGTGGATCCGGTGATGGCAGCGGCGGAATCTTTATTTTTCTTGGCTATATTCCAATGCATGCAGTGGGTGCAGTACTTCAACGTGTTAGTGCAAAAAACAAAGCACTGAAGATTGCAGTAAATATCATTGGCTGGATCATCGCAGTCATCTACGCGGTAATCTGGATGGTAATCTGGCGTGGATTTGGATTTTTTGTTGGTATGGCTGCGCTTGCTGGTATGGCGGGTGGCCTTTACAATCTCTTTGCAAAATTAAAGCAAAGTAAACAAACACAGGCTGAATTAGCAGCTGCGAGTGCTAATGATACTGTTTGGTCTGAAGAGAAGCTCGTCAATCACGCCAGGCAAGTATTTATGCAGTATCAAAAGGATTGGTCTAATCTTAATATTCAAGCGATGCAAGGCTATTTAACGCCGTATTACTACAATCATGCAGCGCTACTTGCATATACACTTAAAGCAATGGGTCGTCGCGACAATATGGAGGATGTAAAAATACAAAACGCCGTGATCCTCGGGGTTCAAAATGACACCGATGATAGCCGCGATGCTTTCACAATCGGCATTACCGCTCAAGCAAACGACCAATTGATAAACACTGTCACTGATCAAGAAATCTTTACTGACCACAAGCCGTTTACCGAGTACTGGACATTCCAGCGCAGCGGTAATACATGGCTGCTCGGCGGCATTTCTCAAGCGACAGCCGATCCGTATGCGCTCAACGGCCAGCTCCGTACATTTGCGGCAAATAACGGCTATTATTATAGTCTCGATATGGGTTGGTTATTTATACCACAGCATGGTCAATTATTTGGTGAAGCAAAATTTGGCACATCGGATATTAACAACCATATCGTTGGCATGTACAACAATCAGATGCTCGTACAGCTCTATAGCTATGTCAAAAACCCACAGTCGAGCACGAAGCCCTACGTGATTGCGCAGGTAAACGTTCCAAAACAATACGGCAATATTATCGTACGCCGCAAGAAAACATTCCGTATGGGTATCCGTGGCCTTGAAAAAGTAGAAACTGAATGGACACAGTTTAACGATAAATACGAGGTGTTTGCATCGAGCGCCGAGCAAGCAACAAGTTTCGAATTGCTCAACCCAACTTATATGGAACAACTCGAGGCACTTCCATTTGAGGTGAGTATTGAAGTTGTAGATAATGTAATCTACCTCTATACCGATGAGCTAACGGCCACGCTCGAAATTTATGAAGCAATGCTTGATCTCGTAAACAAGGCCTTTAAAGAGTTGCGCTACTAGCTATCAAGTGCGTTCATATAGATTTCGTGGGTTTGCTCCGCCATGCGGCGCCACGAATATTTGCCAACTTGCTTTGTACCGCGTTCAATCATACTGGCGCGTAGCTTATCGTTATGAATAACGCGATTGATAGTCTCAGCCATGTTGTGAATATCGGTTGGATTAAAATACTCAGCAGCATCACCAAGAATCTCGGGAAGGCAAGATGCATTACTGCTCACGACTGGTGTACCATACGCCATTGCTTCAAGCGGTGGTAAGCCAAAACCTTCCATAAGTGAAGGGAATACATATGCTCTGGTTTTAGTAAGTAGCCAGTCACGTTGGCTGTCGGGGATAAATCCGGTAAAATAGATATTTTTATAGCCCTTTTTCTCATAAAACGCTTTGTTGCGCATCGTGTCTTCATTCATGCGACCCACAAATACGAGGCCAAGCTTTGGATTATCAGCAAGAAGCTCTTGATGCGCTGCCGCAAGTCTACGCAAATTCTTGTAATCGGGCTGCTGGCCAACATACATAATAAACTCATCATATGGCACATCGTAGGGTTCAAGCTTGCCTTTATACACTTCGCCGGCCTCGTAAACGACAGAAATTTTATTGTCGGGTATATGGCTAAACTGCTCATATTCACGCTTCGTATTCTCGCTAATAGCAATGATATGCTCATTTGTGCGAGCAATACGCTTAAATACCCACCGTCCAACCAACTGTTTGATATGAAATACGAGCCAGTTTTTATCACTATTATATGTATTGAGGAGGGTAAGATCATGTATCGTCGTGACATGCCTACCTCTATAAAGCACTGGCTGTTGTGGCATACAAAAATGCACTAAATCTGGTGCAAGTTTATCAAGAAACTTTTTAAAGCCGATCTGTTCCGCAAGTGAGTAATTGTCAAAATCAGCCACTTTAACGGAAAAGTTAGGTGCCGTAGGCTTCCAATAATCAATATCCTTGCCACGCAGTAGTACGGAATATTGGTTTGTCGTGTCTATTTGTTGTAAATATTCCAACAGTTTTGCCACATACATACCAGTACCAGAGTCGATAATACGGGCGTCTATTGCAATGTGCATATACTCTTAATATACAGTATTATAGAGTAACCACAAAGGAGGATAACGTTGACAGAATTTGCAAATCACATCCGTACGCTTATTGAAGGGCACGGGGACGACAAGATACAGATGATCGCAGACATCATAGGTTTCGCCACAAAGGCAGGCTACACAGTAGCAGATGTTGATGACACGAAACCATGGGGCGGATTTGTTCGATTTGACTACAAAGATGGCGACCGGTTTATTGCTGAATTTTTCCCCGATGTCAACCCGGTAGAAGCTCGTTTAGGTAATCCTAATGCCGAGCTAAGCCCTAAAATCTTACTCGTAGCTCCCGAGCAACGCTTAAGCTGGCAGGTACACGCTCGCCGCGCCGAACGCTGGAAGTTTCTGAATGATGGCGGTTACCATAAGAGCACCGACCCTGATAACCCAGGTGAAATTATCGAGGCCCATACAGGCGACGAAGTGCAGTTCGAGGCTGGCGAATGCCATCGTTTAGTTGGCGCAAACAATCACTATACACTTGTTGCGGAAATCTGGCAGCACATAGACAAGAATAATCCATCTGATGAAGCGGACATCACACGTCTCCAAGACGACTACAAGCGTTAGTCTTTTTTGAACACCAACTTGTTATATAGTAGATAGTTCCAAACGAGCGATACTACTGTCGCAATAAGCTTAGCAATCAGTAGGGCGATGTTCTGATCGCTCGTGATTTGCTTTGCCATTGGCATTGTCAGGTTAATAACAATTGTTTGCAGTACCCATAATCCAAACAATGTGACAATGACGAAAAGCACCATTTCACGTACAACATTTGTATCAGTTGTTTTGAACGTATATTTCTTATTAGCAAAGAAGCTAAAGATAAATGCCGTACCTGTCGAACAGATATTAGCAAGCTCTACAGGTAGGCCAACAGACTTCAAAAGAAACAACAAACCGAAGTCGATAACCGTATTAATAACCCCGACAGCGCCATATCGTACAACTTGGTGCTGATGGCTATTTTTCAGCTTTTCGGTGAGACTCATGAAACTCCTCGATAAAATAAAGTGGACGGTGCTTCGTTTCGTTAAAGATACGACCAATATACTCACCAATAATACCGATACTAAGTAATTGAACACCACCAAGAAACAAGATAACGGCCATAGTCGAGGAATAGCCACCACCGGTCGGTACGCCAAAGATAGGGCGAACCAATAGATAGAGAATATACACAAAGGCAACAACAGACACGATACTGCCAATAACACTCGAAATACGCAGCGGCGCAGTAGTGAAGCTTGTAATACCATCAACGGCGAGGTTAATGAGTTTAGGATAGTTCCATTTCGTTTGTCCTGCAGCGCGCGGGTCACGGTCGTAGAGGATTTCTTTCTTCTTGTACCCTATCCAGCTGTACATACCTTTGGTGTAGCGCTCACTCTCACGGAATTGCTTGAGCGCCTCAATACAGCGGCGATCGAGTAAACGAAAGTCACCAGTATCAACCTGAATGGGGATGCGGGTTGAGCTTTGTAGTATTTTGTAGTACCACTGACTCGTTTTCTTCTTTGCAAAACTTTCACCAGCACGGCTACGACGCTTTGCAAACACATCGTCATAACCCTCTTCCCAATATTTGATCATCTGCGGGATAAGCTCTGGCGGATCTTGTAGATCGGCATCAATAATCACCATGGCATCACCCCGCACGTTATCAAACCCAGCAAGCATCGCGGTTTCTTTGCCAAAGTTGCGACTAAAGTTAATGTACGCAACTCTGGCATCTTTATCTGCCTGGGCGCGAATAAGTTCATAGGTATTATCGCGACTTCCATCGTTTACAAAGAAGAATTCAAAATCGTATTCTGGGTTAGTATCTGCGAGTGTTTCAAGACGATCAAAGAGAAGACTAAGTACTTCTTCTTCGTTATAGGCTGGGATGAGGAGAGAAATAAGTTTTTTCATAGTACTCCACTATTGTACTACGAAGTGAGAGCTATATGAGTGTTCGTATAACCGAGCGAGGAAGTACAATGTGACTTCTACTTCTAGGCCTATTGTACACAGCAATACTATCTACTGTAATCTATGTAGGGAATAGCAACCACTTTGCCTCATACTCAGGGGTCATTGACCTAATCTTTTTAGCAAACCCTGAGCCGATGCCTTCCAGGAGTATGTATCTGCCTGGCTTGGTCCAATCTCTGTAAATGTATGGGCAAGATCAGTGTTAGAGATAAGCTCCGTAAGTTTTGCGGATACATCTGCAGTATTTTTCTCAGCCCATAAACATGCATCACCGCCAACTTCACGAAGTACAGGGATGTCGACAGCAACCGTAGGGATGCCGCAATGGAGTGCTTCAAGGAGCGGCATGCCAAAACCTTCGTAATGAGTAGTGATTGCATAAAAACTTGCATTACGGTAAAAAGCAGCACGATCTCCATGATCAATATAGCCAGGCGTGATAATGTCATACCCTTCGGCCTGTTTTTGCTCGATAAGCGCGCGCAGATTCTCAATCTTCCATCCCCATTTGCCGGCAAGTACGAGACTATATTTTTCTCGTATTTCAGGGGCAAGAGCGCAATATGCCCCCACAAGGCACTCAAGGTTTTTGCGCGGTTCAAGCGTACCGAACGAGAGAATATATTGTTTGATTACATTGTACCGTTCGGCAAGGTGTCCGGGGCCTTTATCAAGTGACGGGTCAAAATCGGTCGCATCAACTGGCACTCCAAGAATATGTATATTCTTACGTGGGGTATTAGTTAGTTCCACAAGTTCACTGGCGATGAACTCAGAATCTACTACAATTAAATCAGCTTTTTTAATAGAGGTAGTTGCAACACGGGATAAAAAGGCACGGTTCTTGTCTTCCACATACTCAGGATAGCGGAGGTAGCATAAGTCATGAATAAGCACCGCTTTTTTATGCTTACCGATACTCGGCCATAAGTAGAAATTAGGGTAAAAGAGCCAATCTGCCTTTTGTATGGGGAGGGGCGGGGCGATATGGTAATATACCAGCTTTGCGTATATACGCTGCGGAATAGCCCAAACTTGTTGTAGATCACCGCGTGTTGCAGCCGCTCTGACACTAGAGTTAATCGGTGATTTACGCCGCAAAAAGTTTAACCAAAAATAGCCGAGGCGAAAATCAGAACTTTGCATTTTCTCAAGCTCAGCAACAAGTCCGCTTGCAAGATAATTAACTCCACTCGGACGATCTTGTTCTAGTACTGAAGCCTCAACGAGTAGTTTCATATAATGGGAGAAACCTTTCTTTGATAATGGTCTTGAAGTTGAAATTGGCTTCGTATGTAGCGCGCGCATTTTTTCCGAGTTCCGCCGCGAGATCTTTGTTGTTATATAACTCTTCCATACTTCTCTCAAGTGACTCGTCGTTTCTTATTGGTATCATAAGGCCCGTCTTCCTATCCTTAATGATTTCTGGATTTCCCCCTACGTTTGTTGTGATTATTGGCATCGCTAGCATGCACGCCTCGACAATCGCTAAACTAAACCCTTCATGATATGTTGGCAGAATGAAAACATGCGATTTGGCCACGTATTCTAAAGGGTCTTGCTTATACCCTAAAAAGGAAATCGATTTGTGCATTCTCGCAAGTTCCTCAAATGAAGACTTCTCGGGTCCATCTCCTACTAGATAGAGACGCGTTTCAGGGTGTCTATCATTGAGTCTTATGAATGCCTCTATAAGCTCTTTGATGCCTTTATCGGTCACAAGTCGTCCTGTGCTGATGAATGTAAACTTTTTATATTTACTAACGTGTTTATTCGAATCAAAAGCGCCGTTGTAGACAACGCGCATCTTTGCCTTCACCTGTCCATTTGGTATGTGCTGAGATATAAGTCGTAAGTCCTCTTTACTTACAACCACAATGATAGAAGCAAAGTGTGCAGCTAGGTAAACGGCCTTGCCTATGGGGTTTTTATACCATTTGCTATGATTCACAAAGATATGCTTTAAATCAGCGTAATCACTCCATATCACTTTAATTCCGAGTATGCGAGCAGCATAAGTGCCAGCAATGAAGTCATCTTTGCTTTGTAAATGGACGACGGATGGATTATATCGTATGAAGAGTAATAAGTAATAGGAAAAGAGGACTATTTGCCATAAAAAATATACAGGTGATAGGGCGGCACGTCGACCACTCCAGTTTTGACACGACCACCACCAAGTATCTTTAGCTTTAACACCATTAGCCTTGGCGAAATCTAACAGCTTTTTTGAATGTGAAAATATAAGCGGCTTCATTATTGTTTCAGACATGATTTCGCGCGCTATGAATACGGGTGTTTTTTCTCCGCCTCCAAAATCATATGACTGAGCGTTACGTATAAGAATGATATCGGCAGTACGTACTTTCATGCTCTTTAGTATACAGTAATCGACCTGCTATAATGGTAAGCGTATGAAATATCTAAACGTTAAAAATCGCGCCATCCTTCGTGAGATGGTAGTGACGGACTTCAAAGTACGCTACCAAGGCTCTGTGTTAGGCTATGTGTGGTCACTGCTAAAACCGCTACTGTTGTTCGCTGTATTATATATACTTTTCACTTATATAGCCCCTATTGGTAAAGGCGTGCCTCATTACGGCGTTGAGCTTCTTGTTGGTATTGTGCTTTGGAATTTTTTTTCAGAGACAACAATGGTTGGCGCGAGTTCGGTTGTTGCAAATGGCGAACTTATTAGAAAGATAAGCATTCCTCGTTATCTTGTTGTTATAGCTAGCTCGGTCTCTGCTCTTATCAACTTGAGTCTGAGCTTCATTATTATAGTTATATTTGCATTTGCTAACGGTGTTACTTTTTCAGCATCATGGCTCTTGCTTCCATTGATTGTCATCGAACTATTTGTATTCTCGGTTGGAATAGCTTTTATCCTAGCTACTGCTTATGTGAAATATCGTGATGTAACGTATATATGGGAAGTTGTTCTACAGGCTGGCTTTTATGCTAGTGCTGTTATAGTTCCAATGTCTGTAGTACCAAAACAGCTGCACGACTGGTTTTTTATGAATCCACTCGTTCAGATGATTCAAGATGCAAGAAACCTGCTCGTACCTAGTGCGAATAACATTACAATATGGAATACAGTCGATAAAATACCATTTAAGCTAGTACCTTTTCTACTTATCGCTCTGCTGTGCATAATAGGGTTTATCTATTTTAAACGACAATCTAAATATTTCGCTGAGGACATTTAATGAGTTACGATAGCAAAATTGCAATACATGTGGAAGATATACATAAAGAGTTTATTTTACCACAAAGTAAGAATAGTTCATTTAAAGAAGCGGCTGTCAACATCGTCAAGAAAAACAATAAGGTCACGCAGAAAACACTCGATGGTGTAAGTTTTGATATACAGAGGGGTGACTTCTTCGGCATCGTTGGAAGAAACGGAAGCGGAAAAAGTACATTGCTAAAACTTATTGCTGGTGTGTACACTCCGACAGCAGGGGAGATCGTAGTGAGCGGCGGGCTCACCCCCTTTATTGAACTTGGTGTCGGATTTAATCCAGAATTATCCGGTCGCGACAATATCTACCTCAACGGCGCCCTGCTAGGATTTACGCGCAAGCAGATGAGTGAAATGTATGAGGAGATCGTCGATTTTGCAGAACTCGGCCCTTTCATGGATCAAAAGCTCAAAAACTACTCTAGTGGCATGCAAGTTCGCCTGGCGTTCTCCATCGCCATTAAAGCAAAGAATGACATATTAATTTTTGATGAGGTTCTTGCTGTGGGAGACGAAGCTTTTCAACGCAAGTGTCTTGATGTATTTGAGCGTTATAAGGCTGAGGGTCAGACTGTTATTTTAGTCACGCATGATATGGAGACTGTACGAAAGTTTTGTACCAAAGCACTTCTTTTGGAATCTGGAAAGATTCTAGAATTAGGTCATCCGCACGAAGTTGCACAGATCTACTCAGAGCTCAACCTGGGCGAGATAGAACGAGAAATGATACGAAAGTCTTCAGGCAGCTCGGACAATTATCTAGGATTGAAAGTTGAATATAAAGATAAGGATGATGAGTCGTCGGTTAAATTTAAAAACGGCGAAATCATACGGATGCTCTTTAACTATAAAAAGAGTGAACTTTACCAGCACCTAGTGATCAATATATATAAGCAGTCAGGTGAGCATATCAGTGGCTTTAGGGTTGCTGGAGAGAGTGGAAGTGCCGAAGTGCATTTAAGAGCGCTTCTCCAGAAGGGGAAGTACTACACTCTTGTGCAAGCGGTGAATAACCAACATGAAGCAGTCGGTGATGTATTTATAGGCCCTGATTTTATCATCACAACCGATAAGGCTGTTGGTGTTAAAGGATGGAGTGGTCTCGTACCGCTAGACTATAATATTATTAAATCTTAAAAACGCTGCCGTAGCCTGTGCCTTGTCTTGGCTAGAATAGAGCGAATGTATGGTCGCTCGATAGATCGTTCAAGGCGAAATGCTAGGGTTGTCTTTTCTTTCAAAAGTTCCGCATTTGCTGAGGTGAGTCGTTTATATTGATCATCTAGCCAAACGTGGCCCTCCTCGCTTATTTTATAATATTCCTCAAAGTTACGAATAGTCTCAAGCTGCTGTGCTATAACGTATTCTGAATACTTTTTATATAATCCGGAATATTTTTTGAGTAGCGCTCTTCTAAATGTGAGTTGCCTATCCATATCAACATCATGACTAAGCGACTTTTTAACGACTCTCCAGTAGAAAAGAGTCTTTGGGATCGTTTTAAGCACAAACCCTTTCTCTAGCATTGAAATCCAAAGGTCATAGTCAAGATTTGGGTAAAGTTCTGGATTAGTGTCATGCATACCCGCACTTAACCAAGCAGTTTTTCTAATCAACGCAGCGCCAGAAAAGTTATTAGAAACCAGCATTTCCGGTAGCCTGCAATCTGCGTCATTATATTTTATTAAATCATTTCCCTCGCCGAATTCCTGTATTGAGGTGCATACGGCGTGCACATTTGGGTGGTCGTCTAAATACTGAACCTGATCATGTAAAAAGTCAGGGTGCATTTTATCATCTGGACTGAATAACATAATATAATCAGCATCTAGCATCGACATGTATTTATTGGCTATTTTAATAAGACCCAGATTATCTTTTTCAAAATAAACTTCACACCTTGGCATGTTGACTTTTTTTAGTGCATCCGTCGATTCTTTACTCGTTGAGGCGTCATCTGCTATGATTACGTAAAAGTCTGTAAAAGTTTGACTCTGTAGCGAATCGAGTGATTCTTCAAGAAATTTCCCCATGTTATAACAAGGCATAAAAATACCGACCTTCGCTTTATTGTGTAAGCTCTTTTTCGTGGCTGGCATTAAGGCTTCTCTACCTCCTCGTAGTAGGTATCGGGGTTGTTTCTATCTAAAATTTCGTTTGCCCAGAAGATTGTGATTAAGTCTTCGTCCCCAATATTTTTAATCGCATGTACGTATCCTACTGGTATGTCAACTACACGCATATCCTCCCCACTCACCTTATAGCGGATGACATCTTGACTGTTAACTTTATTTCGAAAAGTAATCTCAGCCTCACCGGATATAACGAAGAACTTCTCAATTTTAGTCTTATGCCAGTGATTGCCACGAGCTATGCCGGGCTTTGTTTTAGATATAAAAACCTGCCCAAACTGATGCGACTTAATGAACTCGGTAAGGTAGCCGCGCTCATCTTGACTTTTAGCAAGTTTATATGAAAAGTTGTCTGTTGCTAAGTATGATGTGTAGGTTGCATAGAGAAATTTGTAGAGAATGTCACTCAGATCTGGGATGATAAGATCTGAGCGTGCTGCGTGTATCGCATAGAGACGATCACTCAGATCTCCAAGCGAAATATCGAAAGTACGATGTATGTACTGGATATTGCTATGCTCAATATTATTTTCTGCTAGAAGCGCTGTAAATTCATCAACCACATCATCAATGTAGGCGAGAGTAACTATGTATGATGAATCCGATATTTCAATAGGAAGACCATTAGCTATATTGTAACAGAACGTTGCGACTACTGAATTATAGTTTGGTCGGCACCATTTACCGAAGATACCAGGTAAGCGGTAGATGTATACCGGTGCACCCGACTCGCTATACCAGTCAAATGCTGAAATTTCAGCAGCTCGCTTACTTTTTCCATAAAGGTTATTTCTTTCAGCTTGAGTCGATGATGTAATAAGTAAAGGAGTTTTCTTTTTTGCAACACGAAGAATATCGATAACACTCGCCGTAAGATCAAAGTTAATCTTCTCGAACTCATCGTCATTTTCGGGCCTATTAACTCCTGCGAGGTGATATATGAAATCGGCTTCGAGTACACGTTTTTTTAGTATATCCTTTGAATCACCCCGACTAATAGTAGATATAGCCATACCTTCCATTAAGGACAAGTGACTAACTAGATTTTTACCGATAAAGCCTTCTGCACCCGTAACAAGAATATTCATAGATATCTCCATTAATCTTACTTAACAACGCGTCCTTGCCACTCACTTAGTTGAGCGGCAACATAATCAACGGTCATAAGTTTATCAATCGCACTTTTGACATCGAGCTGCTCAGTGTTCTCTGATGTATATTCTCTGCTTAGAGTTATTTGACGCGATCCAGACTCGAGGTATTTTTCGTAATTTAAATCACGATTATCGGCTGGGACCCTGTAGTAGCTTCCCATGTCTTCGGACTTAGCTGCCTCCTCATGAGTGAGCAGAGTCTCATGTACTTTCTCCCCATGTCGTGTGCCAATAACTTTAATTTTTGAATTCTTTGCATCAAACATTGTTAAGAGGGATTTAGCTAATACCTCAATGGTGCAGGCAGGAGACTTTTGAACAAACAAATCACCTTGCTCTCCATGTTCGAATGCAAAAAGCACTAAATCCACTGCTTCATTAAGATTCATAAGAAACCTTGTCATACTCGGATCGGTAACATTGACATCTTTACCCTGTTTTATTGCGTCGATAAAAATAGGGATAACCGAACCTCGAGATGCCATGACATTACCATATCTTGTTACGCAAATAACTGGGTCTCCTGGTAGCATCGTACGCGATTTAGCAATTGCTACTTTCTCCATCATAGCTTTAGAGGTGCCCATAGCATTTATAGGGTACGCAGCCTTGTCGGTAGATAAACAGATTACTCGCTTAACTCCCGCCCCTGACGCTGCAGCAAGTACGTTATCGGTGCCAATGACATTGGTCATAACGGCCTCTAAGGGAAAAAACTCACACGAGGGAACTTGTTTTAATGCCGCGGCATGAAATACATAGTCTACACCGCGCATCGCAGATTGAAGACTGTTAATATTGCGCACATCGCCAATGTAATACTTAATTTTATCGTTTTTATACTTACGCCTCATGTCATCTTGTTTTTTTTCATCACGAGAAAAAATGCGGACCTCCTTAATTTCAGTATCGAGAAAACGATCAAGAACAGTATTACCGAATGAGCCGGTACCTCCAGTAATAAGAAGAGTTTTTCCTTGGAACATGTATAACCTCTATTAATCTAGAACAATTATAGCATATAGGCATACGACTAATGGGCATGCCTTTGAAATACTTTCTCCATCTTGTAAAATGAGGATAACGATTATGAAAGATACCGACAAGGACAAACTGGCAGGTGACATCGAACGCCTGAATGAAGAAATACTACAGCTAAGAGAGGTTATATTTAAACAGAGCGAAGAGATAAACGCACTGTATAGCTCGCGAGTCGTGGGTAGAGTCATTAAAGTTCGAGATTTTATCGTGGGGCAAGCCTATCCCAGAATCAAAAAATCTCCAAGGAGTGCAATAAGGTATTCAAAGAATGCTATTGGCTTTTTCATGCCCATGTCAGCGAAAGAGGCAATGGGTCGTAAAAAACGCGAGCTGAAAGAAAAGATGCTGCAGCCGATGTTGGCCGAGCGGGTGGTGCTGGATAACACTCTATACGAAGGCGTATGTTTGGTGTCTGTAGTCATACCTTACTACAATCGATCTGATACGATTGATGACACAATACGATCACTTACTAGCCAAACATATCAAAATTTCGAAATTATAATTGTAAATGACGGTTCAACCGAAGAAGGTGCTGATCAACGTCTAAAGGGTATTAAGAAGCAGTTGAGTGTTGCTGGCTTTAAGGTGGCGATTATGCATCAAAAGAACGCAGGCGTAGCAGCAGCGCGTAATAATGGTATCCAAGCTTCCAAGGGGAAATACATAGTATGTCTTGACTCGGATGATGTGCTTGTAAGTACTTACATAGAGGAGTGCGTAAACCTCTTGGAAGCAGATCCTGACTCTTCGCTTGTCACTACGTATCGAACAGATTTCGGTGTCCGTAATGAAGAGTACCACCCCTTGGATTACAATCCCCTTACACTTATTGATGATAATATGGTCACTACCGCTGCCATGTTTAAGAAGACTGCATGGGATAGCACGCTGGGCTATAAATCTGATATCGGATATGAAGACTGGGAATACTGGCTTACATTAGCAGAAAATGGTTTCTGGGGAAGGACTATACGCGAACCCTTGTTTAAGTATAGGGTTGCTATGAACTCTAGGTTCTCAGAAGATAAGATGGTCCATTGGACTAATATAAAAAATATTAAGAAGTTGCATGCTGGCTATAAAACAAGAGTTAGGGCGTTAATCAGGCAAAAGAAAAAAGTTAAGCATATAGTCTCCAAAGACACTGCTTTTATTAACCTCGGCAACCCGAAAGACTATAGTGTCGTTGATAAGCCAGCCATCTTGATCGCTATACCGTGGATGACCTTTGGTGGAGCGGAGACCCTAATATATAACTTCTGCCAAGGCCTGAAGGAGCAGTATGATATTACGTTTGTCACAGGATTACTTTCAAGCCATGAATGGGAATACAAGTTTAGAGAAATATCGGATAAGATATATCACCTGCCTGAACTGTTCTTGTCACGAGATGACCTATATATAGATTTTTTATCAAACTATATATCAGTCCATAGAGTGGATGTATTGCATATCATCCACTCTGGCTATATATTTGATATGCTTCCAGAAATTAAAAATACCCACCCAACGCTGTCGGTAGCAGTGACAATGTTCAACGATAGGGTGCCAGAGTACGTAGAAAAGTCAGTAAAGTACAAAGAGTTTATCGATAGTTTCAATACCGATAGCGAGGTAGCTTCTAAGAGTTTCTCGAAACTGATGCAAGGTATGAATGTTGAAGTTATTCCTAACGGAATAGACTGCCAGAACACGTTTAACCCAGATCGCCACGATAGGAATGCAATACGCAAAGAACTGGGACTGAAAGATGAATTAGCAATACTATTCGTCGGTCGTCTATCCGAGGAAAAGAACCCAGACGTATTTATAAAGTCAATGGATATTGTCACTAGATCGACGAACGCGAAAGCCTTCATTATAGGCGATGGACCGATGCGGAGAGACTGCGAAAATACCATAAATGATTTAAAGAATAATAATCTTACCTACCTTGGGTATAAGGATGATGTGGCCCATTATCTTGCGGCAGCAGATATATTTGTTTTGCCATCAAGTATTGAAGGATTTCCTTTGTCAATTTTAGAAGCTATGGCAATGGGGGTCGCGGTCATTGCATCGAAAGTCGGAGCTGTCCCAGATATTATTGAGCAAGGTGTTAACGGCTACGTTATTAATCCAGGATCAATTAACGATATTGAAACATCGGTAGCTAACATGAGAAAAAAAGGACGTCTAAATGAAATTAGGGAAAATAACATAAATAAAGTGCAGAGGTATTACTCTCAGAAGCAGGTTGCGAAACGCTACAGCGAACTTTATAAAGGGCTTTTAAAATGAGAGTATTAGTTACTGGGGCAAGTGGTTTTATAGGGAGGAATGTCGCCAACATTTTAGCCTCTCAAGGGCATAATGTCACTGCAGGATTGTATGCAAAGAAAAATGATGGCACTGAGTACCGCATAGATCTAACTCAGACTGACGAGGTAGAGCGAGCTATAAAACAGCTAAGCCCGGAAGTCATTATTAACTGCGCGGGAGTTATCGGCGCAGATGCCAACTTTGATCATAACGTGCAGATTACTCAAAATCTTATGAATGCTACGGTTGTAGCTGGCCTTCAACTTCATAGGTTTGTCGTATGTGGTTCAGCTGGTGAATATGGTCACGTTAGCCTTAACGACTGGCCTGTAAAAGAATCAACTCCACTCAGAGGAGATAGTCCTTATGCGCGAAGTAAAATTAGAGAAGAGGCTGTAGCAAAAGATCTGGGCATAAAGCACAATATTGATGTAGTGATAGCCCGAATCTTTAACCCAATCGGACGTGATATGCCATCAAAATTCCTTATCCCGAATTTGCTATCTCAGATTAATAATCCCAAGGAAGATGGAGTAATTGACATTACTGTAAGTCGCCTTGATTCGCTACGCGACTACATAGATATTGACGATGTCGCTCTCGCGATATCGTATTTGGCCACAAAAAATCATAAGCACGAGTTCTATAATGTAGGATCTGGCATAGCTTTATCTGTAGGTGAGATGCTAAAATTGATCCTGGAAGAATGCAACATTTCAGGAAGCGTCAAAATCACCGAGCAATCATCAATCTCTGAAACACCCGTCGCCTCTCAAGCTGACATATCACTGCTAAAAGATGAATTTTCATGGAAGCCCAGAAAGACGTTGCGTCAATCGATAAAGGAAATTGTGGAGAAATATAATGGCAATCGACAAAATTAGACTTCTTATTATTGGAGCTGGTAAAGCGGGTAGACTTGTAGCTAGCAACATTCAGCAAGATAAAGATACAGCCTTTCAAATCATTGGTTTTATAGATGATGATAAAGATAAGGTTGGAACTGATGTGGATGGCATAAACGTTCTAGGTATGGTTAGTGACCTTCATGATATTGCAACAGAGCATTTGATAGATGAAGTTCTTATCGCCATACCTTCTAGTAGGGGGGCATCAATTAGAACTGTAGTAAATGCAGCTGAAGGCACAAAACTGTCTTTTAAAATAATACCAAGACAAGCCGAGGTGCTCTTGCAGGGATTTGGTGAAGATTATCGCAAGTTTATTCGGCGTGTTGTTCCTGAGGATCTTTTGGGCGGTGAAATTGTAAAAGAAGACCAGAAGGAGATTAGCAATAGGACAAAGAAAGAAACAGTTCTTATTACAGGCGCGGCTGGCTCAATTGGGTCAGAGCTAAGTCGTCAAATGATGGCACACGGAGCGAAGCGGGTTGTTCTTTATGATTGGTGGGAGAATGGGATGTTCCATCTAGCTAATCAACTCAAAGAAATCGATCCCTCTGTCGAGAACATCCATTTTATTATTGGTGACATTAAAGACAGGCGCAAGCTTAATAAGGTTATGGAAGAATACAGACCAACAACTATCTTTCACGCTGCAGCCTACAAGCATGTACCCCTTATGGAATCTAATGCGCCAGAGGCTATAAAAAATAATATCTTAGGCACAAAGACAGTTGCTGAATTAGCAATAAAAAATAGCGTAAAGAAGTTTGTTCTTATTTCTACTGACAAAGCAGTCAACCCTACCAACATCATGGGGGCGACAAAACGCTCCGCTGAGATGTTGTTAAATATCCTTTCTCAAAGCCAGACAACCACCGTATTTAGTGCTGTTAGATTTGGTAATGTAATAAACAGTAACGGAAGCGCGATCCCTACCTTTCAAAAGCAAATAGAAAGGGGTGGCCCGGTTGGTGTAACACATAAAGATATTACAAGATTCTTTATGACTATCCCCGAGGCTGTTCATCTTATACTCCGATCATGGATAATTGGTGAGAATAACGACCTTTTTGTCCTAGACATGGGCGAACCTGTGCGTATATTTGATCTTGCAAAAACACTAATAATTCTCAATGGCTATGTGCCCGAAGAGGAAGTAAAGATAGAGATAATTGGCCTGCGTCCGGGTGAAAAACTTTACGAAGAAGTTCTTGTTCAGGAAGAGGAGACAAAAGCTACTTCAATAGATAAAGTTTTTAAAACAAAAAACTATGTGAACTTTGAACCTATGGTTTTTCTTCACAATCTTAGTATCTTATCTGATCTGATAGATGAGGACGGCCTGGACGTGAGTGCCGTGAAGCGATATTTGAAGATGATGGTCTCAACTTATGTTCCAAATGAGAAATAGCTGTAAGTTTATGAATATATAAATAATCGAGTATACTAATAAAAGCTATGTCTTATCTTTTATTAGTAATCAATGTGTTTCTTATGGCTTCGGGGCAACTGCTATTTAAGCGTTCTGCTGATTTTATAAACCACAATCCTACTATGCCGTTCCCCATGAACTATGTTACAAACACTTGGTTTTATGCCGCGGTTCTAATATTTGGTATTTCTACGGTGGTATGGACGCAGGTACTAACTAAAATTCCTTTATCTATTGCCTACCCTATAACAAGTTTTTCGTACCTACTTACGCTACTTGGGGCACTCGTGATTTTTCACGAACAACTCGAGCCCTCTTCTATAATTGGTGTTGTTATTATTATGGTCGGGATAGCAGTTATCACCCTCAAATAAGGCCTATTCAGTATAGCCTCGAAATGGGAATGTAATAATGAACCATATCATTTTTACTCCTAGAACGAAGGCCTTAGAAAAGTCTCCCGTGTAACTCGATACGCCTACACGTGATTTGTATTTAACAGGAATCTGTACAGAAGTTATATTCCGGCGTCTTGCAAGAAGCATCATTTCGGGGCCAAAAAAACCCGATTTTACCCTGTAGCTGTCCTGCAATTCTAAAACGGCGGATCTTTTTAATAGGCGGAATGTGCAGCCTACATCACTGAGGCTGCTTGTCCTATAGAGGACTTGCATTAATTTAGCCACCGCCCAGTTACCAATCTTCAAGAACGCGCCCATATTGGCTCCTTCGCCAATAAAGTTACTTATTGTGCGTGAGCCATACACGATATCTACGTCATCAATATATGCTAAAAACTTAAAAATATCCTCAGCAACAAATGTATCATCGGGTTCACAGATGAACACTAGATCACCCGACGCTTTCTTTAGGCCGCATTGAATAGCCGAACCATAACCTGGCACACTTTCAAACACCTCAATGGCGGAAGTTTTTGCTACTTCTTCCGAGGTTCCGGCGATCGCGTTATTGTTGACTACAATAATCTCATCAATTACACCTAATTGCTCAAATTCTTTGATAACCTTTTTGATTGAATCTTTTTCGTTGTATGTAGGAAGAACGACCGAGATCTTATCTTTCCTTGTTTTATGACGCCTGTTACTGGTATCTTTTGGCATAATACGGAGTCTTTCTATAATGAGTTATTTGATTTATATATAACAAAGTTTCCAAACTGTTCTTGCTTCGTTGCGTAGGTGTCGAGTATAGTTTTAATGTTTGTATAATAACTAAGGCTGTCCTGGCCGATACCGGTCGTAGATACAAAGTATCGTACTTTTCCTGATTTTAGTAGGTTGATTAACGATTTTTTTAAGGTAGGATCTGAGTAGTAAGAGTAACTTTCGAGGTATCGATTATTTACGTAGTACCCAATATCCTTCATAGACCAAATCACCTCGTTGGATTTTGTGTTTAATTTTAGATACGTAATAGCATCATCCATTCCTGTCTGACCATATAAATATTTTGTTGGGTACTGAGCAATTGCCTGAACCCTACTTATGCTCATCTGAAAACCGATCGCGAATGCCAGCGCTAATGCAATTGTGACCTGAGTGAAGTGTAGGGACTTGCGATATTTTAATGCTATGTAGAGGAGCACTATAAGCACGAGAGCTGCCCATGAGTAGGTAAATGGATATATTGAAAAGAACATAGAGTCTTTCCACAATACATCTTCCACTACACTACCTAGTAATAATGATGCCGTAAGATATGGCCATAGCTTTGATATTTTTATATCCTGGAGGTTTTCGCATAAGAAAACAATGCTCATTACTAGGATACCGAATACTGGAAATGGGTATTTGAAAAACCCACCAAATGGTGAAATTAGCGCTATGTAAAAGACCGTAACGAGGACAGCCGTTAAAACAAGGAGTTTCTTTACATTTGCTATACTATCTTTGGTCTTGTCGAGTAGAGTGTGGAGGACGGCAACGCCCATCACAACTAACAGAGGGATGGTAATCCAGAATATAAAGTGACCAAAGTATCCAAGATTAGTAATCACACCCAGAATGGGGCCTTCAGAGCTCGTGCCTTTCGTAAATGACTCGAATAAGAAAGTATATGTATAGGTTGGGGGCAGTCTAAGTGCTATGCAGTACGTAAAGTAGGTAACGACAAATATGCTAGCGCCAATTCCAAATACCTTTGCGGCGAACGTAGCACTTTTCTTGAGATTTTTTGTGACTATGTATGTAAGGCCAAGGAGAAACAGTGGTAAAACAAGAGGAGTGGTAAGCTTTGTCCATAATGCGAAGGCAAATAATGTGCTAAGGATCACGACTATCTTCTGATCGAGTTGCTTTCTGTGTAAAATATATTTTAATGAAACGTAAATGAATAATAAAAAGAAGATAGGCAAAACCGTAGGGTCGATATCGGGTAATGTCGCGCTTGCAAGAGTGTATGGATTAAGCAGGTAGATACCGAGTAATAGCGTTTCGAGCCCACTACTTTTCTTTTTTGCGAGTTGTCTATATATAAGAATAAGAAGATACGCTGACAATAGGATGCATATGACGCCGAAAAACCTCACAGTAGCTTCGCTAAACCCAAACACTCGAATAAAGGCGGCTAGTGAGTTTATATACATAGTGGGATGGTAGATACCGAGATGCTGTGGTGACTGGTCGCTGTGATAGTATACTGGCCGACCAGTTTGGCTAGTGGTTAAGGAGACGGTAGGGAAATCTATTTCATCAAGCACAAATTTTTTACTTGACTGTACGGCAACGAGAACAACGAAGATGCCGACAATACCAATACCAATGTATTTGAAAATATTTTTGTACTTTTGCATACCAAAACGCACCTCATAATATATTAAGAAATCAACACGTCTAAGTATATATTCTTTAGTGCATAAGTCCAATAGACCAGGACTAAGGGTTGCTACTTACAACCGTACTACCCCAATTATTATACTGCATGTAACTATTGTTATAGAGAATGCCAATCCAATAGTAGGAAGTACCTGCGCTCGTAATAGCTCTAGAAAAGCCGCTAAA
>Ga0157376_10000056_pt1 | contig 98069 bp, 82 predicted proteins | sample M45metaG_FD_121801 | JGI IMG/M metagenome (GOLD analysis project Ga0157376, IMG submission 121801) | Miscanthus rhizosphere microbial communities from Kellogg Biological Station, Michigan, USA - M4-5 metaG | ecosystem: Host-associated > Plants > Roots > Rhizosphere > Soil | place: USA: Michigan...
GATGCTTCGCGATAAACTCGCGCATGGCGCTTCTGCCCTCCTTCGATGCTTTTGCTTTGTCAGCCAAAACATCCTACGAGAGGTTGAAGCGCCTTCTTTTGGTTGCGGCTACGCCGCGCTGTGCCTTTGTGGTGAAAAACGCTTTCCCGACCGCCGCTACGGAAGGATCGCGAACGCGCGTGCCGGGAAACCGGTGCCGTGCTCAACCTTCGGCCAGGTGACCATGATGACGGCGCCCGCGGGCGGCACCTTGTCGAGGTTCGTCATCGCCTCGATCTGATAGTGATTCTGTTTCAGGATCCACGTCTCCGAATCCATCGTCTCGGTCGTATCGGTATCGAGCGACTCGTGACCGATCGCCGTCACTTTCCGCTCTTCGAATAGAAACTTGATCGCGGCCAGCGACCAGGCCGGAAACGGCGAGCGCTTGAAGCGTTCGGGATTTGCGGTCCAGTCGCGGCTCATGTCCGTTCGCAGCGCGGCGAAGGCGCCGGGCGGAACGCTGCCGTGCTCTTTTTCCCACGCTTTGATGTCGGCGACGGTGAGCGCGTGATTCGGATCCTTCGCCAGCATCGGCGTGATGTCGAAGACGACCAGCGGCAGGATCATCTGCTTCAGCGGAATCTCATCCATCGTCATACCGTCGCTGCGGAAATGCGCCGGCGGATCGACGTGCGTGCCGTACTGGCCGACCATCGAATAGAACGTCGTACGGAAGCCGTCGCGCTCGATCGTGAAAGGCCGCAGCGTCTTTGGATCGCTCGCGGCGCTCATGGTGGCCTGGCCGAAGCCGCTCCAGACCGGCGTGGAGGGGCTGAAGCTGTGCGTCAGATCGACCAGCTCCTTCCCCTGGATGATCCGGAGAGCATCGGCGAGCGTGTCGGCGGCAAGACACGGAGCGGCGATGCCGAGGAGGATGGCGAGGGTGGCGAGGAATCGTGTCATGACGGAGATCATCCTTTCACTTGCTCTCCCGAGTTTCCAAATTAGGGTGTGTGCTTTCTAGCCGGAACGGACTTAGTATTGACGTCTGTCAAGAATGTTCAGACGTAGTTCATGCGAAAGGAGAATCTCGTGAAAAAAGTATTGGTGCTCTCGATCCTGCTCATCGCCGCCGCGCCGTTCGTCTATTCGTCCTGCAGCACTCTCGACATCATTGACGAGTACATCCCGGGGTTCCACCTCGGCGTGCCGGTGAACTTTCAGTTCACTCCGTACGGCGGCACGGCACCGTACACGTTCACGATCTACTCCGGAACGCTGCCGCCCGGTCTGAGCCTGAGCAGCAGCGGTGTGATCTCCGGTACGCCGACCACCGAAGGCGAATACCTGGTCTGCTTCACCCTTACCGATTCCGTCGGCTGTCACCTCACGAAGTGCTTCTACATCGAGGTCTACAACCCGTAGTCACAGCTTCGCCGCGACGCTCTCACCTTCCCGCACGGTGACGGTCACCGACCGGAGCATGTCGCTTCCGGAGAGAAGCTGGAGGGTGTAGGCGCCGGCGGGGACGTTGGCGATGCGGGTCTGCCCCGGGGCCGGGTCGACGCGGAACAAATCCGCGGACGTACCCGGCCCGAAGCGCAGCGGCAGACCGGCGGCGTCGATGAGGCGCACGAACGCGAAGGTGTTGCTGCTGGACGACACCACGATCGTGCCGCCCGGCGTCAGCGCGACCGTCTGCTCTCCCGGCACGGTGACCGTCAACGAGATCGGCGCGTAGCCCGATGCGCCGGCGGTCAGCCGGTACGAGCCCGCGGCCAGCGCGATCGTTGCCGGCTCCGTGTTCGCGGCGGCCGTCGCGTCGTAGCCCTCGCCGTTGCCCGACTGCGCATGCACCCACGCCGAAAGCGGCCGCTGGTCGCGCGCGTCGACGACGCGCAGCCGGAGTCCGGACGACGGCGTCAGTTTCACCTCAATCGGCGGCGCGCCATTCTCGCCGACCGTGACCGGCACTGCGGCTGCGCCATAGGCCGGCTTCTGCACCCTGGCCTCGTAGCTTCCGGCCGGGACCTGGTCGAAGGAAAATCCGCCGGCGGAATCGGAGAGCGCAGAGCGAAGGCCTGGCCCCGCGTTCTCCGCTGGCCGCAATTCCACCGAGGCGCCGGCGATCGCGGAGCCGGTGGAGGAATCGGTCACGTGTCCGGAAACGGCCGCGCCCTCGATGGCGATATCGAAAGTCGACGAGCCGCGGACCACATACGTCGTCGAATAGGGGACATTGGTCCGGTCGAGGACGGTGACGTTGTACGTTCCTTCGTCGATGCCGCTGATCTCGTAACGTCCATTCGCGTCCGCCGTCGCCCGCGCGGTGCGCTGGGTCGCCGTCGGCGAGAGAAAGGAGACCACCGCATCCGGCTGCGGAAGACCATTGCGCGTGACGCGGCCGCGGATGACGATGTCCGCCGTGAAATCGAAGTCGACGGTGACGGTCGCTCCGCTCTCGACCTGCGCCGACGCCGTCCGGGCCGTGCGCGAGCTCGCGGTGAGCTGCCCGCTTCGCGCGCTCAGGCGCACCGTGCCGGCAGGCGCACCATCGATGCGATAGCGCCCGCTCTCGTCAGGCGAAGCAGTCGCGCTGCCGCCGTCGCCCGACGACATCTGCACCGCCGCTCCGCGAAGCTCCGCGGGCGTCAATCCGATGAGGCGCCCGGTGATCGTGCCGCCTCCTTTCATGACCAGGCGTAGCGCGGCCGGCGCCGGGATGTCGACGTCGCGAAGGGTCGCTTCGGAGTAGCCCGGCTTCGTGGCGCTGATCTCGTAGTGGCCGGGTGCGACCGTGGCGATCGCGAACGCGCCGCTGTCGTCGGTCTGCGTTGCCCGGACCGCGCCCGCGTCGGCGGCCGATCGCGCCTGCACCTGCGCGTTGGCCACCGCGGCGCCGCCTTCCAGCAGCACCACGCCGGTGATCGAGACCCCCGAGGAGAGTTGGGCGTCGACCTGCGCGAAAGTGCCGGAGAGGGTCACGTTCTTGCGCACGGTGAGCAGGCCGGTGCGGCTGAAGGCGAGCGTGGTGTTCCCCTGCTCGAGGTTCTCCAGCACGTACTCCCCGTCAGGATCGGTGAGCGCGTACGGGTCGTTCATCGCCGCGCCGTGCGTGGCCAGCGCCGGATCGACGCGCACCAGCACACCGCCGAGCGGCGCGCCATCCGTCCCGGTCACATGGCCGTGTACGCGCACGCCGGCATCGAGCGCGACCTCGATGCCGTCGACGTTCTTCCCATTCTCCACGGTCACGTTCGGCACGCGCGCCATGACGTAGCCGGGAGCGCTGACCGCGAGGGTGTGCGTCGCGGCCGGCACGCCGTCGATGGCGAAGGTGCCGTCATCGCTGGTAAAACTGCGCATGACCGGCGCGACCAGCATGATCGCCGCTCCCGGGCGCGAGATGGAAAGGCCGGCATCGAATGCTTTCACCGGCTGGCCGGTCGCTTTGTCGATCACTCGTCCGCTGACGCGCGAGCCGGGCGGCAACTCGACGTTGACGCCGCTGGCGGGGGCTGTGACGGCGCGCGTGATCTGGATGAAGTCCGCCGGTTTCTTGAAGGCTAGCCGGATCTCGCCGCGCGCCAGATCGTCGATGCGAAAGCTTCCGTCGCTGCCGGTCTGCACCGGCTCGCCCGCCGCTCCGCTGACGGTATAAACGTTCACCCCCTCGACCGGCTCGCCCCCTCGGCTGACACGACCGCTCACCGATACGCCCGGCTCGAGCGCGATCTCGACCGGCCGCGAATCCGCCGATACCTGCGCGCGCACGCTGCGCGGCGCGTAGCCGGCCGCGGCGACGCTGACGTCGTACGTCCCTTCCAGCACGCGCATGGCGAACGTGCCGTCGTCCTTCGTGCGGACGACATCATTGGCCACGCTCACGCGGGCTCCTGAAAGCGGCTTTGCTTCATTGCCTGTCACGCGCCCACGCAGCATGACGCCTTGCGGCATCGTGATCGTGACGCCGGCCAGGCGCGCACCGGCAGCAACGTGCAGCGTGGCCGAATGTGCGGGCGGCAGTCCCGCTTTCGTGGCGTCGATCTGGATGTCGTCTACGTCGTCGGTGCGCAGGAGGAAGCGGCCGTTCGGCCCGGTGATTCCGGCGCGCACCGTGCGTAGCAACCCGGGCGTCCAGAGCGCATCGCCGCTGCCCATCGCCCGCGCCGTCACGGAGACGCCGGCGATGGGGCGCGATCGTTCGTCGATCACCGCGCCCGTGATCCGCGCCAAGGGCGAGACATACAGCACTTTTCGCGCGCTGCGGCCCGGCGACAAATTCAACGTGATCCTAGGCGTGCCGTAAGCGGGGTGGATCGCCGTCAACTCCGTTTCGCCTCCCGCCAGTCCATGGATGGCGTAGTTTCCCTTCGCGTCGGTGATGACCCAGACGCCATGCGCGGTGTCGCCGAAATGCGGCGGGGCGGCGGTCACCTCGACGCCGGCGACCGCAGCGCCGCTTTGGACGTCGCGCACGGAACCGGCCACGGTCACGGCATTCGACAGGCGAAGAACGAGGTTGCGCTCGTTGCCGAGTTGCCGCGCCGCGATCCGATCGCCCGCGCGCCCGACGATTTTTCGCGCACCGGCCGGTACGTGCTCGATGGAGAACGTTCCGTCTGCGCCGCTCGTGGCCAGCGGAAGGTTGCCGACTTCGATGATGGCGTTGGCGACCGGCGCGTCCGCCACGACGCGGCCGGTCAGAACGGTTCCGGCGCTCATCGCCACGTCCGCGGACTGCGACATCAACGGCCCGAGCTCGCGCGCGACCGGCGCGTAACGCGGATGCAGCACGAGCACACGCGAGGAGAGGCGCCTCGGATCGGGGAGGGCGTAGTGACCGCCGGCGTCGGTCGTGGCAATACTCTCCGCGCCGGCGAAGAGAATGATGACGGTTGCTCCCGCCAGCGGCTTACCGTTCGCCGTGACGGTCCCGCGCGTCATTGGCTGCGCGGCGATGCGCACGACACCAACATCCTCATTCGCCGCCGCGCGCACACCAACGGCCGGTTGTCCGGCCACTTCGAAGCGCAAGTCGACAACCGTCGCTTTCGGATCGATTACAAAATTTCCCTCGGCGTCCACAACGGCCGTCGCCAGCGCCTTGCGCACCGGTTCAGCCGACAGCCACCGCGCCCGCTGCTGCTCCGACGACTCGAGCGCGAACGCCGCCACCCGCGCCCCTGCCGCCGCCTGCCCGTCATCGCGGACGACGGTCCCGCTGATCGCGCCGAACGCGGACGCTGAGAAGAGCGAAAGAAACGCGATGATGAGGATCCATCCGCGCATGAGATCCATCATGCCTTATCTAACGTGACGTATCCACTCCATCCGTGTTGCCCGGGCGCGGACCAACGTAGCGCCGCCGGCTCGGCGGCTGGACCGCCAGCGGCTCGCTGGCGCGTCGCGAAACGCACCTCGGGTCGAAACGCGCCGCCGCTGCGATGCGTCGCACCTTCGGTGCGGTACTCTTCGCGCGCATGACACGACTGCGAGTCCTCTGTTTCTCCATGTCCATCGACGGTTTCGGCGCGGGGCCGGATCAGAGTCTTGAGAATCCGCTCGGCGTCGGCGGGCCGGAGATGTTCCAGTGGTTTTTCCACACGCGGACGTGGCAGACGATGCAGGGCGGCGAGGGAGGGGAGACGGGCGTCGATGACGACTTCGCGTCGCACGCCTTCGACAACATCGGCGCCTGGATTCTCGGGCGGAACATGTTCGGACCGATCCGCGGTCCGTGGCCTGATGACGAGTGGAAAGGGTGGTGGGGGGAGGAGCCGCCGTATCACGTGCCGGCGTTCGTTCTGACGCATCATCCGCGCGCGACGCTCGCGATGAAGGGCGGCACCGAGTTCCGATTCGTCACCGACGGGATCGAATCGGCATTGCAACAGGCGCGTGAAGCCGCGCAAGGCAAAGACATCCGCCTCGGCGGAGGCGTATCGACGATCCGGCAGTATCTGCAGGCGGGCCTAATCGACGACCTGCACCTGGTCATCTCTCCCGTCCTCCTCGGCCGCGGCGAGGAGTTGCTCCACGGCATCGACCTGCGCGCCCTCGGCTATGAGTGCGTCAAACACGTCGCCGGCGAACGCGCCGCCGCGCACGTGATCCTTCGCAAGCGGACGTGAGCCACCGCGGGAATCGCGACAGCAGTCACTCGGAAAACGCCGCGGCGGCGTCCGGATCCGCGAGCGACAGAGGAATGCTCTGCGCGAAACGGAACACGTCGTCCGGGTCGTACTTGTTCTTGACGCCGATCAGGAAGTCGACGAAGTCATGCGTCAGGCTGCTCCAGTACGCGCGGACGTAGTCGAGCTTCGGCGGATCGGTCAGTTGTGATCCGAGTTGCAGATCGGGGCAGACGTAGAACGCTGTCGGGCTGGCGAACGTGTCGAGGATGGTCCAGAGCTCGTCGACCCAGGCCAGAGCCTGATCGCCGATCGATTCGTCGTTCCAGATCGCACCCGCGTGAATCCACAAGGTTGCGCCTTCGCGAACCGGGACTACGGCGCTTTCCGGATCGATGGAATTCGAGGCTCCTCCCAGCACGATGGAATTGACCACTCCCGATGCGGTGGCCGGATCGTTCGATGGCGCGCGCCGCCGCAGGAAGTCGCATACGAGCGCCCACTCGACCGCCGTCAATGGACCAAAGGTGAACTTCGACTTCAGCTTCCATTGGTTGAAGATCGGCATCGGCGCCAGCACCGCCGCCACCGTCGCCGCCTCGATCGTCCCCTGACCGAGCGTCTCGCTTTCATCGAGCGGAAACGGCTCAATGAGCACGAGCGGCTTGCTCGACAGTTTGCAGAGCCAATACTCGTCGAGGAGGCTCTTCAGCGTCTCGACGGCCTGGCAAGCATCTCCTTCTTCGACGCGATACTCGCCGAAGGCGACGATGATCGACGATCCGTCGTTCGAAGCCGTTGCGGCCGCCGCGCTGCTGAGAACAGGAGGCGCCTTTGCCAACTCCTGCCACGCCGCCAGAATCTTCGGTCCCTCGGCGGCCGTCATCTCGGGATCGAAGACGACTGCGTACCACAGCAGCGGAACGGCCGGCTCGATCTTCATCGTCAGGCGCGTCATGACGCCCAGGCCCGCCGCTCCCGCCCCTTTGCAGGCCCGGTAGAGATCCGCGTACTCATTGCCGGCATTCGCCACGACCACACGGCCATCGGCGAGGACGACTTCGACTTCGACCAGGCCGTCGCAGACGAAGCCGAATCGCCGCGACGCGAAGCCGATCCCGCCGGTGCCGACGAGACCACCGATGCACACCGGCGCGCACTGTCCGCCGGCCAGCGCGAAGCCGGCGTTGGCCAGCTCGGTGTAGAGGACGCCGAGGCGAACGCCCGGCGCGACGTGAACGAGCTGGTTCTGCGCATCGATCTCGAACTGCGTTTCGGGTTTGATGGTGAGGAAGCTGACGTCGATGACGATTTCGTTCGCGCTGGAAAGACCTTCATAGGAGTTGTTGCCGGAGCGGATACTCACGCTGAAGCCGCGGTCGCGAACGAAGTTCACCCAATGAACGACCTCCTCGACCGTGCGCGGAAATACGATTGCCAGCGGCAGCCGTATCAGGCGCGCGTTGAACGGCGTACGCACGTTCCCGTAGAGCAGCGACCAGGGAAAAACGACGTCGAACCTGCCGCTGAGATCGAGCAGATCCTCGTTCGATACGCCGTGCGCTTCGAAGTTCGCGAGCGCAAGGCAGATCTGCGTGCCGAGGTCGATCTGATTGCGGGCGCCGGCATCGGCCGCGCATTGATCGATGGCCAGCCGCGTCAGGGAAACGTTGATGTCCCGCAGCGCCTGGCGGTCCGTCGACGACAACAACTCCGACAGAAAGCCGTTCGCGGCAAGCGTTTCGGGTGCCGTTTTCGCGTGAGTGAACGTACGTGTGGGGAACCAGGTCGCCTGCCGGACAAACTCGGGCCGCGTGGTCATATCGACATCCCTCTCTCTCTTCGCGGATCGCGTGAATATAGTTCAAGGACTGCTACTCGTTGCACCTGTTCCGGCGCCTGCGCTGGATGACATACTTCGCGCCGTGCCCATCGAAAGCGGAACCCGTCTCGGACGGTACGAAATCGTCACCCTCATCGGCTCGGGAGGGATGGGTGAGGTCTATCGCGCTACGGACGGCGCGCTGCATCGCGACGTTGCGCTCAAGGTTCTTCCCGCGGAGCTGATCAGCGATCAAACGCGGTTTCTTCGCTTCGAACAGGAAGCGCGCGCGACGGCGGCGCTTCGTCATCCGAATATCGTCACCATTCACGACTTCGGTACGTCCGACTCGATTTCCTATCTCGTCACCGAATTGCTCGAAGGGGAGTCGCTTGCCGACGTTCTCGAACGCGGGCCGGTGCCATTGCGGCGATCGCTCGCCTGGGCGCTGCAGATTCTGCGCGGTATGGCGGCGGCGCACGCGCGCGGCATCGTGCATCGCGATCTCAAGCCGGGCAACATTTTCGTTCTGCCCGATGGCTCTGTGAAGATTCTCGATTTCGGTCTGGCCAAGGTTGCGCATCCGCTGGAGAGCTCGCGTGACGCGCCGACCGCGCACATTTCCGAGGAGGGCATGGTCTTCGGAACGATCGGATACATGTCGCCGGAGCAACTACGCGGGGAGACTGCGGACGCGCGCAGCGACATTTTCAGCTTCGGCGTGGTGCTGCACGAGATGCTCACCGGAGGAGCACCGTTCGCGCGCGAGACCGCGGCGGAGACGATCACCGCGATTCTGATCGAGGATGCGCCGCGGCTCGACACGCCGCCGTTTCCGGCGGTGCTCGCGTCGACGCTGATGCATTGCCTCGAGAAAAATCGTGACGCGCGGTTCCACTCCGCGCACGATCTCGCCCTTCACATCGAGATGATCGACGTCGCCGCGTCCGGACCGGCTGCGGCCGTCTCCGTTGCCGCGCCCGAGCAGCCAAAGATCGCCCAGATCACATTTCGCCGCGGCGACGTCGCCAAAGCCCGCTTCGCGCCCGACGGCAGCATCGTTTACGGAGCGGCGTGGAACGATCAGCCGCTCGAGCTCTTCGTCTCCCATCGCGGCATGCCGGAAGCGCGCGACCTCGGCATCCCCGGATCGATTCATGCGGTGTCGCGCAACGGCGAGTTGGCGGTATCCCTCGGGCGCAAGAGCGAGATCGCATTCATGGCCTCGGGGACGCTCGCCCGCGTCCCGCTCGCCGGCGGGGTGCCTCGTCCGATTGCGAAGGACGTGTACGAGGCCGACTGGTCGCCAGATGGACGGCAGCTGGCGATCTCGCGGCGATCGGAGCACGGATTTCAAATCGAGTATCCGATCGGGAATCGCATCTACGAGTCGCCGTGGTGGATGAGCGACGTGCGCGTCTCGCCGGATGGCCGCGAGATCGCATTCATCGAGCATCCGTTCGCCGGCGACAACTTTGGATCCATCAAAGTCGTCGATCTGCATGGACACGCCGAATCGCTGACCGACGATCTCTACATCGCCTGGGGATTGGCGTGGCATCCATTGACCGGCGAGGTCTGGTACAGCGGCGTGCCGACGCATGGCGAAGAGGGGCGCAACGTCTCCATCTATGCCGTTTCGCGCGGTCACGAGTCGCGCGAGGTCTTCACCACGCTCGGCGGCGCATTCCTCCACGACATCGCGCCGGACGGAACGTTGCTGGTGTCGCATCAGACACCGCGGCGCAACATCGTCGGACATATCCACGGCGAGGACATCGATCGCGATCTGTCGTGGTTCGACTGGTCGTTCCCGGTTCGTCTATCGGATGACGGCAATACGTTGTTGTTCGAAGAGCAAGGCATCGCCAACGGAGGAAGGTACACGTTCTACCTCCGCGATACGCGAGGCGGGCCGGCTGTGCGGCTCGATGAAGGCCGCGGCCGCGATCTGTCGAGCGATGGCCAGTACGTGCTGGCGCTCTCCAACGACAAGCCGGAGCGCGTGATGCTCGTACCGACCGGAGCGGGCTCGATGCGCGAAATCCCGGTGCGCGGCCTCGACCGCTTTCAGACGGCGCGTTTTCTTCCCGGCGACAAGGAGATCCTCATCCTCGGCTCTTGCGGAGACGAAGAGGGACGTCTCTGGCGTGTCGGCGCCGAGGGAGGCGACGCGCAGTTGGTGAGCAAAGCGGTCGGCGGTTCCTGGTTCTATCTCGCCATCTCGCCTGATGGACGCGATGTGGTCACCATCGACGCGAACCAGGTGCTGTTCGTCTGCTCGATCGACGGCGCGACGCCCGAGCGGGCGATTCTGGGCGCCCAAGCGGGCGACCTGCCGGTGCACTGGCCCACCGCCGAGGAGCTCATGGTCTGCCGCCGCGACAACAAGAAGAGCGACATCTACGCAATCAACCTCACCACCGGCGCCCGCCGCTTCGTGCGCGCTCTGCGGCCGCTTGATGCCGCCGGAGTGGAAGGAGTCTTCCCGATCATCTACGCCAGCGCCAGCGACAGCTACGTGTTCGGCTACAAACTGATGCTGACCTCGCTATTCATCGTCAGCGGATTGCATTGAGCCCAATCAATTCGGCATAAACTTTTGCCGCCATGAACGTACGCCGAATCCCCCTCCTTTTTCTGATCGCATCGTTCTCTATCTCGGCGCAAACGGTTAAGAATCCTCCGCCGCCGCAGCCGGTACCGATGCCTCCGCCGATCGTTGCTCCGGTCGATCAGCCGTATGCCGGTCCGATCCAGCTCAACGTCGACCTCACGAACGTGACGAATCGCGTCGCGCATGTGCGCGAGTCGATTCCCGTGCCGCCGAAGGCGAAAGAGCTCGTGCTGCTGTATCCGCAGTGGATTCCCGGGGCGCACTCGCCGGTCGGGACGATCTCGCGCATCGCCGGCATCGTGACCAGCGTCGACGGAAAGCGTGTGCAGTGGATCCGCGATCAAATCAACGTGTACGCCTTCCACGTTCCCCTCGGCGCGGGCGCGCGAACCGTCGATCTCCAGTTCGATTACCTGTCGCCGATCAAGTCTGCCGAGGGCCGCATCGAGTGGTCCGACGCCATCGTCGATCTCGCGTGGAACGAAGTGGTGATGTATCCGGCCGGCTACTTTTCACGCGACATCCCCTTCGATGTCACGATCAAACTCCCGCCGGGCTGGAAGTACGCGACCGCGCTGGAGACTGCGTCGAGCGAAAACTCTGTGGTGAAGTTCAAGCGCACTACGCTGAACACGCTCGTCGATTCGCCGCTTTATGGCGGCATTCATTACAAGCAGGTTGATCTGTCGCCGTCGAAGACGAACATCGTTCGCCTGAACGTGTTCGGCGACGAGGAAAAGGATCTGGCCATCTCCGCGGACGCGCTCGAGAAACACAAGAACCTGGCCATCGAGGCGGACAAGCTGTATCAGTCGCATCACTACGATCACTACGATTTCCTGCTGCTGCTCAGCAGCGTGGTCGGCGGCGTCGGACTGGAGCACCATCAGTCGAGCGAAGATGGCGCGCGTCCGAACTACTTCACCGAGTGGGACCGCGGCACGCTGCGCAGCGACCTCCTGCCGCATGAATACACGCATTCGTGGAACGGCAAGTTCCGCCGTCCGGCCGATCTCTGGACGCCGAACTTCAACGTGCCGATGCGCGACGATCTGCTCTGGGTTTACGAGGGAATGACGCAGTACTGGGGAAGCGTGCTCGCGGCGCGCTCCGGCATCCGCACTCCGGAGCAGGCGCGCTACGTCTTCGCGCGCGTGGCCGCCGGATTCGAAGTCAGCCCCGGGCGCGGATGGCGTCCGCTGGTCGACACCACGAATCAGCCGACGGTTTCGGAGCGCCGGCCGGTGAGCTGGGGCAGTTGGCAACTCGGCGAGAACTACTACACCGAGGGAGCGTTGATCTGGCTCGACGCCGACACGAAGATCCGCGAGCTCACCAACGATCGCAAATCGCTCGACGACTTCGCGGCCGACTTCCTCAGCCCGTACAACGGCAGTTACGTCACGTACACCTACGATCTCCATGACATCGTCGAGATCCTGAACAGGATTGCGCCGTACGATTGGATGAAGTTCTTACAGGAGCGCGTCTATGCGCTGCATCCGGTCGTGCCGACCGAAGGGTTTACCCGCGGCGGCTACAAACTCGCGTACAGCGACAAGATCCCCGCCTGGCTGACGAGGTCGGAAACCCCCGCGACCGGCGCCGACTTCTCAACGTCACTCGGATTTTCGGTCGGCGGCGGCACGCGCGGCGAGCCCGCACCCGGTGCCTCCTCGAACGCCCTCGGCAATGTCGGCTGGAACACTCCCGCCTTCAACGCCGGCATCACCCCCGACATGCAGATCGTCTCGGTGAACGGCAAAGCGTACACGGCGCAAATCCTGCGCGACGCAATCACCGAAGCCGAAAAGAACAGGAAGCCGATCGATCTGCAGTTCCGCCGCGGAGACGAATATCGATCGTTCTCGATCCCGTACTACGGCGGCCTGCGCATCCCGACGCTCGAACGAGTCGACGGCACACCCGACCGGCTCGACGAAATCCTCGCACCGAGTAAACGGGCGCTGCCGGCGATGTAGAGGGGAGGTGAGGATCGCCGTCCCCTCGCTCGTCGAGAGCGATAAAACAACAGTAGTCCGCCGTCGGCCGTTGACACATGGACCTTCTCACGCAGAGGTAGGGAAATTCGTGGTTTTGGCTCTCCTATGAATGAGGGAGGGACGACCATGCCCGTACCAAAGGATCCTGCGCGCGCGCAAATGGCGTTTTCGATGGTCTCGGCGCTTTTCAACGGCCAAGTACCAATGATCGGAACCGATATTTCAGGAATCACGGGACTCCCCAAAGTACAGATCGCGTGGCAGGCGCGACTCAATGGACCGCTTGCTCAGATCGCGGGACAATCGTTCTTCGGATGGCATCCAGTATCGGCCGCGCAGATCGGCGCGTGCACCTTCATCGAGAACCTGATCGCTCTGGTCTACGGACACTTGGTCTCGTCCCTCCAACTCACGGCGGCTGATGAGGCGGCTCACTTGGAGCATGTGAAGGAGTTCGTCGCAGCGATTCATGCAGACGTCCTCAACGAAGAACAGGACGGTAACGCATGAAGCGCGTCCTTCTTCTACTTCTTTGTACGATGGCTGCGACGATTGCGATAGCGGCCACGCCCGACCTTCCGAAGAAGAAGTTCTCTTTCGGACCGTTCGACCTCACCCTCGGATACGACAAGGGCGCTGCAGCAACGCTCAAGGGCGAGTACGTCACCGCGCTCGGTGCGATCGATTCCAGATCGCATTTCACGTGGGGCTCGACGCTGAATGTCGACGCCGTGGGTAACACGAGCTCGAAGAAAGCCGACAACGCGACGTTTGGCGCTGGTATCGGTCGGGTGAGCGTCAAACCAAACTCATTCTTTCCGGACCTCGCCGCGTTCCTACAGGTGCAAGGCAAGACGGGCCAAGTGGACAAGGACACCGGCAGTGGTTTCGACCGCGTGAACCAAGTGGCGGTCGGGGGCACCGTGGAGTATGTGCCGAAGGTTTTCTTAAACTTCGTAATGAAGGGCCACGAAACGATCAATCTTGAAGAAGAAGGCAAACGCTGCGCAAAACTTTCTACCGATGACCGGGCGAAGGACAGTCGATGCCTGTTACTGGATTGCAGTCTTCTCAGCGAAGACGAACTGAAAAAGGACGCAAGCTGCAAAGCCATCATCGAAGCGGCACGAAAGAACGCCAGCGCCATCGAGGCACCGCCCATGCTTGCCTTTGGATTTTTCCACCCGCTGAGAACCTCCGGCGGCGATGCCGGCGACTTGCCGAATGGGGTCGAGGCCGACAAACTCACGGTCGAGTTTGTGGCTGACAATCACGTTGGGTCTCCCGTTTACAAAGACAAATCGCTGCACGTCACGGCGAACCTCTCGCTGACGTATCCGACGAACGGCGCTGACAAAAAGGTGCAAGGCAAGGTCGATGTCGGCATTGGAATTGACCTGTCGAACAAGTTCACGCCGATCGTGAAATACGTCTCGGGAAAGAAGGATGGCTTTACATACGACAAATCGGTGATCGTTGGATTTCTTCTCGATCTCACGAAGTTGAAACACTGACACCCTCGCCGCCAACATCACTGACTCGAGCAGCTTCTGACGAACCGTCAGCACTCGTCGGGTCGTCGTCGGATGCCGCCTCGCCGATCATCGTTGCGGACTACCTGTCCTGAAGCGCCTTCCGCCAGTTCAGCACTACGTTGATCGACGGCAGTCCTTGCTCTGTGCCGAGGCGGAAGAGGAAGTGTTGCTTGTCGGGGGTGATGCCGCTGATTACGGGGCGTGATACTGATCCGGTCAGGCGCGGCGCGGCGTGATGTCCCGGAATGACGAAGAGCGACGCGGGAGCGCCCGCGTTGAGCGACGCGCCGCCGCCGATCGGGACGCGCATGATGGTGTCGCCGGACGCGTAAAACAGCTCTTTCCCGTCCGGGCTCCACATCTGGCTCTCGCCTCCCGCGCTCGAAATCTGCCACTGCTCCGGGGTGAGGGGATAGCGGCGGACGTAGACCTCGTTGCGCATCGATGCGTTCGACTGATAGGCCACCCATCGTCCGTCGGGAGAGAACGTCGGGCCGCTTTCGTCGAACGGCGTGGCCACGAAGGGCGTCATCACCGGTTTCGCGCCGAGGGTGAGCGTGTAGAGATCGCCGGCCGCCGACGGCGTCTGCACGAAGGTGAGAAGTGTGGTGCCGTCGGGCGAATAGTCGTTCGGGATTTGCCACGCCGGGGAGATCACCACGGGAGTGCGCTCGGTGCCGTCGAACGACTTAGTGCAGACCTGGCCGACGGCGCCCATCTGACGGAAGAAGGCGAGCTGCTTCGAATCGCGGCTCCAGCACGGGAAGCCGTACAGGCCGGGATGGAACGTAAAGCGCGAGAAGCTGCCGGTGGAAACGTCGGCGAGCCAGATGTCGGTGCCGTCGGGCGCGCCGCGCACCACGGCGACACGCTTTCCGTCGGGTGAGAGCGCGGCGTCGTCGTAGCTGCCGACCTCGCCGATCTGGCCGTCCTCGTGCCCTTTGGTGTCGACCCACACCAGGCGCGTGGCGCCTTCGGGCGCCGGAAGAAAGGCGAGCGTGCCGTTCTCCGATGCGCTGACGATGCTGAGTTGCTTCGAGTTCATGTTGGCGACGTTGCCGAAGGGGAGCGGGACCGGCTCGCCGCTGACCGCGAGGGCGCCGGGATCGAAGCGCTGCGACATCAGCACCGTGCCGCGCGAGAAGACGATGCGGTCGGGCGGGACGAAGACGGCGTTGGAAACGTTGGTGACGATCTGCTTGTGCAGCTTGCCGTCGAGCGAGCCGGCCGCGAGGTCCTCTCCGGCAACGTAGAGAAAGCGCTTGCCATCCGGCAGAAACCACGGCCAGCGGTGCCGGATCTGTTTCCCGTCAAACGAGGTGACGCGCTCGGGACGGCCGCCGCCGGCGGAGATGCGATACAGCTCGCTCGAGAGCGTCGGCGCGAAGACGATCACGCCGTCGCGATTCCACGTGCCGCCGCGGCCGGAGGCGGCGTCGCAAAGCGCCACGGTCGTACCGCCTTTGGCGTCGATGCGGTGCAGTTTTCCGCCGGCGAAGAAACCGAGCTGGCTGCTGTCGGGCGACCAGAACGGATACGACGCGTCGTCGGTACCGGCCAGTGGCGTGATTTTCGTCGTGGCCAGATTGCGGATGTACAGCGACGCCTTTCCCTGAACGTTTTCGGCCACGAACGCGATCATCGTCCCGTCGGGGGAGATGGCCATTCCTTTGGTGTCGAACGGGAAAAGCGCCAGATTCGGCGGGGTATCGATTGCGAACTGCACGAGATTGCCCGCGGCGGGCGTGCGCTTCATGGTGATGAGGCCGAACGCAATGGCCGCGATGGCCGCAACGGCAGCGGCGATCCATGCGGCGCGCTCGCGCCAGGCGCGGCGGCGCGCGACGGGCGCTGGCACGCCGGCTGCGGAGCTCTCCTCGGCCACAAACCGCAGCTCGAGCATGACGTCGTGCGCGTTCTGCCAGCGATCGTCGGGATCCTTGGCCAGGCAGGTCTGCACCAGGCGGTCGAGTGCGGGCGGCGTCATCGGACGGAGCTGCGCGATCGGCGGCGGCTGCGTGCCGAGGATGGAGGCGATCAGACTGGCGCGGCTCTTCCCCTCGAATGCGCGGCGGCCGGTGGCCATTTCGTAGAGCACGGCGCCGAGCGCGAAGATGTCCGTGCGTGCGTCCGCCTCCGCCCCTTCGAGCTGCTCCGGCGCCATGTATTGAAACGTCCCGACGATCGTTCCTTCCGAGGTGAGGCCTTTGGCGACGGTGGCGTCGTTCTGGTCGCCGCCGAGCGGGCTCTCTTTGGCCAGCCCGAAGTCGAGCAGTTTCGCTCCCGACTTCGTCAGCATGATGTTGGCGGGCTTGAGGTCGCGGTGAACGATGCCGCGCTGGTGGGCCTTGTCGAGCGCGTCGGCGATCTCGATGCCGGTGCGCAGGATCTGCTCGATCGGAATCGGACCGCGGGCGATGCGCTCTGCGAGGTTCTCCCCTTCGAGCAGTTCCATCACGAGATAGTCATCGCCGACGTCGTAGAGCGCGCAGATGTTCGGATGGTTCAGCGAGGAGATGGTCTTCGCCTCGCGCTCGAATCGCGCCCGCAGGTCGGCACGATGCGCGAGCTCCGCCGGAAGGACTTTGATAGCGACGCTGCGGTCAAGGCGCGTGTCGCGCGCGCGATAAACCTCGCCCATCCCGCCCGCCCCGAGCGGCGCAACAACCTCGTAAGGACCGAGGCGCGTTCCTGGGGTGATTGGCACCGAGCGGAGAGTACACCACAGATTCGGAGGGCTGGAGCACAGGCCTTCGCTGGTTTGGGCCTCTACGGGCGGAAGGTGGAGTCCCACGCCACCGCACGCTTCAAAAGCGCAGAAGTGTTTTCGAAAAGGTTCGCAGCCAATTCATGGAACCAAGCACCCCTTCGAAAACATAGATCGCCGCTCCAAAGTATCGACACATGAACATCCAAGCACGCTTGAAACGCGGTGAATCACGCGGCTCACACGGTGAATCACGCGGCTCACACGGTGAATCACGCGGCTCACACGGTGAATCACGCGGCTCACACGGTGAATCACGCGGCTCACGCGGTGAATCATGCGGCTCACGCGGTGCGTCACGCGGCTCACACGGTGAATCACGCGGCTCACGCGATGAATCACGCGGATCACATGGTGCGTCACGCGGCTCACATGGTGCGTCACGCGGATCACACGGTGCGTCACGCGGCTCACACGGTGAGTCACGCGGCTCACACGGTGAATCACGCGGCTTACACGGTGAGTCACGCGGCGCACGCGGTGAGTCACGCGGCGCACACGGTGAGTCACGCGGCGCACACGATGAGCCACACGATTCGCACGTGAGCCCATTCGTGTGCATGCTGAATCTGCGAATGTGCGAGATTCCAGCACGATCGTGATCAGAAGCGGTCAGTCGAGAGAGCGTTCAAAAAAACTCGCACTTGACTTCACTTGACATCGACCTATATTGCTAAATCTCGCTGGGTCGGTTCGATCCATCGAGAATGGGAGCCGGCGCTCGTGAGAGCCCCACGCTCCTGGCGGCCAACGGGTGGGACGACGGCGCTGGATAGTGCGACTGTTCTCATCCCTGCGGGAGTTGAGCGGTGCTCCTCCTGCCGTGGGCTCTCGAAGTGTGCGCACACTTCGGGGAACATCAACCGGAAGAAACGGCGCGTTGCCGTCTCTTCCAGCCGGTGGCCGCCTGCACTCGTGCACAAAGTGCTCGTCGTCCCCTCCGGCCTTACCGGACCGATGGTCCAGGAGAAGAGTGACATGAGTACCAATCAGGAACCCACGAATGCGGTGGCCGCCGCGGACCTCCCGCAGCCGGCACCCCTATTGACCCCCGAGGTTGTGGTCGGGCAGTTGCGCTCCATGCGCGGCCAGATCGGCGAAGTGACGCCTCTGACGTTCGAGCAGCGCAAACAGTTGCGAAACCAGGGACGCAACTCGTCCAACCCCATTCTGCAGGCGTCGATCAACGTCATCGGCGCGCTCGACCTGGTCGAGCAGGCGGTCGGACAGCCGGCCGATGACGTGCGTCAGTTGTACGACGAGGCCAATCGCTGGACGGCCGTGGAGGATGAGCTCCGGATGATGCTTAGCGGCATCGCCGGCGCGAACCTCATTCGCCGCCAGCGCATTTCGCTCGTCGCCGGGCGTGCGTTCAACATCAGTACGCAGTTGGCACGCGACCCGGCCTACGCCGTCCTCGTGCCGCACGTGCAGGAGATCAAGCGTCTGAAGAGCTTCAAGCGCCGCAAGAAGGCGGCGCCCGCTCCCGGTACGCCGCAGTCTCCGGCGCCCGGCACGCCGGTCCCGCAGGGGACCGGAACCGCCGGCAGAGCGCAGCAGTAACATGTGATGGGTGGGAGTGAGACCGGGCGCGTGCAAGCGGGCCCGGTCGTTTCCTCCACCCGATGAGAGAGGAGAGAAAGGCCATGAGAGCCAGAGCGCTCGAGTTTCTCACCACCGAGGAAGGAAAAAATATCGAAGAGTACCTCCGCTGCTATCGGTTTCTGGAGGACGACGTTCCGGGAATCCCGCCCTGGGTGACCTACGCCGAGCTGCGCCGGATGGCGGCGCGGCTGCGTTCCGGCAAGATGCGCGGAGATCCGCGGATCCCGCCGAACGATCTCGCCAACCTCATTGAAAAGTCCATCAGGCAGGACCAGCTCGTGCGAGGGATTCTGAAGGCAGACCGCGATCAGAAGGAGTTCGACCGCCAGTGTGATCAGAGAGACGAGGAGAACCGCAGAAAGGGCGTACGAGCCGGTTTTCACCGCCTCAAGAGCTCCCCGCAGGCCGCCGACCCGGAAAGCCCCGTGGCGAAGAAAGTCCGAAGTCTCAACCGCACGCTCCGCAATGAGCTGGGATGCCCACGGAGGCGCAGGAAAGGTTGATCGGCATCGGATAGGCGAGGGGACGATTTATCCGCAGATGACGCAGATGACGCAGATGAAGGCAGTCCGTTGAGCGGCGAACGAGTCAAGGCGATTGACGCTTGATCCCGAGTGACTCATCCGAGGAGCGTCGCTTCGCTAGAGACAGTTTGTCAGCCAGGTCCGGAGGTAAGGTCACGTGATGGAATTCGATATCGGGAGGAACGCGGCCCGCATCACGCTCTTTCCGGCAAAGGTCGAATGCCTGACGTTCCGTGAGGATGAGAAGAGCGCGTTTCGGTGCGGCAAGCGTCAGAAAAAGCATGTCGGATCTCAGCTTCATGAGTGGACCCGTCGCCAGCTTCCCCGACGACGTCTTCCCGCCGCTCGTTGAAATTGTCGCTACCGCTGTTCCATCGCCATTGACCGCGTCAAAATCGAATACGCCGCCGGAAGTCAGACGGACCCGTTCCCGGTAGAACGGCTCGCCAAACTCCTTTCGCCATCCACTCACGGCGTATCCAGTCCTCGCACTCGATTTGGCATGTCGTGTCGGCCATAGGTGCGCCGATTCTAGTTGAACTTCTCGACTCCGTCTCGCGCTGGACCCGAATGAAAAAGCCGAAGGCTTGACCCGCCCGGTGCCGCACTTTGTAGCAGCAGGTAGGTCGAGTTGGGGTGGGGATTTGTGCTTCCCAATCACTCCTTAATCAAGAGGAGAATTTTATGCGTCCGATCTTTGCTGCCCTCGGCCTGTTCGTTGCTCTTCCGCTCTTCGCCCTCGATCCACAGCAAGTTAAGCCTCCAGATGCCATCATGGAAAACGTCACCGTCGATAGCAGCATGACGGCGGTCTTTGAGATCCGGAATGTCGGAGCGTCGCCTTCGCGTACTGGCGTGTTTGTGGCGCAAACGCAGCGAGAGGTTATCGACCATGTATGCGTGGCGAAAGTAGCGCCGGCCATTTCGTTCGATAATTTCACGCCGCAGGCATGGACGGTCCGGTTTATCCCAAAGGGCACCGATGATCCGGGCGCTCCCTGCCATAGCCTGAGATGCTCGTCGACGCTGGACGATTTGAGGCATAACGGCCTCTGTGATGTGGCAAATGCCGACGTTACGCAGTGCACTACGTCGACGCGCGCACTCGGCGCATGCTTCGGGCCGGAATGCGACGCGCTGCACGCCAACTGCAAACTCCAAGGTGATCCGCAAGATCGGCGGTGCACTGTGGACGTTGCCACCGTCATCGCCGCTTGCGAAAAGGCGCGCTGCGGGATCGCCCAGAAGCTCGAGGCGAATGAGGCCGGCCAGACGAAGTCGTATTCGAAGTTTATCTTTGGCCTGAGCCCGGAAAAACTACCGAGCAGGCGATTTCCGTCGGTGGGCTTCGCGCCCGAGAGCTTGGGGAAGCCGCCCTACCGTTTTATTCTGGAGAGTGCGACAGGTGAGGTGCACAACGTCACCATCGATGTCAACGAGCAGCCCAGCGCTGACTGTGTTCCGTTGGTTGGTGAGGAAACGACATTTTCGCAAGTCGCCGTCATCCCGCTAGATAACACGGGCGTGGCCAGCTGGGTCTACCTCAATCCGATGAACCCAGCCTGTCTGACATGCGACGGCAAAGGCATCCGACCGCTGGCCTTAGAGAATCGAACCAGCGACCGAGCGTTCAGTGTGTCGGTTGAATTTCCGGCTGAAGTGAGTTCCGAACTGCTCGGCGATGGTTGCAAGCTGAACAAACCGTGCAAGATTTCGCGAACCATTCAGCCAAACAACGCCACGGTCATCGACAGCCGCGTTTTGGCCAACGTCCCGGAAGGCACACTCCTCAAATTCGATGTGACGTTTTTTGATGAGACTGATAAGCCGTCCAACCCGGCGGCCTATTTGAGAATCACCGAGAAAGTGGAGGATCCCCCGGCGTCGGCGCAGTCGACGTTCGTTGCGAAGCTCGCCGGTGTGGTTGATCCATTCACGGACGCGCTGCCCGATAAGTTTCAGGACCAGAACGGTGACGGCGTGGACGACGTGACCGGTTTTAAGCCGTGTTACGCGCTGGCATCGCCGGACAAGTACAGTAAGGATGCGGAGCCGGTTCTTTGTGCCGGCAATCGCGTCTATTCCGGTCCTCACGCGAGACACTACACCGCGCTGGCAAGAATCGACCTCAGCAAGCCGCTGGGCCGGCGGGCTGACATCTCGGCCTCCGTGAATTACCGCACCAGCGATTTCGGCGTCGATGACGGGAATGTGGCGAAGCTCTCCGAGTACAACGTCAACGTCTACGGATCGAACGCGCTTTTCTTGCGGTTCGGGCGAACTACTTGGGCTAGTCCGGCGAGCGGAATCGCCATATTCGAAAAAGGCGACGGGTATCGCTTCGCTTACAAGTACTTGTCACTCACGCACGTCATCAAGCGCGAAAGCGCGAACTCGGTCGCCGATCGCGCCAATAAGGACAGCCGGTCGATCATCTTGCAGGTCAAGTCGTTTCCCATCAATCGTTGGGGAGGCCGGCCGACCAATCTTCCATTTTTCCGAGGGCTGAAGCTGCTCGACGTGACCGCCGTACGCGGCGAAGATAAACTAAGTCGAGTCTACACAACGATCGGCGGGGAGATCTTCTACACCTATCGAAGTCCCACCGAACACCCCGCCCTCGGCACGCTTGGCGGAAGCGTCGCCGCGTTCCGCAGCGCGCGCAATGACACTGCGCCGACGATAACAGGAACGCGCCACGGTGAAGGTTGGGTCGGCCTGGCCACCGCCACATGGACTGAAAAGATGCGCGACACGCGCTCCGGCGGCCGCGAGCCGGTGCGGACCTATACCTTTCAGTTCGGGAAGGGTTCTTCCGATCGTCCCGGGACTACGACCAGGAGCGAAGACTACGTCGGAGAAGCTGCTGCCTTCTCAGGAGACACGCTCCTGATGGGCACTTTTACCGGGAAAATAAATGCGAAGGGGAACGTGATCATTGGTCCGAGCCTCTCCAATAAGACGTTTCTCGGACTCCAGGCAGTCGACAACACGTTCTCGTTGCTGGAATTGGTGGCGGACGCTCTGCACGTCGGAGGCGATGTTAACAGCCGCTCAACCACCTTGCGTATCCGCCAGATTCGATTTGGCCGGCCAGTCTATGCCGATACCAATAGCCGCGACGCGGCAACGGAGTACTCGCTCGATTTCGGCATCGAAGTGCCGAAGGGGATCCGTTTCACCATCGGCGGTGCGTACATGCACAGTGGAAAAGCGATCGGGCGCGTGATCACGTCCGATCCATGGGTCGTTACGTCTGGGATCTCGCTTTCGCTCTGAGGAGGCCCTGATGACGTTTCCTTCGGCGGTGAAGAGCGGGGTGGTCGAAGCGACCAGACATCCAGTGGACTGGCTATTGGCCCTCGTTGTGTCTTGGCTCGTTCCCCTCGAACTGCTCGGTAATCATGCCACCTACTTCAGCAGCCTCCTTTTCTGGGGCGTGCCGATCGTCACCCTCTTCCCTCGGTTTCTTTGGCTCACGGATGAAGGGGCGAAACGGCGACGGCGAGCCTTTTGGTGGACCACTCTCTACGTTTTCATTGCTGGAACCGTCCTCGATCTAGTGCTCGGCATCTTTGTTCTCGACTTCTCATCCGACGATAGGGCATACGTCTGGCGTCTGCCGTTCGGCCAGCGCATCCCGATCGAGGAGTTCCTGTTCTATCTCCTCGGAGGGATGGCCGTCATTCTGGTGTACTTCTGGGCAGATGAGTTCTGGATGCGTGCCTATCACGTCCGCGACCGGCGCTGGAATGACGAGTTGTTCGCTGGTTCATTCAAGCTCGTCAACGTTTCCAGTACGGCAGCGATTTGGGCCATAACGTTTGTCGTTGCCGGCATTGCCATCCAGTGGCGTTTCACCCGCCGAGTCTGGCCGCTCACCTGGTACTACACCTTTCTCGTCTTCGTGGCCTTTTTGCCGGCGATTCTCGTCTATCGCAGCATGAAGCGCGTCATCAATTGGCGGGCATTTTCGTTCACCTGTCTGTATGTCCTGGTGACCTCCTGCATTTGGGAGGTCACTCTTGGGCTTTCACGTTCGTGGTGGTTCTACAAAAAACCAAACGGCGTTCTCGGCTGGTACATCCCCGCATTCACCTCACCTGCTGGCCCGCAGTACCCGATCGAGGCGCTCCTGGTGTGGCTCGCGGTCACTTTCGATGCCGTGCTGGCGTTCGAGGCGTTAAAGGCAATCACGCATGACAGACGCAGCGTCCGCGAGACGGCCTTTGGACCATAAGTGCTCGTGGGTCTCAGATTGCGGGAATCTCACCCTTCACGCACACCACCTGGTTCGGCGTGACCAGGATCTCCCGCTAGGTCGGCCTGATTGGCCATTACGGCATTCGATGTCCTTGTACGCGTCGGGATTCGTCGAGCACTCCCGCATCTTTGCAAGACTCCACCCCGGCCTCTGCTTGGCTGGGTCGCCGATCGTGAACGTCTTCCTTCCCACGGTGCGACTCACGCGAAGGCCGTCGGCTTGCGACGCGGACTGCAGCGAGTCGGATAGCCGAGTTCGAACACGATGTTCAACTGTTCGACCCTGCCGACGCGCGCGCTCGTTCTGCGCGGCTCGCGCCTCGCCGGCCGGATAAAATTTGTTGGCGTTGGTCGGATCGACAAAGGACGGACTTGACGCAGCGTTCTAAGCAGCAAACCAAACAAAAAAACGCGGCCTCGCGGCCGCGTTTGGGATGTCGATTTTGGTGGAGCTGAACGGGATCGAACCGATGACCTCCTGAGTGCGATTCAGGCGCTCTCCCAACTGAGCTACAGCCCCACGATGTTGGAACTCCGCTGCTAACGGCGGCGTCCCGGAAGAGAATTCCGGGGCGCGGAGTATAGCTGGTTTTGTGCGACACTTTGCGCATGCAAAAAATCTTCGTGGTGCTCCTGTTCGTGGCGGCGTCTGCGTTCGGGCAGACCTTTCCGGTGATGACGCAGTTGCCGACGGGAGCGGCGCCCTTGGCGTCGAGCTCAACGTCGAGTTCAACGGCGAACTTCACGTTCGTCGTCGCGGGCGACAACCGGCCGGCGCATGACGGCGATCCGTTGACCACGCCGCTGCTCGACATCGTCAAGCAGCTCGCCGCGAATCCGCCGGCGTTCGTGCTGTGGGGCGGCGACACCGTTTTCGGCAAGCAGGACATCGGTATCGATGCGCAGTACGCGCAGTTTCTGGCGGCGCTCAAGCCGGTTCCAGTGCCGGTGTTCAACGCGCCGGGGAATCACGAGATGGTCGTGCAGACGATGGTGGCATGCGGGACGGCCAGCGATCCGTACAACGGCGAGCTGCCCGACTTCAGCGGCTCGATGATGGCCAGCTATCAGAAGGACATGGGTCCGCTGTATGGCATGTTCCGCTACGGCAATGCCGCCTTCCTCGCCATCAATACGGACGACGTTCTCGACGTCACGCTGGCGAACGCGTGCGATTACAACGGCTACGTCGGCAAGGCGCAGCTCGCGGCGCTGCAGGCCACGCTCGCGCAGTTGAACGCGGACACGACAGTTACGCACATCTTCTGTTTCATGCATCGTCCCATCAAGGACAAAGGCGGCTCGCAGATCGGCGCGGCGAAGGGCGACACGTCGCCGTATGCGACCCAGGTGCAGGCCTTCCGGAAGACGCTCGATACTTCGAGCAATCCCAAGATCACGTTCGTCTTCGCGTCGCACGATCATCTGCTCTACGTCGATCCGACGCCGGCGAATGCGACCGGGCCGTTCACCGGCAGCGTTCCGAACAGCGGCAAGCCGACGTTCATCGTCACCGGCGGTGCGGGCGCGCCGTTGAGCGGATGCAAGAAGGGGAAAGCCGGCAAGCCTGGCTCGTTCTTCCACTACACGACGGTGACGGTGAATGGGTCGTCGGTGACCGTGAACGTAGTGCCGTTGTATGGAACGACGCCGTGTGGTTCTTAGCTGTCGGCTGTCGGCTGTCGGGTGTCGGGAAGGCGACGGGCGACGTGAGCTGAACAGGTTCGCGTTTTAAATAGCTGTCGCGCGATGATTTCCGAAACCCCGCCGGGCGAGACGCCGCGGCGGATGCAGGCGGGACGCCCGCACTACGCTCCCCGACACCCGACACCCGACAGCCACTTGGCCTCCATCCTGCTATCGCCCCGCTCGTCATGAGATGGACACCTGGCGGTAGCAGCAGCGACATTGAGGACCGGCGCGGATCGAGCGGCGGCGGATTCGGCATCGGCGGCGCGCCGATCGGATGCGGAGGGGCGATCATCCTGCTCGTCCTCAGCCTCCTCTTCCACAAAAACTTTTTCGCGCTACTCGGATCGGGCGACAACGGCACGCAGGTGTCGCAACCGGCGGCGGGATCGCAGCCGGTGCAGCAGACACCCGAGGAGGCGAAGGAAGTCGAGTTCGTCAAGTTCGTGCTCAACGACGCGCAGACGACGTGGGAGTCGATTGTGCCGCAGCAGACGAACGCGACCTATCGCCACGCCACGCTCGTGCTCTTCCGCGACTCCACGCAGTCGTCGTGCGGCTCCGCGCAGGCGGCGTCGGGACCGTTTTATTGTCCCGAGGATGAGAAGGTGTACATCGATCTCGCGTTTTACGACGAACTGAAACAGCGCTTCGGTGCGTCGGGCGACTTCGCGCAGGCGTACGTGCTCGCGCACGAGATCGGGCATCACGTACAGAAGGTCATCGGCATCGAGGAGAAGGTCCATCAGGCGATGGAGAACGATCCGCGGCGCGCCAAGCAGTACTCGGTGCGGCTGGAATTGCAGGCCGATTGCTTCGCCGGCATCTGGGCGCATTCGACCCGGGAGCGCAACCTGCTGGAGGCGGGCGACGTCGAGGAAGGACTGAACGCCGCAGCCGCGGTCGGCGACGACCGGTTGCAGCGGATGGCCGGACGCCGCGTCAATCCCGATTCGTTCACGCACGGCTCCTCGGAAGCGCGCTCGGAGTGGTTCAAGCGCGGATTCGATGCGGGCCGCATCAGCGACTGCGATACCTTCGCCTCGGGAGCTGTGCAATGAGCGGTGTGCGGCACAACGAAAAAGAGGAGCGGTTCGAGAGCGACGCGGATGGCGGCGTCGCGTTCGTCGAGTACATCATCGACGGCGACGAGATCACCTTTACGCATACCGAGGTGCCGAAACAGGCGGAAGGGAAAGGGATCGCGGGGAAGCTCGTCGCGGACGCCATGTTGTACGCGCGCGACAAGAATCTGCGCGTGATCCCGCAATGTTCCTACGTTGCCGCGTGGCTGAAACGGCATCGCGAATACGACGACATCCTGCATCCGGAGTATCGCGAAGGCTAACGGTCGCGCATTTTTCTGCTACTCTCTGCAATTGCAGATAACGTGATGGGTGTGTGATGGAACTGCTGCAATTTGCCAGGAGCAGGCGGGGCGGGGAGCTGATCGGGATCGTCATCCTGGCGGCCGGCATTTTCCTTTCGCTCGCGCTCCTCACCTACCACCCCGACGACTCCTCCGCGTTCTACACCTCCACGAACAGCGTCGTCTCCAACGTGATCGGCTATCAGGGAGCCACGATCGCCTGGCTTTTCGTCGGCTTTTTCGGATTCGCCTCGCTCCTCTTTCCGGCTGTGCTGCTCGTCGTCGGCTGGAACCGCATCTGCGCGAAAGAGATCGAATACCTGCAGACGAAAGCGATCGGCTTCGTCATCGTCATCATCGCCGCGCCGCCGCTGTGCGATCTCGCATTCGGCAAAGTGTGGCTTCGCGGTGCGCTGATCCCTTGTGGCGGTTACCTCGGCCAGGAGCTCAACCGCGCCGCATCGTCGAATCTCAACAGCATCGGTGCTGCGATTGTCCTCGTGACGACGATGCTGGTCGGTCTGCTGCTGGCCACGCGCATCAGCCTGGCCGCGATTTTCGTCGCTCTGCATCGCAAGCTGGTGAGCCTCGGGCGCGCCTTCTCGCTGCAGTGGGCGCGCTTCACCGAGCGTCGGCGCAAGGAGAAGATGAAGACGGCCATCGTGCGCAAGCATCTCGACGCGCCGGCGCTGCGGCTCGTGCCGAACACGGATGACGCGCCGCTGCCGACGGCCGGACCGATCGTGCGCGAAGTGCGCGGCGCGGGACGTTTCCAGATTCGCAAAGTGACGAAGGCCGATCTGCGCAAGGCCGCCGAGGAGCTGTCGAGGCAGGAGACGCCGGATCCGTTCGCGCTGTGGGCGGCGGCGAAGGCCGATACCGTCGAAGCGGCTGAGTTCTCGCGTCCCGTTGCCGTCGAGGACGATGGCGAATTCGAAGATCCGCTCTACCTCGATGATCCGCCCGCCGTCCGCGCGCCGCGTCCGAAGCCGCAGATGCCTCGGCCGGTGCAGCGCAAGCAGAAAGAGACGCCGGCGAAGCGGGAGACGAAACTCACGCACGATCTTCTGCCGCCGGTCGACCTGCTGACGATGGGGCCGAAGCAGGATGAGATCAACGACGACATCCACAAACGCTTCCTCGACATCGGCCATCTCATCGAAGAGCGCTGCCGCGAATTTTCCGTCGACGGGGAGGTCACCGCGTATCACCCCGGACCCGTCGTGACGACGTTCGAGTTCAAGCCGTCCGCCGGCGTGAAGTACGCGAAGGTCGTGAACCTCGGCGACGATCTCGCGCTCGCGCTCAAGGCGGAATCGATCCGCATCGAACGCATCAGCGGATCGTCGACGGTCGGCATCGAGGTGCCGAACAAGCGCCGCGAGCTGATCACGCTGCGCGACATCATTGACACCGACGCGTTCACGCAGCAGTCGTCGCTCCTCACGCTGGCCCTCGGCAAGGACATTCACGGCGACGCGATCGTCACCGATCTCGCGCGCATGCCGCATCTGCTCGTGGCCGGCGCCACCGGCGCGGGCAAGTCGGTCGGCCTCAATTCGATGATCGTCTCGCTGCTCTACAAGGCGCTGCCGAAGCAACTGCGCATGCTGATGATCGATCCGAAGATGGTCGAGCTGAAGATGTACGAGGACATCCCGCATCTCCTCCATCCGATCGTGACCGATCCCAAACTCGCCTCGAACGCGCTGATCTGGGCCGTGAACGAGATGGAGAATCGCTACCGCTCGCTGGCCGAATGCGGCGTGCGCAACATCGATCAATACAACGCGCTGCTGAAGGACGTCGACGGCTACCGCCGTGCGATGAAGCTGCCAGAAGGGGAGCCGGTGAAGGTGCCGGAGCCGCTGGTCTACATCGTCATCATCATCGACGAGTTCGCCGACCTGATGATGGTGGCGTCGAAGGACGTGGAAGACTCCGTGACGCGTCTGGCGCAGAAGGCGCGCGCGGTCGGCATCCATCTGATCATCGCCACGCAGCGGCCGTCGGTCGACGTGATCACCGGCGTGATCAAGGCGAATTTTCCGTCGCGCATCAGCTACCAGGTGGCCTCGAAAATCGATTCGCGCACCATCCTCGACGCCCAGGGCGCCGAAAAGCTCCTCGGCAACGGCGACATGCTTTTCCTCCCGCCCGGCACGGCCCGCATCCGCCGCATCCACGGCGCCTACGTCTCGGAAAAAGAAATCGTGAAGATCGTCGACTTCGTGAAGGCGAATCAGGGCGAGCCGCAGTTCCTCGAGGAAATCACGAAGATCGAAGCGGAAAAGAGCGGCGCCGACGGCATCGAGTACCTCGACGATCCGAAGTACGACGATGCCGTGCGCGTGGTCCTCTCCACCGGCCAGGCCAGCGCCTCCTACCTCCAGCGCCGCCTCAAACTCGGCTACTCCCGCGCCGCCCGCCTGGTGGAGATCATGGAAGCCAACGGCATCGTCGGCCCCTCGCAAGGCTCCAAGCCGCGCGAGATCCTGGTCCGCGCGGACGATTACCCGCCAGCGAGCGGACAGAGTATCTAGTTCACGCGGAGACGCGGGGGTCGCGGAGAAAAGCCGCTTCGCGTTCTCCTCCGCGTCTCCGCGTGAAACCGGTTCCCCTTAGAATTCACGGCGATGGCGACAAGAGGACGTCCGCGGCGTGCCGAGGCTGACGCGGAGATTCTGGATGCGGCGTTGGGGATGCTGCGCGCCGGCGGGTATCGCGAGCTGAGCCTCGATGAGGTGGCGCGGCGGGCGGGGACGGCGAAGTCGTCCATTTACCGGCGATGGGCGTCGAAGGCGGCGCTGGCGGCGGAGGTCGTGCGGCGCGAGGTTCCGGCTCCGGAAGGCGACGTCGTGGCCGCGTTTGAGGCATTGCTGAATGGCGCGCTGGGCGGCGTGGTGGCGTCGCTGATTGGCGAGGCGCAGGAGAGCGCGGAAACGCGTTCCATCGTGCTCGAGTTGCTGGCGCCGTACCGCGCGGCGGGCGACGAGATGCTGGCGCCGATTCTTTTCCGCCGTCTATTAAACAATTAATCGCTCATAAGACACGCTCACTTTCCCTGCGCAAAATATTTCTCATGCGCGGGGTAGCACGTGCTGCGCTTTCGTCACGCTAGGAGAGAGGGCGCCCTCCCGAATAACCGCCCGGCGCGTCGCCGGGTCACTCGCCGGAGGGCATTATGCGTCGTGTCTCTAAAGCCGTAGCTGTCGCTTCACTTCTTATCGCGCTCACCACATCGAACATTTACGCGTTGCCGTCGAAAAGCGGAGCGCAGCCGACATTCGGATCGAAAATCGTCAAGATCATCCGGCAGATTATCGGACTGGATGAACTGTCCTGGCCGCATCCCTAATTACGTTGCGGTCGACGTGCCGATGTCTCTTACGAACGCGTGGACGGTGCGTACGGTTTCGGCCGTCGCATCGTCCACCTCGATGGCGTCGCGCAGACGGGCAATGGCGGTAATTGCCCGAGCATCGAGACCGGCTGCAGTGAACTCATCAATGACGTCCTGCGTCAGCTGTCGTGCGGCCGTATCTTCTCCACATTCAATAAGGGTCTCCACGATGCGAAGGGCGCATAGTCCAGCTTCATCTACCATTCCCGCCGCTGTAAATTCCTGTCGCGCTTCGCGGAGACGTGCAAGGCCAGCAGTAATCTGTCCTTTTCCTATTAGTAAAACCCCCGCGCCAAATGCGGTGCGAGGAACTTCAGCGACAAAGCCGAGGTCGGTGAATTTCGCGACCGCCTCCGAGAAGTGGATATTGGCACTCGCGAAATCGCCGAGTTGGCTGGCGCTGTGGCCCAGATTGTTGTGTATACGTGCCTGCGCTTCGAGATCATCGGAGGAAATGGCGTCGTGTAACAGGTCTTGAAGAAGTTCAGAAGAATCGTTGTAGCGGTCTTCCCTATAGAGCATATTCGCCTGGGCCATACCCGCTTGGATATAACGTTTTGTATCGCCGAATTCGCGAAATACCCGCCGAGACTCCGATAGAATCTGATGTGCGTCCTCAAACTGCTCCTGTTGCGCAAGGATCATTCCCTTGACCATTCGGATAACCGCGCGGTCATGTTCCAGACTCGCAAACGGAGCTAACGCTTCTTCCCCTCGCTCGGCAGCTTCCAATGCTTCGTCATAGCGAGCCAGATAGCGGAGCGTGCTGGCGCGGTCTTTCCACGCGTTGCCACGCAATTGCGCGAGGACGACGCTCGGATATTGGCTTGGCGCCAGTGATTCCGCGATCGAGGCGGAGAGATTCGCGATGGCCAGCGCCTCGCGTGGCTTACGGTGCAAACGCCGCCGTACTTCCTCGCTCATCTGCTCCAATGCGGCGTTGTTGCGTAAATCGGGCATTTCCGCGAGGCGCGACCACTCCTCGGTTGGTGTGTCTCGCAAATAGCGTGCGACCACGTCCGACGAATCGTCGCGCTCGCGCTCCAGTTTCGCGCCGACCGACGTGAACTCGCGCTCGCGGTTGCGGCGAGCGGCCGGATCGAACGGCACCACGTTCGCGGCGAAGCGTTGCCGGCAGGCGGAACATTCAGCGAGGTGGTCGACGTCGTCGGAATGCGTCATTGGTCTCTGTCTTTCTTATCGCGCAGACCGTTGAAGATTTCCTGCGCGCGTTGTATGCACTTCGCCACCAGCTTCTGCATGTATTTCGACGTGACGCCTTCCAGGTCAGCGAGCTCCTTGATCGCATAGCCCTCCAGGTAACGGAGGCGGAGGATGCGCGCCCAGCGCGGCGGCATTCTGTCCAGTACCTCTTCGAGGGCGATGCTGTTCGGAAGGTCGGTGAGCACATTGCGGGACCGCGGATCGGGACGCTGCGCCGCCACGTCCGTGTCGAGCTGCTCGATGTTGCGCCCGCGTTGGCGCCAGTAATAGCGGCTGGCGTTGCAGATCGCGCCGATCAGCCAGTGGTGCAGGTCGCGAATTTCGTCCGCACGCCGGAGATAGGAAAGCAGGACGTCGTGCGCGAGCCCCTCGGCGTCGCCAGCCGGAACCTGAAACTTGCGCACGGCCACCGACACGAGCACACCGCAATTTTCTTCATAAATGCGGGCAAAAACATTCTCGTCCACGCGACAGGGGAGCGGAATTGTCCGCAGATCCGCCGGTGCGTCATCCATCGCTTCAGGCGCCATTGGAGGCATTTCAAATGCCTGTGGCGCGGGCTCGTCGGGTGGCTTCGTATTGTCAGGAATGCCGAGACGATAACACGCGCCAAAGCCGGCGAAAAGGCTTCGCGGCGAGCTCTGCGCTTTGCTTCGACGTGTGCAAAATATTTCTCAGCAGCCAGGTAGCAAAACCCGCACTTTCATCACGCTAGGAGTGAGGGCGCCCTCCCGAAAACACCGCACCGGCGTGTCGCCGGGCACATCAGGAGGGCTTATGCGTCGTGTATCCAAAGGTCTCGCTGCAGCATCGCTCGTTGCCGTACTCACCGCTTCGAATCTCTATGCGCTCCCTTCAAAAAGCGGCGCGCAGCCGTCATTCGGATCGAGGATCGTCAAGATCATCCGGCAGATCGTCGGTCTGGACGAGTGGTCCTGGCCGAAACCGTAGTGGGAAGTCAGCTCGCCTGGGCTTGATCGACCGCGAACGGCCGCACAAATTCGTGGACGGTGCGTACGGCTTCGGCCGTCGCACCGTCGACGTCGATCGTCGATTGCAACTGCTCAATGGCTTGTACCGCGCGCGTGTCGACACCAGCAGCGGTAAATTCGTCAATCACGGCACTGGTAAGAGCGCGCGCTCGCCCGGTATCGCCGCGATCGATCAGGACCTCGATGATACGCAACGCGCAAAGTCCGGCTTCGCCGAACATTTTGAGAGCGACGAATGATCGACGTGCGTCCTCGAGACGCACCAGACCGGCGTCGATCTGATGCTTTCCGATCAGCACCTGCGCCGCACCCAGATTTGTACGGGGAACCTCAGCGCGCAGTCCGAGGTCGGTGAAGCGCGCGATCGATTCCGAGAAATGAACGTTGGCTGAGGCATAGTCTCCGGCGTAAACAGCACAATGGCCGAGGTTGTTGTGCAGGCGCGCCGCGGTCTCAACATCGCGGGTGCTGACGGCAATTTTGAGCAGTTCGCCGAACAGGTTCTCGGCTTCCGCATAGCGTTTCTGGCGGCCGAGGAGATTTCCGTGGATGATGCCGGCCTGGAGGAAGCGCGCGGAGTCGTTGACGTCGGCGAAGATCACGCTCGCCGCGTTGATCATCGTTTCGGCCTCGTCGAAATGGTCCATCTGCGCCAGGATCATGGCCTTGACGAACCAGATGATGGCGCGGTCGTGAACGGCCGCCGGAAAATCGTTGAGGCGCGACTCGGCAGTTTCGATGGCGTCGTAGGCCTCGTCCAGCCGGCCGAGGTAACGCAGCGCGTTGGCGCGGTCCCTGAGCGCGGTGGAACGGATCTGCGCGATGACGAGCGGCGGGTAGGTGTTGGAAATCGATTCGGCGATCGACGCCGCGAGATCGGCGATGGCCAACGCCTCGGCCGGATTTCGTTCCAGACGCTTGCGCACTTCGTCGCTGAGCTGCTCGAGCGCGGCGTTGTTGCGGAGCGCTTGCGATTCGGCCAGGCGCGGCCACTCGCTTTGCGGCGTATCGCGCAACTGCCGCGTGACGACGTCCGCGATTTCGCCGCGCTCGTTTTCCAGCCGCGCCGCCGCGGCGGCGAACTTCAGCGCCCCTTCATGCCGCCGCGCGGAATCGAACGGGACCACGTTCCTGGCGAATCGCTGACGGCATGATGCGCAATCGGCGAGATGGCGCAGGTCGTCGGAGTGCTTCATGTCTTCTTCCTCGCCGGAGCGGCGTTGTACATCTGCTCGGCCATGCGCAGGCATTTGGCCACGAGCTTCTGCGTGTATTTCGCGGTGACGCCGAGGTAGTCGGCGATCTCGCGGATTGTGTATCCCTCGTAGTAACGCATGCGCAGGATTTGAGCGTATCGCGCCGGAAGCGCTTCGAGCACCTCGCGTACAGCGAGCTGAGACGGTAACAGATCGAAGATGTTGATGGAATCGGGATCGGGCCGCAGCATCGCCAGCTCCTGATCGAGTTGGTCGGTGCGGCGTCCGTTTTGCCGCCAGAAATAGCGGCAGGCGTGACAGATCGCGCCGATCAGCCACGGGTGCAACTGGCGGATCTCATTCTTCCGTTTCAGATACGACAGAAACACTTCGTGCGCGAGCGCCTCGGCATCCACTTCCGGCACCTGAAATTTGCGCACGGCGATGGCGACTAGCAGGCTGAGATTGCCCTCGTACAACTCTCCGAACGCGAGGTCGTCGGCGTCGCGCGGCGGTGCGATCGGCGCCTGGATCTCCGAAGATGGATGGAATGCCGGACTCGCGAACACGCCCGAAGGATAGAGCGAAAGAACGCGATGTCAAAAGGAGAATGGCGAAGCGACGCGTATGCGCGACTGTTTCGGGAAAAGCGTCGCGCATGCGAGTCACTTTCGCCGTTTCGTATGATGCGGCGCGTGAACGATCCTCAATTCGTGATCGACCCGCGCCACTCCGGATTCGTCCGGCTCGACCTGGCGGAACTGTTCGGAAATGACCGCCGCGTGGTGCTGGAGATCGGATCGGGGAAGGGGCGATTTCTGATCGGCGCGGCGACGGCGCAACCGGATGTGAATTTCATCGGCATCGAGAAGTCGCTTCACTATCACCGCGTGATCCGTGACCGCGTCGCCAAACGCGGGCTGACGAACATCCGCCTCATCAACCACGACGCGTTTCTCGTCCTCCGCGACATGCTGCCCGATGCGTCGATCGACGAGATCCACATTTACTTTCCCGATCCCTGGCCGCGCAAGCGCGAACAGAAGCGGCGCATCATCCGCGCCGAGGCGCTGATGGAGATGAAGCGGGTGCTGGTGCCGGGCGGTAGCGGGATCTATGTGACCGATCATCGCGACTACTACGAAGCGGCCGCGCCGGTGATCGAATCGATCTTCCGCGCCGAGCGCCGCATCCCCGCTCCCGACGATCCGCCGCGAACGAACTACGAAGCGAAGTTCCGGGAGGAGGGGAGAGAGATTTTTGAAGTTCGGTTCTGGCGATGATCAACTGCCGCGATGCGAATCAGGCTGCTCACTCTCTTCTTCGAAGATCTTGATCCTTCCGCTCGTCATCGTCAGGCCGATCTTGAACCGTCGGAGGAAGTCCATACCGACGAGGACATCCTGTGAACCAGGCGTAAGGTTCACGATTCCGAGAACGAGCTTCCCGCCAAACGTCGTATGTCCAATCGCCGTCAGCGAAGTGCCTCCACTGCCATCCGCCAGTACGTACGATGACGTGCCCTCCAGCGGCAGCTTGAGGGAGAAGGCGTGTTGCATCGGAAGCTGAATGAATCCGGAGAAGCCGGTATCGATGATTGCGTCGAACTCAAGGCCTGGCGGGTCGTGAGCGACGCCGCACAGGTGAAACTTGAGACACGGATTACCGAGGCTGTCGAAGTGGCCGACCCCAGAAGTCATGGCGATTGATTCCGAAACTGACCCTGAACGTGCCGGGGGCACCGATACGGATCAGATGGAAGATGCCGTACGGCGACGCTTTCCGGGCTTCTTGAAGCGCCTGCTCCGGGTAATCCGCGACATAGCCCTCGCCGCTGGTCACATCAACGGCGATGAAATGTCCTCGGCGATCAGGCTCCAGTTGGCCCTTGTATCGCTCCGCATAGATCAGTTCACCAGCGTCGGCGATCTTCTCCGGAGACGTGAGCCCTTTCACATCGATGGACATTTTTGAATTCATGACACTAGCACAACGTCGCGAATCGCCATGCAATGCCGGAAACGTAACCCTTTGGTTCTCGCGCGACAGTTACAATCGCATCCGTGCGAATTCTTGGCGTTGATCCTGGCTCGGTGACTACTGGTTTTGGCGTGATCGAGCAGGTCAGAGGGCGGCTGGCGTTGATCGAGCAGGGGACGATCGGAACGATTCGCGGATCCGAGCTGGCGGACCGGCTTTGCCGGATTCATGACGAGCTGGTTGGCGTCATCAAACGCTGCGTTCCGGACGCGGTCGCGGTCGAGGCGCCGTTCGGCGGGCAGAACGTGAAGAGTCTCATTCAGCTTGCGCATGCCCGAGGAGTGATCCTGCTCGCGGCGCGGTCGGCCAAGCTCGACGTCTTCGAATACTCGCCGCGCAGCGTCAAGAGCGCGGTGGTCGGTTATGGCGCCGCGGAGAAGGAACAGGTGGCGAAGATGGTGCGCATGCTGCTGCCGGGGTGCGGCAATCTGGTGATGTCGACCGACGCCTCCGACGCGCTGGCCGTCGCCATCTGCCACGCGCATACCGCGGGGACGGCCGAGAGGTTGCGGATCGCTCGATGAGCTCTTCGCTTCCTCAGGAAGAGACGGTCGAAGCGAACGCGCAGACGAGCATCCCGCGCGGACGTTTCCAGCGGACCTTCAGCGCGCTGCGGTATCGCGACTTCCGTCTGCTCTGGTTCGGCGCGTTCGCGTCGACGACCGGCACGTTCATGCAGACGCTGGCGCAGGGCTGGCTGGTGTACACGATGACCGGCTCCGCGCTGCTCCTCGGCGTGGACGGATTCCTCTCCACCGGTCCGATGCTGCTCTTCTCGCTCTTCGGTGGCGTCATCGCCGACCGGATGGAGCGCCGCAAGATCATGATGTTGTCGCAGGTGCTGCAGGGGAGCTTCGCGCTCATCCTGGCGGCGCTGATCTACTTCCACACCGTCAAGATCTGGCACATCTTCATCCTGTCGTTTCTGACGGGGAGCGCGCAGTCGATCAGCGGACCGGCCTACGCATCGCTGCTGCCGCTGCTGGTCAAGCGCGAAGACATGGCCAACGCGGTGGCCATGAACTCGATGCAGTTCAACCTCGCGCGCGTGATCGGGCCGGCGCTGGGCGGCGTCGTGTTCGGACTTTGGGGCGCGACGGCCTGCTTCGGCATCAACGGCCTCTCGTTCGGCTTCGTGATCATCGCGCTGACGATGATCAAAATGCCGCCGCTGCAGGCCGGCGCGACCTCGGCGTCGATGATGGCGCAGATGAAAGAGGGCTTCGCGTTCGTGGCGTCGAAGCGGTCGTTACTCTTACTGACCTTCCTCTCCTTCGCCGGCACCTTCCTCGGCATGCCGCTCTTCACGATGATGCCGGTCGTGGCGAAGAGCATTTTCAAACTCGGGCCGCAGGGTTTGTCGGTACTCCAGGCCGATTACGTCATCGGCTCCGTCCTCGGCGCGCTTTTCGTCGCCGGAAGCAGCCACGCCGCGAAGAAGGGACGCCTCGCGCTGATGCTGCAGCTCGTCTTCGCGGCGACGCTGATCGCATTCGGCATGTCGCGCCACCTCACCGCCAGTCTGGTCGTCGCCTTCATCGCCGGCGCGGCGATCGTCGGCGTCGTATCGCTCTACAGCTCCCTCGTGCAGCTCTCGACCGGCGACGCCATGCGCGGCCGCGTGATGTCGATCTTCATGCTCGCCTTCCGAGGCGGCATGCCCCTCGGCAACCTGATGGCCGGCTTCGTCGCGCAGCGCTGGTCGATCAGCACGGCGCTGGAGGTGAACGGGATCGCGCTGGCGCTGGTGGCGCTGGCGTTCATCATCAAGGGTACGGACCTCGATGCGGGGCTGGCTGCGACATGACTCGCGTCGATTAGCCGGCAGCCAGGGAAGGGCTGACATCCCGCCTCTTGATGGATGGTAGACGACGTCTCGAGGCCTTCACTTCTACTGCAGAGAAATCGTTTGAAAGCGCCACCTGTCCTGGATTGTGAACCTCCGAAAGCGTGAGGTATTATCCGAGGCACAACCAAAAATATTGGAGGCGTGATGCGCTTCAGAACCACAGTGCTCGCAGTGTTCGGCATTCTGTTCACGGCCGTCGTGCACGCAAGTTCGTGTGATACGTACCGCTTTTCGACTCCCGTCCCGGTCAAGACACCGAGATCCGCCGCGACAGCTGGTGCGTGCAGCCGCCTGCGTGAAGCCGCAATCGCAGAGCTCCGATCGCAACACGACGCGGCGGTCACCGCGAGGATCAAGGCATTTGACGCGCAGAAAACCGCCGAGAGCGCGGTTTATCGTTGCTCGTCAGATGAATCGTGCGCATCGGCACGCGAGGTATGGAAGAAGTCACAAGATCGCCTTGCCAACACGGAGCTCAGGGTGAATGCAGAGCAGCATGTTGGGCCATGCGAATGCTCTGCTGCGGATCGCGATCGCGCCAATCCGAATACCGTCACTCTCGTGGCGAAGGCGACGACGAAAAAGGCTCGCGAGGTCAGTAAGAACGCCTCCGAATCATCGGTCGATTCTGACGGCGGCGAGGACGCCGAGACGGATGCTCCCGCAGCAGTGGCGACGGCCAGGAAGACCGGGACAACCAGGAAGACGGCCTCCGGCTCATCGGCTGAAATGGCGGACGGCGAAGCCACAGGCAAGGCGGCTACGCGCGTCCGTGAGAGTGCCGCCGCACCGCAACCGGCGTCCAGGGGGACGCGCCCTCCGGCGGCCAAGGGACAACCGCGGCTCGTTGCCCTCCCGGTCGAGAAGTGCATTGGCTGCACGACGAAGCTGCGGAAACGGGTTGCACTGATGCCCGTCAAGATCGGTACGCTGGCCGCGGAGCTTGCAATGTCGCCGGAGACCGTGGCCGCGATGGTGCGCGATCAGCTCGAAGCCGAACTGGCCACTCGGCCAGGGCTGGCGGTTCTCAGCCGCTCCGAGCTGCCTGACGTCATGATCGAGCAACGACTGAGCGATTCGCCAATCGCGAATCAGGAGCTGGCGCCGGTCAAGGGCAAAGTCACGCCGGCGCAATACCTGATCTCGGCCACCGTCGACAGGATCGATCCCCACGAGACATCGATAAAAGAATCCAACAGCTCCGCCGAACGATACGAGCAAGAAGCATTGGCGAAAGAGCGCCTCGCGGACGATCTGGAGGCGCAGGCAGCCAACACGGAGAATGAGCGCGTCTACAGCAACACCGGCTCGTATCTCGGCGTCGTCTGCGCCGCCGGCGGGCTTTTCTGCATCGGTCAAAAAGGGCAGGCGTATTTCGATTGCCTTCAACGAGAACAGAAGGCGACGGCGGATTGCAACGAGAAGGCAAAAGAGGAACAGGAGCGCGCGCTCGAACGAAAACGACAGGAGAATGCTCGTACGGCTGGTGATACGCGAACGCAGGCCGCGTCCGCGCGACGCGAGGCGCAGCGTCTTCGGCAGCAGGCCCAGATTGAGGCACAACAGAACGTCTCATTGACCGAGACCAAGAACGTCAACGCGACGATGGTGTGGCGCGCGGTCGACACATCCACGTCTGCCGTCTTTGCCTCCGGTTCAGAAACCGGCAGCGGGCAGCAGGTGCAGCGAGGTGTTTCGCAATCGTCCGCCTTCCATAGTACGGCGACCACTGACAGCTCGAAATACCAGGTCGTGGTGAATCAGGCAATCGCAGAAGTCGTCTCGAAGCTTGCCAAAGCGATCGAGGCGAAAATCGCCACAGAGCCATTTCGCGCCAAGGTTGTGAGTGTCAATGTCGACGGTGCGCTGATCAACGGCGGTACAAACGTGGGTATGGCTGTCGGAGACACGTTCGGAGTCCGTAAGAAACGGTCCGTGCTCACCGACCCCGATACGGGGGCGGCGCTGGACGCACCTGGGCCGCCGGTCGGGGTCATCCGCGTGTCGGAAGTGAACGAGAAGACGGCGTTTGCCCAGGTGATCACGTCCGGCGGACCGCTCGGCCGGGGCGATGAGCTGGAGTGGATCGGTATGTTCCAGCTGGCGGCTCCGCCTTCATCACCGGCGGCTGGTACGACGCACCAATAGCGGCGTTTATGGGAACGTAATCCCGGTTGGATTTCGAAAACGACGGCTCGTGAAAAACGATGCTGCCAGGAGAGACTGCATGATGATCACACCATTGCGAACACAAACATCATCGCGAGCGCGCTTCGCATTTGTCGTCCTTTTCACAGCCCTCTTTTTCGTGATGGGAGCCGCCGCTGCAGTTGCGCAAACGACGCAGTCCGATCTTCGCCAGGCGGCGGAGAAGATCGCAGCAATGCAGAAGGAAGCGCAGTACCAGCAAGAGCACGGACAGGGAGTGGAGGCGATCCGGCTTCGGGAAGAGGCGAAGAAGCTTTGGAACACGACGGTCGGCCACATCGCTCTCGAAGTCGACCGGAAACAGAAAGCAGAAGAGGAGATGACGCGAATCGCCAAAGAAGAGCGTCGCGATCAGGCCATCAAGGAAGTCGAGGTTGGTGTCGATGCCTGGAAATCTGTCAAAGCAGGAGCGGACTGGTTGACGGAGTGCGCGAAGGGGCCGGAAGTCTGCCTGGTGAACATGTCGAAAGCCAAGACTGCGATTGAAAAGGGTTTCGAAGCAGCTGGGGAGCAGGTAGAAGCGAACGTCCATGCCGACGCCGCTTCGTACGCTGACGGCATCCGCGCCAGGAAGGAAGACGAAAGAAACGACCTGGAGAAAAGCCGGGCTTCGATGGATCGGCTGAATGACTGGATCGACTACTCCAAGGACGCGGCCAGCCACCAGCAGGTCCAGCCGTCGGTCCCGATCGGCGGCGAGTTTCGCGATCCGAACGACCCACCGGCGAAGCCAACCAGTGCCGATTATGACGCGGCCCTCGATGCTTTGTCTGCACAGGGCAGCGACGCGCGCGCAGCAAATGCGACCGCTGGCGGAACCGTAAATCCCGGTCCCGATTTTGCGAGCGATTTCGCAAAGACGGCGTCCGCAGAAGAGCAGAAGGTAGCCGCCGCCAGACGAGACGTGGAGTCTCAGGCCAAAACGGCAGACGCAATCAAACTACCGGTTGCACCGGTCATCGCCTATCCCACGACCCTGGATTCGAAGACGTACGCTGTCGGTGGAACCGCCAGCGGATCTGCCCCGGCGGCAGACGCTCCGAAGCAGTCCGACGCAAAGAAAGTTGATCACTGCCCCGGTGGAGTGTTTCATTGTCCCAATGGTCTGCCGTGGGAAAAATGTGGGCATGCGGAGAAATACGATTGCCCGCCGCCGGAACACGCCGCCGAAGCCGCTGCTGCGAAGGCGAAGCAGCAGAAGGACGCGAAGAAGCCGTAGTTCCGATCAAGGAGGCGTGCACTGACTACGGCACACAAGCGGCGATGTTTACCCGCGTCATCTTTTGGGTGATGCAGAAGGTCGTCTTGTCCGGCGGAACGACGATCATCAGAGGCTCGGTTCTGCTGCGGAAAGACCCGCCCGACGTTGAAACCTGATATTGCTCGCCGCTCGCAATCGCGAACTGAGTCTCGCACGGAGTCGCCGAGGAGCATTTCGCGTTCGCGCCCGGGAGAGGATGGGAAGTTGTTGCGGCTTTACCGGGAAGGCTGATGTCGAGACTAACGGCGGGCATCGGCCGCTCCTGACGCATCGTAACGACGACCAGCTTCAAAACTGGCGACGCGGGAGTGCTCGGCGGTCCGGCAAAGGGACAAGTCCATGCAGGTGCTGCGGAAGCGATTGCCGCACGGAACCACTTCGTTGCCCGAACCTCTTCGGGAACTCCGTTGACTTCCGACGCAACCTCGCTGCAACTCTTGCCGGTGAGTTTTGCGAATCCTTCGACTGTCTTCCAGGTAAGTCTTTCGATCTCGCGGTTGGCGATCGGATCGTTTGGGAACGACGCTAGCTGGTCCTGCCACGCCATCACTGCCTGCCACGGTGCGGCGAGGCGCGCCCTGTTCCACGTCAGAGCGCGGCCCTTCGCGCGAACGGCGAGGCCCACAGGGTTGTCGGGATTGAGAGCGAGCAGCTTCGCGGCCAGCTTTTTTTCAAGCTCGGGATGGCCACTCTTAGACGCTGCCGAGATGTCGCTCATCAGGAGCGTTTCCTCGCGCCCGAACGACCGAGGAGCTGCAGTCTGCCCCTCCAGGACATGTTGCGCGGCGTCGGCAGAGCGTCTAGCGAGGTACTCGTCATCGCGCATGGTTTTCAGAAGGCGTCGAAATCCGTCGAGAGCGCGGTCACTGTCGCCTCGATCGAGTGAGACCTCGGCGTCCGCCAGCAGAGACACCGGATCGCTTTCGCGCGGCGGAGGTGATGGGGGCGCTTCCTGCGCTCGCTCTTTCTTCTTCTTCGGCTGCGCTCGGACGAGCCGTTGGTCAAAGCTGGCGCTGAATCCCACCCCCACTTCCGAGGGTTGTCCCCGGGTGATCGTCGCAATGGACGACTCACTTTCTACTGACGTGATGCGGAATGTGGCTGGGCAGACATCGATCGTCTTTCCTCCGATCTTCTGGGATTTGCAGAACCGACCGGTCATTTCCATTCGGACGCCCTGCCGTTCTCCGGCGTTGAGCGTCACGCGATCCCCGCTTACGGATGTAACGTTCTGGGCGCCAGCAGCGACCGCTGAAGCGGTCAGAGCGATCGCGATGGCGCGCTTTCGAGAAATCAGGTTCATCGTTTTCTCGGAGCGGCGGGCGGCGACGGCCTGTGGTGTTTCGCGGGTGCAGCGGGGCGCAACATCCGGCGCATGTCCATAAGGGGTTTCCGGTAAATGACAAAAATCGAGACAGCCAGTGCGATTGCGGCGATCATCAGGACCGCCGCCAGGCGAAGTCGCCGTGTCTTCGGCTTTTTCCAGCGCCATCCGCCGAGAGCCACCGCCACGGCTGTAGCATTGTCGTCACCGCCATTGCGGATGGCCTGCAGGACGAGGCGTCGGACTGCGTCATCGGCGCCCGCTGCGGTCTCTCCGATCGCGGCAATGTCGGAATCGCCGACGAACTTCACGACGCCGTCGGTGGCGAGAATCAGCACGGCCGGTTCCGCGATGCGAACTTCCGTCCACTCCGGTGTCACGGGAATGCTGCCCAGTGCGCGTGTGATGGCGTTGCGCAATGGATGCGAATAGCTCTCCAACTCCGTCATCCGTCCGAGCTTCATCTGCTCGGCGACGAATGAATGGTCGACGGTGAGCCGACGCACCTCGCTCCGCGTGACCAGCACCGCAGCGGAGTCTCCGGCGTGGGCAATCCATCCTGTGCCCGAAGGGTCGACGATTACGCCAATGAGCGTGGTCCCGGTATCTTCTGAGGAAAGATCGCGCGTCTTCGCCACGACGGCATCGACCGCAGCCGCGAAGGCCTGCTCCAGTTCATCGCGGCCGCCACTCGTCGCAGAATTGAGTGCTGTACGAAAGGCGGTCACGGCCGCTTCACTGGCGGCTTTTCCGTGGCTGTGGCCGCCCATTCCATCCGCGACGGCGGCTGCGAATGCGCCACCACCGAGCGCTATGAGGGCGTACGCGTCCTCATTTTCGCTCCGGCGGCCTTGCGAGCTGAAGCCGGCCGCTCGATCGTGGGAACGGTTCATCAGCGCATCACGCGTTGTGGAAACGGAACACCACTTCGCCCATCTCGATGGTGTCCTTATCCGCCAGCGGTACCGATTCGTTCACTTTCAGTTCGTGTCCATTGAGCTTGGTCGGATTGCTATCCTGAGTGGCGAGGTTGGTCAAGAGCACTTTCCCGCCTGCAAATTCGACTTTTGCCTGCCGAGAGGACACGGTCATCGGCTTGAGCTGGATGTGCGCATACGGCCGGCCGTCAGCGCGTCCAAACGTAAACTCGTCGCGATCGCCACGCAGCTTGTAGAAACGAACCTGCTTGACGACGTCTTCGCCGCCGACGACATCGAGCCAGGCGGGAAGCAGCTTGATCGTGTTCGGCGGCGGCGCGTGCAGTTTGATGGTCTTTCCCTCGATGACCTGCTGCGGCGTCGGAATCGTTTCTGCCGGCTGCGCCGCAGCGCGCCGCACGTCTGCGGTGCTGGGACGGGCGGAGCGCGACCGCCGCAGCACGACGAACAGCGCGGCGATGATGAGCGCCAGCAGAATGGCCAGGCCGGTAATCGTCATCAGCCAGCCGGTTGAAACGGCTGCTTCCGATTTATCCGCAGCCGGCTGTGCATTTCGAGCCGCGGGTGCGGCAGCAACGGAGGATTGCGGGCCTCCGAGCTCAGCGCGCTGCTCCTCGCTGATGTACGCGTCCTGAGTTCGTGGATCGAAGCCGACCGGCCCAGTGATCTGGTACCGCCGGCCGACGGCAGGGGAGCCGCTGCTCGTCCGCACGCGGATCACGCCGCCCCAATCATCCTTCAGATAGTAGAACGCCGTCGTCTTCGAATTTGCATCGATGTATTCGGTGACGAATCCCTCCACACGCACTCGCTCGTTGAGGTACGTGTAGACGTTCGTACGGATGTCCGACAGCTTCGGCTGCGGCAGCTTGTCGGATGGCGCACCGATCAAGGCTGGAGCGAGTAGCAGGAGCAGGAGATGGAACCTGATCATTTGTTTGGTCCTCCTCGGGCCTGGCCGGCCGCGATCGTTTGCTCAAATGCGTTTTCCCACGAACCGTCGGCAATGCACTCCAGCCATCCGGCCGCCATCATCGCTGAAAAGGGGCGTGAGCCCGGATCCTTCATCATGAGGAATTGCACGAGCCGCCGGTAGCCGTCGTTGATCGTCAGCGGCAACTCCGGCGGCTCGGCATTCGCGTGTAACCGCATGAGCTCATCGGGAGTCGCCGCCGTGAAGGGGGGAACACCCGCCGCCATCTGATAGAGAATGACGCCGAGAGCGTAGAGGTCCATCTGCGGTGTGGCGACGTGGCCGCGTGTCTGCTCCGGGGCCATATAGCCCGGCTTTCCAGAGATGGAAATCTCGAGTGTCCGTTTTGAGAGGACTTCCACGCGAGCGATTCCGAAGTCGATCAGCACGACGCGAGGAGCGATCCCGCCGCAGCCCCGCCAATTCTCGTCGAGAACAAAAATGTTGTCGGGCGAGAGGTCGCGATGAATGACGCCGGATTCGTGGGCTCCTGACAGCGCCCATCCGATCTGCGCGCCGATGGCCGCGGCAACCGGCACCGGCAATGCCCCTTTATTTCCGATCACATCGGCAAGTGTTTCGCCCTCGAGAAGTTCCATTGCGATAAAGGGACGTCCCGTCACTCGCCCACCTTCTCTGCCGCTGGCGAAGCACCGCACCACCGCCGATTCAGGCGCGACCTTTCGGATTTCTTTCAGCGCTTCGGCCTCGGCGAAGAACTTCTGCACCATTTCGGGGTCGTCGACCCATCGCTGCTCGAGGATCTTGATCGCCAGCGGCATACCATCGATTGCGTCGGTGGCTCGATAGACGGTGGCTAATCCGCCGCTTCCCACGACGTCCGTCAAGCGGTAGCGGTCAAACGAAATCGCGTTCGGAAGGGGCTGCGTTCTCCCGCTGCGATGAGGACGCCTCCTCCGCTCTCGTTCGCGCCAGAGCACAATACCCAGCGCGGTTGCCGAGGCGACGATGAGGAGAGCCAGGACGCACACGATTGTGATGAACGGCCAGCGCGCATGGCCTGCGGCTTGATCGATCGCATCGAGATGAACGATCACACTTCGGTCCCGCCCCGGCGTCACGGTCACGGTTTTCGGCAAGAACCCTGTTTTCGCTATACGCAAACGTACCGAAGTGCCGAACGGCAGTGTGACGACAGCGGCGCCGTCACTTCCGGTCGTGGCGACATGATGCCGTTGCATGGAGATCGACGCGCCGGCAACGTTCGTATCGCAGGTCACGTCCACCGAGGCTGGCCGCGACGTGTCGAACGGCGCCAGAGCATTCACCACCGGATCGAATGTGATTGGGACTGGCCCCCAGGAAGTGCCGTCCGCCGCGCGCAATGAGACGCTGTGCGTACCGGCGCTCACTCCGTTGATCAGCGCGTAACCCTCGGCGTCAACCTGCCCTGCCGGCCGTCCATCGACACTGACTGCCGCTCCGGCAACGGGAGGGACTGCATGGAAGACGTATTCATCGGCGCCAGCCGTGCGCCCAAGCGCGGCCACCCACAGGAAGATGACAGCCGTGGTGCATGGGCGATTGCGAGATCGTCTGCCGGGCATCATTCAAATCCGAAAGTGAGCGGTTATCTTACCCCGCTCGGCGAGCTCGCGGCATCCTGTATCTCGTCTCGGAGAAGGCGCGTGATGTAATCTCATCGCCTCTACTGTTCTCGCCAGATTGGAGCGGGTCGTCGTTTTCGCAGTGCAGACCCGATATAGAATCCCGGCCCGCGTCATGCACCGCATGACGTCGCAAATCTGATGGCGAAAACCAAAGAACAAGCTTCTGCGACCCTTGATCCTGCCGCCGCGTGTGCGCCGGAATGGACCGACATCCTCAGGCAGATGATCCTCATCCGCCGCTTCGAGGAGGCCACCGAGCGCGAGTTCCGCAAGGGAAAGATCGGCGGATACCTGCACGTCTACAGCGGGCAGGAAGCGGTGGCCAGCGGAATCATCACGGCGCTGCAGAAGGGCGACATCCTCTTCACCGGCTACCGCGATCACGCGCATGCTATTGCGCTCGGCTCGGAGCCGCGGCGCGTCATGGCCGAGCTCTTCGGAAAGGGCACCGGCATCTCCAAGGGCAAGGGCGGCTCGATGCATCTGTTCGACGTCGAGCATGGCTTTTACGGCGGCTACGGAATCGTCGGCGGCCACCTCACGCTTGCCGCCGGAGCAGCGTACGCGCAGCGCTATCGCGAGACGGATCACATCACCGTCTGCTATTTCGGCGACGGCGCCATGAACATCGGCTCGTTCCATGAGGCGATGAACATGGCCGGGCTGTGGGGCAAGTCGGGGATGTGTCCGATCCTCTTCATCATCGAGAACAACGGCTACGCGATGGGCACCTCAGTCGAACGCCATTCGGCGCTGACCGATCTCTCGCAGCGCGTGCGCGCGTACAACATCCCAACCGAAAAGGTGGATGGACAGGACGTCTTCGCCGTGCGCGGCGTGGCCGATCGCGTGGTCCGTCAGATTCGCGACACCGGCAAGCCGTACTGTATCGAGGCGATCACGTATCGCTTCTCCGGTCACGGCGCCGCGGACATCCTGCAACCGTATCGAACGAAAGATGAAGTCGAGCAGCATCGCCACCGCGATCCGATCGGCATCCTCCGCAACCGCCTCGGCGAGATCTGCGGACTGACCGATGACGACGTAAAAGAGATCGAGGATTGGGCGTCGAAGGAAGTCGCCGAAGCCGTGCAGTTCGCGGAAGAGAGTCCGCAGCCGGAAGCCGAGGAACTGTGGCGCGACATCGTGGCGGAACACGGTCCGGTGAGGGAGAACGAGTAGCACGATGTCCGAAAAAAGCTACCGCGACGCCATTCGCGACGCGATGATGGAAGAGATGGACCGCGATGCCAACGTCCTGATCATGGGCGAGGACATCGGCGTCTACGAAGGCACGTTCCGCATCACCGCGGGCATGCTGAAAAAGTACGGCCCGAAGCGCGTCATCGACACGCCGATCGCCGAGGCGGGCATGGCGGGGACGGCGGTGGGGATGGCCATGCTCGGGTTGCGGCCGATCGTGGAGATGATGACGATGAACTTCGCCATCGTCGCTGCGGATCAGATCCTCAATCACGCCGCGAAAGTTCGCTACTTCTCCGGCGGCCAGGTCGATGTGCCGATGGTCATCCGCGGTCCGCAGGGCGCGGGCGTGCAGCTCTCCGCGCAGCATTCGCAGACGTTCGAATCGTTCTACGCGCACTTTCCCGGAATCAAAGTCGTCGCGCCAGCCACGCCCGCCGACGCGAAGGGATTGTTGAAGACGTCGATCCGCGGCCGCGATCCGGTCATCTTTCTCGAAAGTGCCGCGCTGTACGGCATGAAGGGCGAAGTGCCGGACGACGCCGACTTCACCGTTCCCTTCGGCGTCTCGCGCATCGCGCGCGAGGGGAGCGACGTCACGATCGTCTCGTACAGCCGCATGCTGCAGATGTCGTTGATCGCCGCGGAGAAGCTGGCCGAAGAAGGCATCGAATGCGAGGTCATCGACCTGCGCACGCTGCGCCCGCTCGATCTCGATCCGGCGTACGAGTCGGTGGCAAAGACGCATCGTTGCGTGGTCGTGCAGGAGCAGTGGAAGCCGTTTGGTGCGGCGGCGGAGATCGCGGCCAGCATCACCGAGAACGTTTTCGACGAGCTCGATGCGCCGGTGGCGCGCGTCACGGGCGAGGACGTGCCGATGCCGTACGCGCGCAATCTCGAGCTGCTGGCGACGCCGCACGAGCAGCACGTCATCGCGGCAGTGAAGAAAGTGACGTACGCCAATGGCTGAGATCATCATGCCCAAGATGGGCGACGCGATGACCGAGGGGAAGGTCGTCCGTTGGTACAAAAAAGCCGGCGACGCCGTGAAGAAAGGCGAGCCGGTGCTGGAGATCGAGACCGACAAGGTCAACCTCGATCTCGAAGCCGAGCAGGATGGAACGCTCGGCGACGTCGCTGCCGAGGCCGGAAAGATGGTGGAAGTCGGCGGTGTGCTGGCGACCATTCTCGGCGCGGGTGAAAAGGCGGCGCCCAAAAAAGAAGCAGCGGCGTCGGCTCCAGCCGACGAGGAAGCTCCGGCGCGCCGGGCCATCGACAAGAAGGATTCGATCAAAAAGTCGACCGGCGAGTACGCCGAGGCCATCGACATGAAAGCGCCGCGCGTCGATCGGACGAGCGCGGCCTCGAGCGCAACAGCTGCAACCGGCGACAACGGACGCCGGCGCTCGTCGCCGCTGGCGCGCAAGATGGCGCGCGAGCTCGGCGTCAGCATCGAGCAGGTGCAGGGGAGCGGGCCGGGCGGACGGATCGTCGCCAACGACATCAAGAACTTCAAGCCGTCCGCTGCCGCGCCGCAGAAGGCGAAGGTTTCGTCTCTGCCGCCGGTGCAGAAGCTCGAGACGAAAGAGATTCCGCTGACGGCGATGCGGCGCACGATCGCCAAACGCCTGGCCGAGTCGACCGGACCGATCCCGCATTTCTACCTGACCGCCGAGTACGACGTCACGAATCTGCTGTCGCTTCGCGAGCAGATCAACGAGATCGCCGGCATCAAGACCAGCGTGAACGACTTCATCGTCCGCGCCGCCGCACTCGCGCTTCGCCACCATCCGAACGTGAATGCGTCGTGGGGCGATGAAGCAATCACGCAACATGGCGAGATCCATATCGGCATCGCGGTCTCAACGCCGGAAGGTCTGATCACGCCCGTCGTGCGCAACGCCGATCAGAAGTCCGTCACCGACATCTCGAACGAAGTGCGCACGCTGGCCGACAAAGCGAAGAATCGCAAGCTCACTCCGAACGATTACCAGGGCTCGACCTTCACCATCTCCAACCTCGGCGCCTGGGGCATCGAGGAGTTCACCGCCATCATCAATCCGCCGAACGTGGCCATCCTGGCCATCGGCGCCGCGTCCGCGCAGCCGGTCGTGATCGATCGACAGATCGTCATCCGCGACCGGATGAAAGTGACGATGTCCTGCGACCACCGCGTGGTCGACGGCGCCCTCGGCGCCGAATATCTGCGCACGCTGCGCAGCTACATCGAGCAGCCGGTGCGCCTGATTCTGTAGTGCCCGCTTGACTCGTTTGCGTAACGGGTCTACGTTGTAACCCGCCCGCAGCAGTGCTTCAGCCCCGCGCATTCCGCAATATCCAGCCGGAAATCCTCAGCGCTACGGCTTCGTCCAACAATCGAGAAGGAGAGAGAGTTATGAGATCGATACGTGTTCTCGCAGCGACTGCTTTGTTCGCAATATCCGCCCTGCCACTGTTCGCCGCCTGTCCGTTGCCGCTCACGGTTACGAATTTTCCAGGGAACGGCACTCCGACCTTTCGCCTGTCATGGCCATCGGTCGCGTCCGCGACGCAATACGAGATCCAGTCGTCGCCGGACGGTTTCGTGAATACGAAGACGCTGAAAGTTGCGGAAGCCGGGACGACCTCTGTGACCATCACGCAGAAAACGTCGGCACCGTTCACCGTCTATTCGTACCGGGTCATCGCGTCGCATCCTTCCGATCCGTTCGACATGCCGTGCATCGGGACGACGACGACGAGATTCGGGGCCTTCGCGCTCGCGCCGCTGGTCCGGAAGACCGTCATCCCGGTTGCCGGCTCGACGCGCGGCCTGAACAACGCTGACTTCAAGACCTCGCTGCGCCTCGGGCCTGCGTCGTCGAGTCAGGGCGGCAAGATCATCTTTCACCCAGCCGGTCAGGCCGGGAGCGAGAACGATCCGTCGATCACCTACCGGCTGGAAAACGGCGGGATTGTCCAGTACGACGACATCGTCGCCGCGATCGGTCAAAGCGGCATCGGCTCGATCGACATCATTTCGACCTTGCCTCCCGCGAGCAGCTATCCGGTCCTGGAGGAGCTGCCGGTTGAAGTGCGCGTATTCAATCAGACACCGACACAGACCTTCGGCGGTTTCGAGTCCGCGGTTCAGGGCGCGGACGCCTTCCGTCCGGCTGACTGGTCGGTGCACGTGCCGTCGGCGCGCTTCCGCGTCAACATCGGCGTCCGCACGATCACCACGGCGCACGTCACCTTCTTCCACTTTTCGGCCACGAGGCCGCTGACGCAGAAGGTGCTCGACCTGCCGGGCGACTACGTGTTCATGCAGGCCGCCGATTCGTTCTTCGGAGAGCCGGTGCAGGAAGGCGACACGATCGTCATGCACTTCGATGGCAGCGACACGATCGCCGTTCCGTTCCACACCTTCACCGACAACTCCACCAACGATCCGTCCATCTTCAACATCGCATCGCCGACCCGGCCCTTCGTCCCGGACATCGACGTGGTGACGATCAGCGACTAGCGCGCAACACGGCAGGGCCGCCGAACCGGCGGCCCTGCATCGTTCAGGGCTGCTGCAATAACGGCGAAGCTGACCTGTTACACTGCGAGCACCCCGCCATGCCTACGAACGAGCTCGTCGGGATCCTCATCGCGATCATCGTGATCTGGATCATCCTGAAGCTGGCCAAGGTAGCGATCCGGCTGATCCTCTTCGTGATCGCCATCCTCCTCATCGCCGGGGCGCTTTACTACGTGTTCATGAGGTGAACCATTTGAGTGACAGGAAATACAGGCATCAGGGCTACCAGGACAGCGGTGGCTATTCGTCGAATACCAACCGCGGTCCGCGCCCGCAGACGCCGTACGAACCACAAAATCAGCGCATCGAAGGCGCACCGCGCGGACGCACCGCCGGCGGCTTCGGCCCCGAAGTCTTCAAGTGCAACGCGTGCGGCACGCAGCGCCTCGGACTCGATCAGCCGACGTCCGAGGAGACTTGCGTGAAGTGCGCCGCCGACCTGCACACCTGCGGCAACTGCCGCTCGTTCGATACGACGACGCTGTGGGAGTGCCGCGAGAGCATCCCGGCGCGCATCTCCGGCAAGCACGTTCGCAACGAATGCGCATTCTTCCAGCCGAAGTTCGTCCGCGACCTGACCGCGGACAAAGCCCGCCAGCCGCAGACGCCCGACGACGCCCGCAAGGCCTTCGACGCGCTGTTCAAGAAGTGAGCTGCGTGCTGCTTATCCGCAGATGACGCAGATTTTCGTCAACGTAATCCTCGCCATCATCTCCGGCATCCTCTTCGCGTGCGCGTTTCCGAATGTCGCGGCGGGATGGCTGATGTTCATTGCGCTGCTGCCGCTGTTCGTCGCGCTGAGTCGCGCGCGAACCTGGCGCGGCGCGTTCGCGATCGGCTGGCTTTCGCAGAGCGTGGCGTGGCTGATGATGGTGCCGTGGGTGATCCGGGTGATGTCGCATTACGGCGGGCTGCCGTACATCACCGGCGTCCTGATCTTCATCGCCATGTGCGCGTACCTCGGCATGTACGGCGGACTGTTCGGCGTGCTCTTCCACCGCATCGCGCCGAGGACCAGCTTGCGGAGATGGTTGCTGATTCCGCTGGCGTGGGCCGCCGTCGAATACGCGCGGACGTACTTGATGAGCGGCTTTCCGTGGAACCTCATCGCCGCCTCGATCATCGACTACGCGCCGCTCGTGCAGTTCGATCGCGTGGCCGGTCCGTACGCGCTCGGCGTGTTGATCCTGTTGCCGTCGACGCTGATTGCGTGGCTGATCGTGGCGCGGCCAAGCGGCGTGCAGCGGTTGTTCGCCGTAACCGGCGTCGTCATCATCGTCTTCGTCTGGTGGTCCACCGGCTACATCGCCGCGAAGATGTTCGTCCGTTCGAACGGGACGCCGATGTCGCGCGCGGCGCTGCTGCAGCCGAACATCTCGCAGGAGATGCGGTGGGACAACGACAACCTCCTGCTGATCTTCCGCCGCATGATGAGCATGTCCGAGGAGGCGGCGTCGCATGGAGTGCAGGTCGTGATCTGGCCGGAGTCGACGGTGCCGCTTTCGTACGCGTCGACCGATTTTTACAAACAGGCCATCGAGTCGATCTCCGCGACGCGCAACATCGACGTCATCCTCGGATCGGTCGCCGAGGATCCCGAGCAGCCGAACAAGATGTGGAATGCCGCGTTTCTGGTCAGCGGCGGAAAGACCATCGGCCACTACGACAAAATCCGGCTCGTGCCGTTCGGCGAATACGTGCCGCTCCGGCAGATGCTCTTCTTCGCGCACGCCCTCGTCCACGCCGTCGGCCAGTTCGAATTCGGAACGAAGGACACGCCGCTCGACGGCCGATTCCGCTACGGTCCGGCGATTTGTTATGAGGTGGTCTTTCCGCAGATTCCGCGCGCGCAGGTCGTGCACGGCGCGAACGTCCTCGTCACCATCACCAACGACGCCTGGTACGACGGCACCTCGGCGCCGCGCCAGCATCTGAATCAGGCGCGTTTGCGTGCGGTCGAAACCGATCGTTATCTATTGCGCGCCGGCACGACCGGCATCTCCGCCCTCGTCGATCCCGCCGGCCAGATCGTGCAGCAGTTGGAAATGGGGAAGCAGGGCATCATCTACGCCGAGTTTCAGCCGCGAACGTCGACGACGCCGTACGTCCGCTTCGGCGACTGGTTCGCGTGGCTGGCGATTGTGTTGGTCGCACTCGGGATGATTCGTCGGCGTACCTCTGCGTAATCTGCGGATAAACGGGTTACCCTACGCCCGCCATGAAAGACGACACTCTCTCCAAAGTCTCCGACCTTAAAGACCGGCTGCAAGCGGTCCGGAGCTATCTTTGACCTCGACTCCGCACGCAAGACGCTCGATGAGATCGAGCGCGAAATGTCTGCGCCCGGTTTCTGGGACAAGCCCGAGACCGCGCAGGAAGTCGGCCGCAAGCGCGCGCGCGTAGAAAAGCGCATCGCCTCGGGCGAAGAAATCCTCAACAAAGACAGCGAGCTCGACGTGCTGCTGGAGTTGCAGCGCGAAGGGGAACCTGTCGATGCCGAAATCGACGAGGTGATGGGCCAGCTCGAGGCGGAAATCACCGCGATCGAGATGACCATGAAACTCTCCGGCGAGCACGACGAGCGCGACGTCATCCTGGCCATCCACCCCGGCGCCGGCGGCACCGAGTCGCAGGATTGGGCCGAGATGCTGCTGCGCATGTACCTCCGCTACGCCGAGCGCAAAGGGTGGGCGACGGAGATCGTCGACTATCAGGCGGGCGAGGAAGCGGGACTGAAGAGCGCCACGGTGATGGTGCGCGGTGATTACGCGTACGGCTACATGAAATCGGAGCACGGCGTGCATCGCCTTGTGCGCATCTCGCCGTTCGACGCGGCCAAGCGGCGTCATACGTCGTTCGCGTCGGTCTACGTCTATCCCGACATCGACGAAGAGATCGAGATCGAGATCAACGACAAGGATCTGCGCGTCGATACCTATCGCTCCAGCGGAGCCGGCGGGCAGCACGTCAACGTCACTGACTCCGCCGTGCGCATCACGCATCTGCCGACCGGCATCGTGGTGACTTGCCAAAACGAGCGAAGCCAGCACAAGAATCGCGACGTGGCCATGAAGCTGCTGCGCTCGAAGCTCTACCAGCTCGAGGTCGAGAAGCGGCAGGAGGATCAGGAGAAACTGGAAGGGGAGAAGAAGGACATTGCCTTCGGCTCGCAGATCCGCTCGTACGTCATGCAACCGTACCAGATGATCAAGGACCTCCGCACCGGCTACGAAGTCGGCGACGTGCAGCGCGTGATGGACGGCGATCTGGATGGATTCGTGGAAGCGTACCTGGCCGCCGGCGCGAGAAAGACGGCGGGTGAATAGGGTGTGGGGAGTAGGGAGTGGGGTGTGGGAGTGAGACGATGAACGTCCTCAGTTTTTCACCACTTCCTCCAGAACGAACAGGCGTCGCGCACTACGTTTCGATGCTGCTTCCCCCGTTGCGCGAACAGGTAGACGTGACGACGGTTTCTATCTCCCACACCCAACACCCCACTCCCCACACCCGCCTCTACCATCTCGGCAACAACCCCCACCACGCCTGGATTTACGACGAAGCGATGCGCACTCCTGGCGTCATCGTCTTGCACGACCTCGTGCTGCATCACCTGATCGTGGAGATGACGCTGGCGCGCGGCGACGTCGATGGTTATGTCGCGGCGCTGGAGGCGAATCATGGCGAAGCGGGCGCGGCGTGGGCGCGTGGACGGGCGGCGGGACTGCACAGTGAAATGGGCAACTTCCTGATGCCGGCTTCGGTCGACGTCGCGAACCGTTCGCGTGCGGTGATCGTGCATAACCGGTACGCCGCGGAGCGGTTGCAGTCCTTCGGAGTCACGGCGCCGATTCATGTCGTGCCGCATCCGTTCGAACCGCAACCGTCCGCGCGCGGGCGTCGCGATGCGGTGCGCGCGCAGCACGGATTCGCATCGAACGATCGCGTGGTCGGCCTCTTCGGATTTCTCACCTCGGCCAAACGCGCCGAGGTTGTGCTGGCGGCATTCGCGGACGCGAGAAGTCGTGATGCAAAGCTCCGCCTTCTCATCGTCGGCGAGCCCGCGCCCAACGTTGACGTCGACGCCCTTCGCGGGGACGGCATCACCTTCACCGGCTACGTTCCCGACGAAGAGTTCGCCGCGTACTTTGCCGCCGTGGACCGCATGGTGAACCTGCGTTATCCGAGCGCGGGCGAAACCTCGGGGACGTTGATCCGCGCGTTCGAAGCGGGAAAGCCGGTTGCGGTCAGCGACTACGCGCAGTTCGCGGAGTTTCCGGACGACTGCGTGGTGAAGATCCCGTTCGGCGATCGCGAGGTGGCCACGCTGTCCGATTTCTTCGTGCGCGATCTCGCCGATCCGTCCGAGGCGCAGGCGAAGTGGTTGCGCGAAAACGCGTCGATGGAGTTGACGGTTCGCGGATATCTCGCTGCGCTGGAGGATGCATCGCGCGAATCACATCCCGCGATCACGCGAACGATTCCGCTCTTCCCGAAACTTGATGCGGCATTACGCGGTGATGCGATCCTCCTTCGCAACACCGGTGATTTCACATTGCGCACGAGAAGTTATGGAGAACCCGGCTACCGTCTGATGATGCTGACGTTCGAGGGCGGCACCGTCATCGACGATCGCTGGGTCGAGCTTCCGCGCGATCTTCGTCCCGGCGACGACGCCGAGGTGGCGCTGCCGAAAGTGCGCGGAACGCTGCGGCTGTACCACGCCATGGAAGGCATTCCGATGGTCGCGCCGGAGCCGTTCGCGGAGCTGGAGACCGCGCGTGCCGCGCGTTGACGAGGCCGCCCTCGCACGCCTTCGGGCGATTCTCGCAGTGCGTCCGGCGATCGAAATCGACGCTCCGAAACTGAAGCGCGCAGCAGTGCTCATTCCGATCGTTCCGAACGGCGCCGGCTGGAGTCTGCTGTTCTCGCGGCGGTCGGCGAATCTCGCCGCGCACAGCGGGCAGATCGCCTTTCCCGGCGGCGGCGTCGAGACCGGCGAGGCGCTCGAAGAGGCCGCCGTTCGAGAGGCCCGCGAAGAAGTGGGCATTGCTTCCGAACGGATCGAATTGATTGGACGCCTCGACGATCTCGTTACCAACAGCGGCTTTCTCGTCGCGCCGTTCGTCGGCATCATCGACGAGCGGGTCGATTACGTGCTGCAGGCGAGCGAAGTGGAGGAAGTGTTCGAGGTTCCGATCGAGGCGTTATTACGGCCCGATCAACCCGAGGTGCGCTACGTCGCCTTTCGCGGCAAGAGTTATCCCGCGTACTTTTACCGCTACGAGCGGCACGAAATCTGGGGATTGACGGGACGAATCCTCAAGCACTTTCTCGATTTCGTCTGGCGCAGTGTGTGACCTGTCATCCTGAGCCGCCGCAGCGACGTAGGCGAAGCCGAAGTCGCGGAGGACGGTGAAGGATCCCCGGCTGATAACCCGGCTCGGGCGGGGGTGCTAATTCTTTTCCACCGCCCACCGGGTTATCAGCCGGGGATCCTTCGTCGTCCTGCGCTGCTCCACGCTTCGCGTTACGCAGCTCCGGCGACGCTGGATGACAGGGTTCCTACTTCAGCGCCTTGTTGATGTAATCCACGAGGCCCTTCCCATCCGAGCCGGCTTCGACGAAGGCGCCGTTCACGATGTACGTCGGCGTGGCGCGGACGTCGTTCGAGAACGCAGTCCCATCGCCGTTCATCAGCTCCAGGCGGAGCTCGGGTGATTGCACGTCGGCGTCGTATTTCTTCATGTCGAGATCGTGATCCGAGGCGAAGCCGCGGGCGAACTCGTCGATGGTGAAGGCGGAGAGCTTCTCCTGATTCTCGTAGATCTGCTCCTTGTACTTCCAGAACAGATCGGGCTTCTGGTGCCACACCGCGAGGCCGGCGATCGCGGCGGCCAGCGCCCACGGATGGATCGTCACCAGCGGTGTGTCGTAGCGGATGTAGCGGACCTTATCGGGATGCGCTTCCAGGATCGGCTTCATCCATCCCGACGCGCGCTGGCAGGAAGGACATTCGAAATCGGAGAACTCGATCACCGTCACCTCCGGCTTCGCCGCGCCGGTGGAAGGGGAGAGACTGAGGAAGTGCTCGAAGGCCTTCACGCGCGAGGCGCGATAGTCGGCGGTGATGGGGACGAAATGGCCGATGAAGAAGACCGAGCCGGCCGGATCGATTTCGCCTTCCAGCGGCAGCTTGCCGCCTTCGACGGTCTGATAGAGCGTCGCGTGATACAGCCCCTCGCGCGTCTTCGTCTTGTCGATGACCGGCGTGAACATATCTTTCATGTACTGCATCGTGAAGCTCTTCAGCTTCTCTTCGAGCGTGCCGGTCTGGCCATCCAGAAACCATGGCGTTCCGAAGAAGAAGCCGCCCTCGGTCGACGTGAGCGCGACCCATTGTCCTTCGCACGCGGAACGTTTGCTGGCGATGCGGACGACGGCGCCGACCATGTTGGCGGGGAGGGAATGCTGCAGGGCCACGCGCGATTCTGTCGTCGGTTCCGAGCAGACCGGCAGCGCTTCCTTGATCAGCTTGTCTGCGCGCGCGCCGAGGGGCGGCGCCGGCTTCTCGTTCGTCTTTTCCGGTTCGTCAGCGAATGCGGCGGTTGCGAGGCACAGCGCGAGCACGGTGAAGGCAAGTCGTTTCATGCGCTGGCGAAACGGACGGGGCGGTGGGCGGATTCCAATCGGGACGGCATATCCTTCGCACCTCCAACGAACTATGAGCAAACAAAACAACGTGAATCCGAACTTCTACAAAGATGGCGGGCGCGAGCACACCGAGGGCGCCGACAAGGGCGACTCGTCGCTCGAGGACAAGGGCGCGATGAGCAAATCGCGCGAGACGAAGGGGAAAGAAGGGCAGCCGAACTTCATCCCGGGTGAAGCGCCGGCCGGAGAGCCCGGCCGCAAGAAATGACGACGGTCGACGAAGAAACCGTGCGCGCGTTCGCGGTGTCGCGGCGCGCGCAGGCCATGCCGGCGTCGCCGATTCGCAAACTCGCGCCGCTGGCCGAGCTGGCGAAATCGCGCGGCACGAAGGTCTATCACCTCAACATCGGCCAGCCCGACATCGAGACGCCGGCGTGCATGCTCGATCGTTTGAAGCAGATCGACGACAAGGTTCTCGAATACTCGCCGTCCACCGGCACGCCGGCGTTCCTCGAGTCGCTGCGGCAGTACTACACGCAGTGCGTCGGCGTTCCGATCGAAACGCGCCAGATTCTCGCCACGACCGGCGGCAGCGAGGCCATCCTCTTCTCCTTCCTTGCCTGCGCGAACGAAGGCGACGACGTGCTCGTGCTCGAGCCGTTCTATGCGAACTACCGCGCCTTCGCCACGATGGCCGGATTGAACATCGTTCCGGTCACGAGCCGCGGCCGCGACGGATTCCATCTGCCGACGCGCCATGTTTTCGAAAACGCGCTGACGCCACGCACGCGCATCGTCCTCGTCTGCAATCCCAACAATCCCACCGGCACCGTTTACACGCGCGCCGAGCTGGAGATGCTGGCCGGTTTCTGCCGCGATCACGGACTCTTTCTCATCTCCGACGAGGTCTATCGCGAGTTCGTCTACGACGGACGCAAGGCGGTCAGCGCGCTGGAGCTGAAGAACGCCGACGATTTCGTGATCGTGGTCGACAGTCTCTCCAAGCGCTACAGCGCTTGCGGCATCCGCCTCGGCGCTCTGGTTACGCGCAACGGCGACGTCTACGACGCCTGTCTGCGCATGGCCCAGGGACGCCTTTCACCTCCCGGCCTGGCGCAATTCATCGCTATCGGCGCGACGGGACTCGGCGAGGAGTACACGCGCGCGATCGTCGATGAGTATCAGCATCGCCGCGACGTTCTCTACGAAGGGCTGCGCACGATTCCGGGCGTGGAGCTGGCGAAACCGGAAGGGGCGTTCTACTGCGTCCCGAAGCTGCCGGTGCGCGACAGCGAGGATTTCGCGGTGTGGCTGCTGACGGAGTTCGAGCACGACGGCGGCACGGTCATGATCGCGCCCGCCAGCGGGTTCTATGCCTCCGACCTCGGCAAGAGCGAGATCCGCATCGCGTACGTGCTGAAGGAAGAGCACCTGCGCACGTCGATCGAGCTCCTGCGCATCGCGCTGGAGCGGTACCAGCGCCGCGACGTCGGTTAACGGATTTTCACCACAAAGGCACAAAGAACACGAAGAGATCCCTTTGTGTCCTTTGTGACTTTGTGGTTCTATCTTCCGATGACTCGTCGACATATTTCCGCTATCGCCATCCTCGCCGTCGCTATCGCCGCCTTGGGTGCGAAGAAAACTCCGACCGCTCCGGGTACTTACAAGGAGTGGGGTCCGGACATCGACTCGATCGAGATCGTGAAGACGTTCAAGGCGGCGGACTATTCGAAAATCGTCGTCCAGCCGCTCGATACATCGTCGACTCCGAAAGCCGAGGAGGCCGACATGGTGGAACGGGTGGCGAAGGTGGCCGCGAGCGCGACGGAGCCGTTTCTGATCGGCGTGAAGAAGGGTTTCCCTGATGCCTCCATCGCGAAGAGCGCGAGCGCGCCGGGCACGCTGATCGTGCGCGGCAAGGTCACGGTTCTCGATCCCGGTTCGCGCGCGAAGCGCATGTGGGTTGGTTACGGCGCCGGCGCGGCGCGCACCGCGATCGACGGCGAGATCGTCGACGCGAAGTCGGGCGAGGTGCTGATCCGCTTCACGCAGGAGCGCCGTTCGGGAATCGAACGATTCGGACGCGGCAGCAGCTACGAAGAGATCATGAACCGCAACCTGACCGCGATCGGCGAGGATGCGGCAAACATCATCAAATCGTTCTAGCCGGCACGGCCGGAGCGTTGGTTGCCCAAGGCTCGGCCACCATTTGCGATAAGTCTTCACTGCGCTCGCTTCTAAGGCCAGCGGATCACGGTATCCGGCAGCCGCGTACGTCCGCCTTTTCCGTCGATGATCTCGACCTGCACGTCCGTCCACTGCGGGACGCCGCGCGGGCGTCTCGGGAAGGTGGTCGTGAAGCCGGCCTCGCGGACGTGCGCGTACCAGGGGAACTTCATCTTCACGTCGATCCGGCTGGCGGGCGAGGTGTGGAAGCGGTACAAGCCGTTATGAAGTAATACATCGACAGACGAGATGCCGTTCGGCGAGAGCGCCCAACCTTTGACGGTGAGCGGTCCCTTGATCGTCTCGTCGGCGTGGGGCGTATCGACGACGCCGAACGCGTGGCCCACGTACGTGGCGTCGCCGCGCAACGCGCGCTGGAGCTCCTGATCGTCCGTGTAGCTGGCGCCGTCGCGATGATCCGGTGGGCGGAACTCGCGCCAGTTGGGGACGTTTTGCGCGACAGCGAAAAGATAGTCGCCGCCGCCACGATGATCGAAGCGGCGGATGAATCCGATGCGGCCGAGGCCCATCTCCTTCGCCAGCCAGGCGTGAGTCGGCTGGCTCGCGCCGCGCAGCCAGTCGTCGTGCACGAGCAGGAAGTGGCAATCGTTCGTTGCCAACAGCGGCAGGAACGCGTCCGGGATCGTCGTCTGCCGCGCCATCTCCGCGATTTTCGCGTGCAGCGGCGGCTCGAAGCCGGAGGTGCCGTTCATGATCGGCTTGTGATGAATGGTCGCGCCGAATTGATACAGAAATTGCGCGATGCCCTCGGACAGCGGAAACTCGAGCGTGCCGCCGCTGATGTTGGTGTCGCGCATCCAGACGTAGGCGGGATCGGTGACGTTGAGCGCGTGCTCCCAGCGGATGACGGGCATGACGTCGTGAATCGACAGCGCGATCAGCAGCGTTGCCACGCCGATGCGTCCGATCTTCGTCCGTCGCGCGTCGATCCACGCCGTCGCGCCGCACGCGCTCGCGCCGGCCAGGCCGACGTACGCATCGGTCGCCCATCGCGCCGGCACGCGCATGCTGCGGAACATCGTCAATCGTTCGAAGAGGAAGCTGTGGACGAACGCGTGAAGGCCGAGCGAGCCGAGGACGCCGAGGACGATCCAGAGCAGAAGTACCCACAACTCCATCGGAACGCGCGAGCGTGCCGCCGCCGTTCGCAGCGATTGCAGCGATCCGCCCGAGAATCCTTTCGGCAGTTGCAGTGAAAGGCGCGCGACGATGGCGATGACGAGAAAAACTGCCGGCAAGTCGGACGATCGAACGCTGAGAACCGTGTGGTGGAAAAGCCCCCATCGGAATCGCTCGCCGGATGCGGCGCCGAGGTATGTGCCGATGGCCATGACCACGATGACGGCGTCGAGCGAGCGGAACAGCCATCGCGGAACCGGACGCGCGTCGACCGCCACCGGCAATTTGCGGCGATCCATCAGGAACGCGCTGGCGGTGAGAAAGAGCATCATCAAGCCTGGAAAAAGGACTTTTTCCCCTTGCACGTTCTTCGGATCGGTGACTTCGCCGTACGCGCGGCTGCGTCCACTCGCGGAGAGCCAGTCGGTCCATGTGGCCGAGCCCACGATCGCGGCGTTGCGGTCGCGCACCATGCCGTACATCTCCGAAACGTGTTTGTACGGCAGGAGCACCGGCACCATCAGCGCGACGGCGATCGCCGTCGCCAGCGCGGCGCCGATGAGCGTGCGCCATTTGAAACGCGTCGACAGCAATGCCAAAAGAGCGATCGATAAGACGATCGCGCTCGTGCCGAAGAGGAACTGGTGAAGGTTCGTCAGGCCATTCATCAGCACGCAGATCAACAGCAGAATGGCGTTGAGCCTCGTCGGCCGCCGCCAATAGTGAAGGAGCGCGGCGAGCATCATCGGCATCCAGCCGCCCCAGACGAACTGGATGTGCGAGAGATGGTCGATGCGGAAGTTGACGAAGGAGTAAAGGATTCCGGCCACGAGTCCGCCCGCGGTCGATCTCGTCAACACGCGCCCGAGGACGAACGCGCCGTAGCCGCAAAAGGCGAAGCCGAGCAGAAAGGCGATGTTGTAAACCGCTAGCGGCGTAAAGCCGAAGAAGTAAAACGGCAGCGCGACGAGCGCGATGCCGAAGAGGTTCTCGCTGTACGCGAGCGTTTCTTTGGCGGGGTAGAAGATGTTGGCGTCGAAGATGTGCGCCGGCGCGGTGGTGATGCTGTAGAGATCCCAGTCGAGGATCCAGGTGTTGAGCAGCGGCTCGCCCAGGTCGGAGGTGGCGGTGTCGAGGCGGATGGCGAGCGGCCAGGTGAGGACGATCGTGAACAGCAGGAAGAAACCGAAGGCGCCAGCTTCGCGCAGGAGGCGGATTCCGAGCGGATGCGCATCGTCGACGCGATAGCCGAAAGACTCGGACATCATTCGATCGAGAGAGTAGCAGACGATGTGGCACAGACACTCTTGTCTGTGCTCTTTGATATCTTCGCCGCATGATGAACAAAGTCGTCGCCTCGGCGGACGAGGCGGTTCGCGATGTCGCCGATGGTTCGACGCTCGTCGTCGGCGGCTTCGGCCTCTGCGGCATCCCCGAAAATCTGATCAACGCGCTCGTGAAACGCGGCGTGAAGGGTTTGACCTGCGTCTCCAACAATGCCGGCGTCGATGACTGGGGCCTCGGCCTGCTCCTGCAGACGAAGCAGATCCGCAAGATGGTGTCGTCGTACGTCGGCGAGAACGGCGAGTTCGAACGGCAATACCTGGCGAAGGAGTTGGAAGTCGAGTTCGTCCCGCAAGGCACGCTGGCCGAACGCATGCGCGCCGGCGGCGCCGGCATCCCGGCCTTCTTCACGCCGGCCGGCTACGGAACGATCGTGGCCGAGGGGAAGGAGACGCGCGAATTCGACGGCCGGATGTACGTGATGGAGCGCGGCATCGTCGGCGATTTTTCATTGGTCGCCGCATGGAAAGGCGACCGTTACGGCAATCTGATTTATCGAAAGAGCGCGCGCAATTTCAATCCCATGGCGGCAACGGCCGGGAAGGTATGCATCGCTGAAGTCGAAGAGTTGGTGGAAGTTGGAACGCTCGATCCGGACAACGTCCACACGCCGGGCATTTTCGTGCACAGAGTCGTTGTGGCACCGCGAGTCAAACGCATTGAGCAAAGGACGGTGACCAAGTAATGCTGACGCGCGATCAAATCGTCCGACGTGCAGCGCAGGAACTCCGCGACGGCTTCTATGTCAATTTGGGGATTGGTATGCCGACCTTAGTGGCCAACAACATCCCGCGCGGCATGGAGGTCATTCTCCAATCCGAAAACGGCATTCTCGGTCTGGGTCCATTTCCCTCGGACGCCGACGTCGATCCCGATCTCATCAACGCTGGAAAGCAGACGGTGACTGTGCTGCCGGGTGCTTCATTTTTCTCGAGCGCGGATTCGTTCGGGATGATTCGCGGCGGGAAGGTCGATCTCTCTATCCTCGGGGCGATGCAGGTTTCGGCGCAGGGCGATATCGCCAACTGGATGGTGCCCGGCGCGATGGTGAAGGGGATGGGCGGGGCGATGGACCTCGTGGCCAGCGCGAAGCGGTTGATCGTGACGATGGAGCACGTCACGAAAAAGGGCGGCAAGAAGATTCTGAACGCGTGCGACCTGCCGCTGACCGGCGTGAAGTGCGTCGACCGGATCATCACTGACTACTGCGTGCTCGATGTCACCGAGAACGGTTTGAAACTGATCGAGCTTGCGCCGGGAGTCAGCGTCGATGAAGTGCAGAGCATGACGGAGCCGCGGCTGATCGTCGCGGACGACGTCAAGGAGATCAGCGTCTGATTCGCTGGCTCGGGATCGCAGCCGCCGTCGCCATTGCGGCCGGAGCGTTCGAGCCGTTTTACTTCCGCATCTTCGTCGCCGACCGCGCCGCGCTCGCCGCGCGCGAAGTTGCGCTGCCGTATCAGAAGCTGCCGGGATCGCGCGCGTTGATGGTGCAGGTTCGCGCGATGACGAAGCCCGGCGACGTCATAGCCATCGCCGCGCCGCTGCCGAAATGGGACCAGGGCTACGCGTATCTCTACACGCGCGCGCTCTACCCGCTGACGGGGCGCGAGGTGGTTCCGCTCCTCGATGACCACGATCGTCCGCGCGCGGACAACCTCGCACGCGCGAACGTCATCGCCGCGTACCGCTGCGAGCCGCGCGTTCCCGGATTCGCAATCGTCTGGCGCGGACGCGACGGAATGCTTTTGCGGAGAACGCCATGATTGCGGAGGCGTGCTTCATCCTCCTCGCGCTCGCCGTCGGCCTCCCTCTCACCCTCCGCCTCTCCGCGTCTCCGCGTGAACCGTTCTCCCGGGTGGGGGAAGGCCTGCTGATCGGCATCGCGATCTGTGCCGCAACGCTGACGCTCCTTCCCTGGTCGCGGTGGATCGTGATTGCCGCAATCCTTCTCATCGCTGCAATCGCGTGGGCACGCGTCGTCCTGCCGCGCCCGCGTTACGACGTGCTCCTCGTGCTCGCGCTGCTCGTCGGCTACGCGATTTACGCCACACTCGCGCCGCCGCCGGAGTACGACTACCTCACCAACTGGGGTTTTAAGGCAAAGGCGTTTTTCGAAGTCCGCGGAATCGACTGGCAGCTCCTCGGGCGCAGCATCGACCGCAACGTTCATCCCGACTATCCGCTGCTTCTGCCGCTGACGTACGACTTCATCGCCGTCCTTCGCAACGGCTGGAACGACGCTTACCTCGGCATCGTGCACGTCGCCTTTGCCGCCGCGTTGCTGCTGGTGATTCATGAAACCGCGTGGGATGACACGCGGTCCCGCATCGCCGCGATTTTCATCGCCATCGCGCTCATTCCGTTCGCCGCGACGCCATGGATCGGATTGGCGGAAGGGCCGTTCATCGCCTACGCGACGGCGGGGTTGCTGCTGATCCGCCGCGGCGATCTCACCCTCGGCGCGATCCTCCTCGGCCTCGCAGCGTCGACGAAAAACGAAGGTCTGACCCTTATCGCTGCCGCCGCGGTCGGACTTCTGTGCGCGGGACGAAAACGCGACGTCGTCCGGCTCTGGCCGGCAGTGTTGATCCCGCTACCGTGGCTCATCGCGCGGTCGCTGCATCGCTTGCCGACGGACATTGCGGCCAGCGGAGTCGTCGCGCGCGTCGTCGAACGCGCGCTCTATCCCGCTCCGTTGTTCGCCGCGCTGTCATCCGTCTCGCTCGGAAAGCCGTTGTACTGGATCGCGCTGGCGATCGGAATCGCCATCGCATCGCGCGTGCTCGTCACGCGCGAACGCTTCATCCTCGTCGCGCTCTTCGTGCAGTTCTTCTGCTACCTCGGCGCATATTTGGCCACGCCGTTCGATGTCGCGTGGCATGTGACGTGGTCGTGGGAACGCCTCGTCGCGCATCTCACGCCGGCGCTGACGTACGTAGTATTGATCTCGCTCATCGCGACGCGCGGCGCTTCACGGACGGAGGCACGATCGTGACGTGTACGGTCTTGCCGCCGTTGCGCGGAAGAGTCAGCGTCGTGGCGCGAACGCCAGCCAGGAGCGACGGCACGGTGAGCTGATACGTTCCGTTGCCATTCGTCGGATCGGAGGCGTAGATGTCGACGGTCTGGCCGCTCGACACCGTATAGACGATGCACGGAAGCGTGGACTGGTATCCGGCGACGGAACCGGCGGACCAGAAAACGATCCCGAGTGTCGAGCCGTTGCGCACGGCGGAGGCGGTGGCGTTGTTGGCGACGATCGCCGGCGCGATCCAACTGCTCATCGCTGACGGCGTCGTATCCGGCACGATCGCGTAGGCGGCATCCGCATTCACAGGAGCAATGCCGTGATCCAGCCAGATGGTCAGAAACGTGGCGGACTTGGGGGTGGTGTCATCGCTCGCGCCGAGGGATTGCCAGATTCCGCTGCGCAATTCGCGCGTGACGTTGAGCGCAGCATTCTGCGGATAGAGGTAATAGCCGACATTCTCGCACCACAGCCAATTCGTCCCACTGAGCAGCGGCGATGAGGCATTGACGAGCGGCCATTGCTGCACGATGGTCTCGACGCGATTGGACGCCGGCAGCGTGATGCCGTTCGTCAGGAAGACGATTGAATCATCGAAGAAGAACCACGATTTCCTGGCGGTGAGCGACGACCCGACTGGCTGAAGGTCCATCGCTGAGACGCCGTTGCGTCCATCGGTCGCGCCTCCGACGAAGCTGCGCGTGCCGATGCCGTAGACGTTGTTCGCGGTGTCGGCTTTCTGCTCCACGGTGATGCCGGGAAGCCGCGTCCAGTCGTAGGCGGGCCAGATCTCGCGTCCGAAGAATTCGCTGCCGTCGAGCGTGAGATAGAAGCGGCCGTCGGATTGGCGCGAGCCGCGCGAGTTCTCACCGTTCGTGTTCTCGCCCGACTTCGTGCGCGACGAGAACATCTTGACCGAGGCGAACCAGCCCGGCCTGCGGTGGACGGTGTAATCCGATGTCCAGTAATGCTGATGGCCGGATGGCCACGCCGGGTTTGACGTGACCTGCGTCGCAATCGCGGCCAGCTCCGGCGTCAGGCTCCACTGCCACGACTGCAGCATCTTCGCGGCAGCCGCGTGGATTTCGTTCTTGCGAGGCGATTCGAATTGCGACGATTGCAGCAGTGCGGCGATGCCGTTGTAGCCGGTCGTCGTCGGGCGCGCCACCTCGCGGCCGATCGCAGAGACGTCGAAGAAATTGCCGTAGAGCGACCACGCCACGCCGTCGGCCATGTAGCCGGCGAAGGCGTTGAGGGCCGCGTCGGGCAGCGCGTAGTCCGTGCCGCGAGTCAGGAGCGCGTATCGCGAGACGTCGTTCGCGAACGAGCCTCCGTAGCCGCCGGTGTAGAGCTGCGCACCGTGCTGATGAAACGAGCTGTCGCTCTGGATGCCGTCGCCGTTCGTCGTCGTGCAGACGCTGGCCATTGCGTCGCGAACCGTGGCCAGCATCGCCGAGTCATCTTTCAGCACGCCGAGGCAGAGGTGGGTGAAGGACGACCAGACCAGATTTTCGCCGGTCGGTGTCGGGCCGACCAGGCCTTTCAAAAATGTATTTGATCCGATATGAAACGCGAGCGTCGTCAGGCAGTCGTTCATGACCTTGTCGCTGACGTCGCCGCGCATCAGCACCAGCGTGGGGCCGAGATCGAGCGGAACGCCGAGGGTCCAGAACCACCAGTTGCCGTTGGGGATCGTTGTTACGCCGTAGTACGTCGGCACCCATGCCAGCGCCGACTCGATCTGGATGCGCAGTTGTGGATCGCCGTAAAACGGCTGACCGGGCGTGCGGTACGCCTTGGCCATCGTGAACAGGCGCTGCGTGTGCGCCCAGGGCGACCAGCCGCCGTCGGGGACGTCTTTGTAGTCGATGTCGCTGAAGCTGCCGTTGGCGAGCAACAGTCCGGGCGCGGTGGCGGCGCGGGCCTGCGACGCGAGGGCGTCGAGCGCGGACTGCATGCGCGGCGAGGTGCGGTCGGCGCCTGCGGCGGAGTAGTAATCAGCGATGTTCTTCGCGATCGCGTCGCTCGATGGCGAGGCGTGGAGCGAGGAGACGAACAGCAGTCCGGCGACGACAGAGAGGATCGATTTCACTCGACGGGAAAAGGTGCGGGGGATGCCGTCGTATTTCCAAATAACTACGGCGCCGACATATCCGACTCGTTCGTGATGTCGAGTTTCTCGAACTGCGCGCCGAGTGCTTTGATCCCCAGCCAGACCTCTGTGAGCAGTACCGCAACGGCGGGCATCGTCGCCACGGCCACGAACGCGGGATTGCCGGCGAAGAATTTGAACGCGAGCCAGATCGACGGCAGGAAGACGATCGCGGCCGGGATCAGCGCCACCGCCAGCACGACCAGGTTGCCGGCCAGCGTGACGATGCGTTGCCCCATCGCCACGAATCCGCGCGGCTCGTCTTTGCTGCGCATCGCCCACGCCGGAAAGAGGACCGGAATGGAGTTGCGGATCAGGAGTTGCACGGCGCAGATCGGGATCGTGAGCAACAGCACGGCCACGATGAATTGCGGCGTGGCGATGAATTTCGTCCATTTGTTGGCGTCGCCGAGACCCATCATGATCGACGCCGAGGTGGCGAAGAGCATCTCCAGAATCGAGATCACGAGCAGGGGCGAGGCGATTTCGGCGGCGATGAGACGTTCGCCGCTGATCGGATAACTCTTCAGCACTTCCAGCCGCGGCATGTCGAGACGGAGATCGTTCGAGAAAACGTTCGGCCCCATGAGCGGGAAAAAACAGGCCATGAAAATCAGCATGGAGCCGATCGCGGTGTAAGCCGTCGTCTCGTGCGACCAGAGAGCGACGCCGAGCATGAACGCCAACACCGCCGCGAAAACCACCACCCAGGCGATGGAGTTGCGCACCAGCGCGATCATGTTTTTCCAGACCACCGCCGTCTCGATCGGCCCGGTCTCGCCGAGTTTGAACGGCGCCGGCGCACGGCGGAACATGACGAACGTTCCCGCCCGCTGCCCGCGTACGCGCTGCTGACGATTGGCCTTTTTCTGCGACGCGGCGATCGATGCTTCTTCGAATGAGACGTTGAGTCCCGCCGCGACGAAGAAGAAACCGACGCCGAGCGCGAGGACGATCGGAACGGAGATGGCCAGCATCGCGAACGAAGGCGGGATTGCCGCGGACGCGATCAGGCGCGGGATGAAGAGGATCGTGCGAATGAGCGGCTTGTGAAACGGCACGCTCAACGCGTTCATGACCTGCGGCGCGTTCTTCAGCGTTCTGAAATTGATGGTGCTCAATTCGGACTTCGCGATCCAGACCAGGCCGGCCACGATCGCGGCCACGCCGGCCAGTCGCGCCAGGAAGCCGACGTGCATCAGTCGCAGCCGCGCTCGTCCGAGGGAGACGAGCGTGAAGTAGACGCCGAGGACGGAGATCGCCGACCACACGCCGACGAACAGACCGTTCCGCCACCAGCCGAGCACCGTCATGATCAGCGCGCTGAAAAGCGCCTGCGGCTGCGCGCGCACGATCTTGTAAAGGAGGATGTCGCGGCGTCGCAGCGGGGCAGGGAAGAGGAATGCGATCTCGGTCTCGGTGAATTCGAGTCCGCCCGAGTCGGCCGGCAACGCCCACGCGGTGATCATCAGCAACAGCAGGATGACGGCCGCGCAGTCGGCGACGACTGGACTGACCGACAGCGTTTTCATGATGATCAGTTTGGGGTTGCTGCCGCTGTTGTGCGCGGCCATCGAGCGCCGGAAAATGAAGAACCAGAAGTACGCGGCGCCGGCGATCGCGCCGATGAGGTAGCGCGGTTCGCGCAGCCGCCGCAGGCGTTGGAGCGTGCGGTTCTTCAACGTGAGGAACGCAACCGTCAGAAAGGTTCCGATCACGCCTTCGTCGGCTCCTCGGCGGTGATCTTGAGGAAGGCATCTTCGAGCGAGAGGTCGTTGCGCCCGCTGGTGATCTTCCACTTCAGGTTGTCGATGGTGTCGTAGGCGATGCGCGTGCCGTGCTGGATGACGGCGATCGTGTCGCACAGCTCTTCGACGAGGTGCAGCAGATGCGAGCTGAGGATGACCGACGCGCCGGCCTGCGAGCGGCGGACGATCGACTCTTTCATCCGCCGGATGCCGAGCGGATCGAGTCCCGTCAGCGGCTCGTCGAAAATGAGGACGTCCGGCTCGTGGATGAATCCGCACGCGATCATCAGCTTCTGCTTCATCCCGCGCGACAGCTCGCTCGGCAGAGCCTTGCGCTTGTCCGCCAACTCGAATTCGTGGAGGAGCGGATCCATTTTTTCGCGCACGCCGGCGACCTGGTAGAGCCGCGCCACGAACTGCAGATGCTCTTCGACGGTCAGGTAGTCGAACAGCCGCGGCTCGTCGGGCATGAAGGCGAGATGCCGTTTGGCTTCGACGGCGTCGTCGCGCAGATCGAATCCGCAGATGCGGATGACGCCTTCCGTCGGCGGATGAATGCCCGCCAGCGCGCGCAGCGTCGTAGTCTTGCCGGCGCCGTTCGGCCCGACCAGCCCGAGCACCTCGCCGCGTTTGACGGCGAAGGAGAAATCCTTGACCGCCACGAAGGAATCGTAATTTTTCGTGAGGCCAGTGACCTCGATGCCGTAGTCCATGCGTGGTGATGATACGGGAGGGAGGCCGCGATGTTTTTATCTGCGTTACATCTGCGCAATCTGCGGATGAAACCCGGCATCTTTCATGAACGGCTCATCCGTTCATGCGCCGCCAAGTGCCGTGGAAACCGATTGCGATCCTGACGTCGATTTCGACTGTCCTGCTGTCGCTGCTGCTCCTTCCGGCGTGTTGCTGCGTGAAAGGGCCGCTCGCGCCGATCACGCCGGCGGCGGCGCCGGTGATCTCGCGAATGGGAGCGGGCGACATGCCCACGCCGTCCGAGGCCGCGTCGAAGGCGCCGACGCAGGCGTTGATGCGCAACGTCTGGTTTCACATCGATCAGGATGCCTACCTCGACATCCACTCCATGCGCGGCGAGCTCGTGTCGAACACGCCCGGCGCGCCGCTGAACTTCGACAACAAGCTCTCGTTCGTGATGAAGGTCGACACCGGCACGATCGGCTTGAATGCCGCCAGTCTCGACATCCTCATGAACCGTTACATCTTCGGCTACCCCAATCCGCCCCTGCGCAATCTGCACGCGGAGTTCGCGGGGAAGCAGCTCAAACAGAGCGGCATCATGCATAAGGTGGTCGACATTCCGTTCACGATGTTCGCGGACGTCTCGGTGTCGAATGGTTTGATGCGCATCCATCCGACGAAGCTCGACATCTGCGGCATCAACGGCCTCGGACTTTTGAAAGCAGTCGGGATGACGATGCAGAAGATGCTGAAGCTGCCGCAGGAGCGCGGGATTTCGGCCGAGGGGAATGACCTCTTGCTCGATCCCAACCGCGCGCTCCCGCCGCCGAAAGTGGAGTTGAAGCTCGTCGCGGTCCGCATCGAAGGCAACGAGCTGATTCAGGTCTTCGACTCCGGCCGCCATCTGCCGGAGCTCGTCCTTCCGCATCCGGAGGAAAAGAACACGATGTTCTATCGCGGCGGCACGCTGCGGATGGGGAAGCTGCTGATGATCGACGCGGACATGCAGGTGGCGGATAGCGATCCCAGCGATCCGTTCGACTTCGTCATCGACCGCTACAACGAGCAGCTCGTGGCGGGCTTCACACGCAATCAGGAGAACTACGGCCTGCTCGTCTTCATGCGCGATTTCGACGACCTCGGCAAGCCGCCGCGGCCGGGCGAACGCTTAGCGCCCTGAAAATGAAAAGGACGGCCGATGGCCGCCCTTCTCGTGCACTGCTGTCTGTACGCTTATTGCGGGATGGTGACGTTCGCCGCCTGCAGACCCTTCGGACCCTGCACGAGATCGAACTCGACCTGGGAGCCTTCGGCCAGTGAACGGAAACCCTTCGACTGGATGGCCGAGAAGTGGACGAAGACATCCTCGCCGCCCTCGGTGGTGATGAAGCCGAAGCCCTTCGCATCGTTGAACCACTTGACTGTACCGGTGCTACGCATTCTTGAGACTCTCCTTTGATTTGTTGCCGATGTTTCGTGACGCTGCCTGAGACCCGCGGAGGCGACGATCGTCACTCAACGGCTCGCGTACAGACCAGTCACGCCAGGCTCGGACCAACATTGGCGCCCATAGACCTATTTCCACAAACTTTACATTGTCGACCTAGCCGACCTTCTTCTGATGGCGAGCGCGGCCACGATGCCGATCACGAGGATTCCTCCGCCGAGCTCGGCCGCGCGTGGAGTGAGGGAGGTTTTCGCGGGCTCGAGCGTGACGGCGAGCGCGTCGTGCATTTCGTTCAGCGCCGCCAGATGGTCCGGAACCTCGGCCACCGAAACGGCATCTTTCATCGCCTTTAGCGTGGTCGTGATGACGAGGTCGCGGCCGCGGACGACGTGCTGCTCGTAGTGCAGCGCCGGACTTTCGACGACGCTGTCGTCATCTTCGACCTGCGCATTGGCGCCGCCGCGGACGATCAGCCGCTCCGTGACGTTGCGCGGATAGTCGACCGTCAGCGGCATGGAACGGACCAGCGTCTCCGGACGCGTCAAGTGCTGCTCGATCGCGCGCGGATAGTAGGTCCACGAACCGTTCGTCCAGAGATCGCGAATGGCGTAACGCTCGTGCAGAACGATGACGTCGCGCAGCCGGTCGTCGTCGATCGACGGCGCGCTGAGCGCTTCGATGCGCGGATGGTCGGCGGCGTAGCGGTTGAGATGCGTCTTCGCGACGTCGGCTAGCGACTGGCCGGAAAGTTCGGCGCGCATGTCGTCGGCGTCGCGGCCGCTGTACGTCGACGTGACTTCGAGCGTCATGCGCTGCTGATCGCTGCTGATGATCTCGTCGACGTGGATGCTTCCGTGGCTCTGCACCACGATCGGTGTAAGCGCCTTCGAGTCCGCACGAACGACGAGGGCGCGCTCATCTCTCGGCGTATCGATCGTCGCCAGCGTGCCGCCCTGATCGGCGAGCGTGCCGTCGATCCAGTACGTCTTGCCGCGGTCGACGACCTGCGTGATGACGTGGTCGAAGAGAAACGGCGAGGGGAGATAGTTGTCGAGGTGGCTGCGCAGTTTCGTATTCACTAAGGCCGGATACGCCTCGACGCCGAGCTCGCGCAGCAGCGCGGCCAGGAACAGCGCCTTGTCCTTGCAATCGCCGTAACGCTGATTCATCACCACCGCCGGCTGTCGCGGTTCGTGCGAGCCGCGTCCCATCTCGATGCCGAGGTAGCGGATGTCGTCCTGCACGAACCGGATGGCGGCGACGATCTGCGCGTCGCGCGTGCGATTCGTTTTGCGGATGTCGTTCGCGATCCCGGCGATCGTCGCGTGCGAGGCGTCGTCGAGCTGGAAGAGCTCGTCGGCCCACTTGGCGACTTCGCTCCACGATCCGTACTCGGTCACTTGCACGACCTCGCCCGGTTCGTACCAATCGGGCGTAGCGTCCTCGGCATCCGTCGCGGCGACATTGCGGCGTTCCCAGATCCACGCGTCGCCCGCCATCTGCGCCGGCTTGCTGACGTGCAGCGGCCTTCCCTTCGGCCAGACCAGACGATGGCGCATCAGTCGCGTCGGAACGCTCGTGTTGAAGTCGTACTCGTCGGCGTAGCGCCCGCCGAGGAGGGGATTCGAGCCTTCCAGCGACCAGGAGTAGTCGATGACGTCGCCGGGCCGCACGTCCTTGAGAAACAGCAGCGCGGTCAGTTGCCCGTCGTAGATGCTCTCGTCCGCGTCCGACTCTTTCTCGATGATGCGCACCTCGTCGCGCGCCAGTTCGTCGATGCGCTTGCCGCTGCGAATGACGACGACGTCGTGCAGCACCAGCCGCTGGAAGGAGGGATCGAAGTCGATGTTCAGCTCCGAGGCGTTCTGCACACCTGCCGGGCTGACGACCTGGCGGACGCGCCGAAAGTATTCATCGACATTAGCGCCGGCCACGCGGACTTGGTGATCGTCGAGCAGCCCCTCGATTCCGGAGCGGACGTTGCTGTTGGCCGCATTCGCGTCAACGGCGATCGCATCGATCCACGCAGGCGCACGGCGGACTTCGAACTGCCCGGCATCATCGGCACGGACAGCCGCGTGCGCCGAGGTGGCGAAGAGAAGGATGGCGACGATGGAACGCATGGGCGGTCGGGTGGCGGAACGCGATGCGGCGTTTTGTTTACTCCGTCGCCGCGGAGCGGCTTCAGAGGATAGCGAGGGGTGAGAGCGAAGCGAACACCCCTCGAAATCGGAGCGCTCAGGATTTTGTGCCGCGTCAGCGGCACTGGAAAATGTCACACTCCATCCAGTGCCGCTGACGCGGCACACTTCCTTATCGACTCTTGTAACCGAGGGGTGCTCGCGATGAAGCTGCTCGCACCCCTCGCTATCCTCTAAAGCCGCTACGCGGCGGTGTGGCACAGACACTCCTGTCTGTGCTTTGGCTGGATGCAGCGGCTGATCCTGCAATCGAGGACTGTGCGCCGTAGCGCTGGCGGCCCGCCGGTTGGACCGCCAGCGGCTCGCTGGCGCGTACAAGCTTGCCGCCGAGCCGGCGGCGGTACAGCCGTCGAGCCGACGGCGCTACGTCCGCCGCGACTTCGGCGCCGCCCACGAACAGATCGGGCATTCCTCGAAATCGTGATTGCGCGCCGGACAGTACTCGCGGCCGAAGTAGATGATCTGCAGATGGCGCTTCGCCCACTCGTCCCGAGGAAAGAGCTTTTTCAGATCGCGCTCCGTCTGTTCCACGTTTTTGCCCGACGACAATCCCCATCGCCACGCCAGCCGGTGAATGTGCGTGTCGACCGCGAACGCCGGCTCGCCGAATGCCTGTGAGACCACCACGCTCGCGGTTTTGTGTCCGACTCCCGGCAGCTTCTCCAGCGCCTCGAGATCGTTCGGAACGCGTCCGCCGTGTTCGTCGACGATCGTCTGCGCCAGCTTGCGGATGTTGCGCGCCTTCCCCGGCGCGAGGCCGCAACTGCGGATGATCGACAGGATGTCGCTCTCGCTCATCGCCGCCAGTTTCTCCGGCGTCGATGCGCGCGCGAAGAGCGCCGGCGTGACCTTGTTCACCTGCACGTCCGTCGTCTGCGCCGACAGCACCACCGCCACGAGCAACGTGAACGGATTCTTGTGCTCGAGCGGAATCGGCGGCGCGGGGTAGAGGCGATCGAGGATTTCCCCGATGCGCACGGCTTTCTCGCACGTCTTCATGTTCGCCGGGCGCGCAGCGACGTTTCGAACTCCGCGGCCGACACCGGCTTGCTGTGCAGGAATCCCTGTACCACTTCGCAGTTCTCGCGGCGGAGGAATGCGAGCTGCGCTTCGGTCTCCACGCCTTCGGCCACGACGCGCAGGTTCAGCGCGCGGGCCATGGAGATGACGGCGGTGATGATCGCGCCGTCGTTGGAGGCGTCGGAGAGATCGCGCACGAAATTCTGGTCGATCTTGACCGTGTCGATCGGGAAGCGCTTCAGGTAACTCAGCGACGAGTAGCCGGTGCCGAAATCGTCGATGGAGATACGCACGCCCATCGCCCGCAGGCGCTTCATCACCGCGAGCGAGACGTCGGCGTTCTGCATGGCCGTCGATTCGGTGATTTCGATGTCGAGCAGTTCCGGCGGATAGTCGTTCTCCGTCAGGATGCGCTCGATCATCGCGGTCAGATCGCGCTGCTGGAATTGCCGCGCGGAAAGGTTCACCGCCACGCGCAGGGGCCCGTGCTCGGCGTGCCACGACTTCATCTGCTTCACCGCCGTGCGCAGCACCCATTCGCCGATCGGCAGAATCAGTCCGCTCTCCTCGGCGAAGGGGATGAAGTCGTCGGGCGACATCAAGCCGCGCTCGGGATGATTCCAGCGAATGAGCGCCTCGGCGCCGACCACGCGGCCGGTGGGCAGGTTCGTCATCGGCTGGTAATGCACGACGAACTCTTCGCGCTCGAATGCGTGGTGCAGGCTGCGCTCGATGGCCAGGCGTTCCGACACCGTCTCCTGCGACGCGGTCGCCGCGAACTGGAAGTTGTTCCGTCCCGCTTCCTTGGCGCGGTACATCGCGCCGTCGGCGCGCCGGAGCAACGTCTCCGCATCGCTGCCGTCCTCGGGCGAGCGCGCGATGCCGATGCTCGTGGTGACGTACAGCTCGTGCCCTTCGATGACCATCGGCTGCGAAATCGCCTCGAGCAGTTTCTGCGCGACGACGGCCGAGGCGCCGGGATCTTTGACGTCGGTGAGCAGGACGGTGAACTCGTCGCCGCCCATGCGCGCGACGGTGTCGTCGGCCCGGATGGAGAGCACGAGGCGCGTTCCAACTTCCTGCAGCAGCGCGTCACCGACCGTGTGTCCGAGGGAGTCGTTGACCAGCTTGAATTGATCGAGGTCGAGGAACATCACCGCCGCCGCGGTGTGATGACGCTTCGCGTGCGCGAGAGCGACGTCGATGCGGTCGCGGAAAAGCAGGCGGTTCGGCAGTCCGGTCAGCGCGTCGTGATACGCCTGATACTCCATCTGCTCCTGCGCCGTCTTGCGATCGGTGATGTCGACGATCGTTCCCTCGAGCACGCCGTTCTCGAGCAGAGTCGTACTCTCGATGACCCACACCGGCGTGCCGTCGCGGCGGCGCATGTGCACTTCGACGTTCGACAGCGATCCGTTCTCGCGCAACTGGGCCATGAGCCGATTGCGGTCTTCCTCGGAGTTGTAGAGCGAGTGCGCGTCGCCGTGCGCGAGGAGCTCTTCGCGGTCGCGATAGCCGAACATGCGCGCGATGGCATCGTTGCCGTCAAGGATGCGTCCCTCGATCGTGCTGCGATACACGCCGGCGAGATTGCGCTCGAACAACAGCCGGTAACGCTCTTCGCTCTCCCGCAGTCGCTCCTCGGCACGCCGCCGGTCGGTGACGTCGACGGCGATGACGAGCCGCGAACGCCGGCCGGCGGAAAGAAACTCGAACGACGTGATCTCGGCGTCGAAAACCTGTCCGTTCCGCTTGCGATGTTTGACGATGCGCGGCTCGTTGCGGTCGCGGCGGGCGTCGAGGAGGCCGCGCAGAACCGGCAGCTCTTCGACGGGGCGAATGTCTTTGATGGTCATCCGCAGGAATTCATCCTTGGCGAAGCCGTAGTGCTGCACGGCCGCTTCGTTCACGGCGATGAAGCCGAGCGTGTCGTAGTCGTAGACCCACATCGGCAGCGGGTTGCCTTCGAAGAGCGTGCGGTAGCGATGCTCGCTCTCGCGCAGGGCCTGCTCGGCGCGGCGGCGTTCGGTGACGTCGGTCGCGGCGTAGACGATGCCGACCGGATTGCCGCTGTCGTCGCGCACGAAGGACGACGTGGCCGCGACGTCGATGCGCGCGCCGGCGGCAGTGCGCCAGGCCATGTTCTGTTCGAGCACGCCGAGGCTGTGCAGGAGCTGGCCGGTGGTGAGGTTTTCCTCGGGCGACACGATGCTGCGAATGTGCTTGCCGAGAAGCGCGGAATCGGGATAGCCGAGCATGTTCGACGCGGCGCGATTGGCCACGCGAATCTTTCCGTCGAGATCGACGACGATCACGCTCCCTTTCATCGTGGCCAGGATTTGCGCCGCCGCGTATTCGGGCGTGAGCTCGACGAGGCTGTAGCGGCGAATGGCATGCGCGGCGATGGCGATGAAGGCGAGGATGGCGATGAATCCGAGCGGCGGGACGTCGATCCCGATCGTCGGCAGGAAGTCGATCATCGCCAGCATAGCGATCGAGAATCCGGCCACGAGCGAACGCGCGCGCTTCCGCTCCGCCCCTTCGCTCGTTCGCGCCGCGCGCCACAGCATGCGGATGGCGGTGGCAAACATGCCGGCGAAAATCACGACCCAGGAGACGTTGTAGATCGATCCGATCGGGTAATAGCCCCAGCTGAAATGCCGCACGCCGGTGACGAAGTACGGCGTGGCGATTTCGAGCAGGGAGATGCCGCTGCAGAACATCCAGCAGAAGGTGATGACGTTCTGCAGCGCGCGGCGGCGGCTGACGTACGTCGCCGCGAAATGAAACGTCGCCGCCGGCAGGATGCTGGAGAAGGCGGCCGCGACGCGCGCGAATGCGGTGGCATGCGCGGCACTGGCCGCGCCGTACATGAGCGCGAAAAACGCCAGCCATCCGCTCGCGCCGACGGTGATGACGAAGAAGAGAAAGGTGATGAAACGCGCCCGCGCCCGCAGCAGCACGCTTCCGCCGAGCACGAGAATCGCCGCCGCCGTGAAAAGCGTCGCCAGCGCCAGCGAACCGGTCGGCGATCCGGGAAAAAGCAGAAGAGTCACGGCCAGACGATCGATGGAGGCAGTTTAACCGAGGGCCGGGTTAGTAGATTAGTGGATTAGTCGATTCGTAGATTAGTCGCGATGCGAAAGCGCACCTCTGATCTACTGATCCACTAATCTACTGATCCACTCACTTCACTCGCGTCAGCCCGCGCGGGCCCACCCGCACCAGCGCGTTCTCGCGGTCGATGCCGTGGCGTTTGTCGAGGACGGACTGGCGGATGAGGCGCATCATCGAGTCGAATTGATCCTCGACGCGGTCGATCGCTTCGCGCGCGTCTTCGATGGCGCGCTGCATGTTCAGGATCACCTCGACGCCGGCGAGATTCACGCCGAGGTCGCGGGTGAGCGCGAGGATCATTTCCAGCTTGCGGATTTCGTCTTCGCCGTACAGCCGCGTGTTGCCCTGCGTGCGCGCCGGCTTGATCAGCCCTTCGCGCTCGTAGAGCCGCAACGTCTGCGGATGGATGTTGTACCGCTCGGCGATCGTCGAGATCATCACGTAGCCATCGGATCTGCGGCGGGACATTTGTTTTGGTTCCTGCTGAAAAAAAGAGGGCGGCTCGCGCCGCCCTCGACTCATCGCTTACTTGTGTTCGTCGACGACTTCCGCGTCGATGACGTCATCAGCTTTGCCGTTTCCGTTGCCGCCGGCTGACGCGTTCGCGTCGGTACCGCCCGTCGCTCCGGCTCCGCCGCCCGCGGAGTTCGCGCCGGCGTTCTGGTACATCACTTCCGCCAGCTTGTGCGACGCGCTGGTCAGCGCTTCGGTGGCCTTCTTGATGTTGTCCGCGCCGCCCTGCTCCATTGCCTTGCGCGCGTCCGAAATCGCGGTCTCGAGGTTGCTGACGTCCGAGCCCGAGATCTTGTCGCGGTTCTCGGTCAGCATCTTCTCGACCTGATAGACGAGCGAGTCGAGCTGATTCTTCGCCTCGATCTCTTCACGCCGCTGCTTGTCTTCGGCGGCATGCGACTCGGCATCGCGCACCAGCTTCTCGACCTCGTCCTTCGACAGGCCCGACGTGCTGGTGATGGTGATCTTCTGCTCCTTGCCTGTGCCGAGGTCTTTCGCCGACACGTTCATGATGCCGTTCGCATCGATGTCGAACGTGACCTCAATCTGCGGCATGCCGCGCGGGGCAGGCGGAAGCCCGATCAGGTGGAAGACCCCGAGGAGCTTGTTGTCACGCGCGAAATCGCGCTCGCCCTGCAGGACCTTGATCTCGACCGAAGTCTGATTGTCCGCGGCCGTCGAAAACGTCTCCGACTTCCGCGTGGGAATGGTCGTGTTGCGCTCGATCAGCTTCGTCATCACTCCGCCCAGAGTCTCGATGCCGAGGGAGAGGGGAGTGACGTCGAGGAGCAGAACGTCTTTGACTTCGCCGCCGAGAACGCCGCCCTGAACGGCCGCGCCGACTGCCACGACTTCGTCCGGATTCACGCCTTTGTGCGGCTCTTTGCCGAAGAAGTCCTGGACCATCTTCTGGACCATCGGGATGCGCGTGGAGCCGCCGACGAGGACGACTTCATCGATCTTCTTCGGATCGACGCCGGCGTCGGTCAGGGCCTGCTTCAGCGGTCCCATCGTCTTCTGCACGATGTCGCCGATGAGCTGCTCGAACTTCGCGCGCGTGAGCGCCATGTTCAGATGCTTCGGACCCGACTGATCGGCGGTGATGAACGGCAGGTTGATGTCGGTCGAAGCCGTCGACGACAGCTCGATCTTCGCCTTCTCGGCTGCTTCCTTCAGACGCTGCAGAGCCATCTTGTCCTTCGACAGATCGATGCCCTGGTCCTTGCGGTACTCCTCGATGATCCAGTCGATGAGGCGCTGGTCGATGTTGTCGCCGCCGAGGTGGGTGTCGCCGTTGGTCGACTTCACTTCCACCACGCCGTCGCCGACTTCGAGGACGGAGATGTCGAACGTGCCGCCGCCGAAGTCATACACGGCGATCGTTTCGTTCGACTTCTTGTCGAGACCGTACGCGAGCGCGGCCGCGGTCGGCTCGTTGACGAGGCGCTCGACCTTGAGGCCGGCGATCTCCCCCGCATCTTTCGTGGCCTGACGCTGCGAATCATTGAAGTAGGCCGGCACGGTGATGACCGCGCGGTCGACTTTTTCGCCGAGGTAATCTTCGGCGGCCTGCTTCAGCTTCTGCAGGATCATCGCGGAAAGCTCCGGCGGCGAGTAGAGCTTGCCATCCACTTCCACGCGCACGTCGCCGTTCGACGCGCGGGTCACCTTGTAGGGGACCATCTTCATCTCTTCGTTGACTTCCTCGAACTTGCGGCCCATGAAGCGCTTGATCGAGAAGATGGTGTTCTCGGGATTGGTGACGGCCTGGCGTTTGGCGACCTGACCGACGAGGCGCTCGCCGTTGCGGGCGAATCCGACCACCGAGGGGGTGATGCGGCTTCCTTCGGCGTTGACGATCACTTTGGGCTCATTGCCTTCCATAACCGCCACGACGGAGTTGGTCGTGCCGAGGTCGATGCCGATAATTTTAGACATAAGTTTTTCTCCTACTGACGTTTACCGCGACTTTAGTGCGATGTCATCAGATTTGCATGGCATCGAAACCTGAGCGTAGCACTGTGATATTCCGCGGTGCAACACCCGTTCCGACGATGCTCAGCAGAACAGCGATGCTGCGGCCGCGAGTGCAGAAAGCGCGGTCGCGCTCGTCACCAGACCGGAGTCGCGGTAGAGCCGGCCGCTCGGAGCATCGACCGGCGACGCGGGGTCGGTGACGCGGAGCAGGGCATCGGCAGGCCACAAGCCGTTCTCCTGCTGGGCCGCGATCAGTGATGCAGACAGGGATCGTGCCGACGCATGCTGGCCGGAGTAGACCGCCGCCATGAGCGCCAGCGCCAGCTCGAAAGCGCCGTCAGGCGCGGTGTGAGGGGACGCAGAGATTGCCTCTCCGCATTCGTGCAGAAAGCGGGCGGATGCGGCCAGGGCGTAGAGATCGGTCTGCCACCAGTAGCTTTTCCAGGGACCTTTGCGCACGGCATCGGCGATGCTCGCGTCGGCCAGGGCGCGGCCGACCGTCGGAGTGACGTCGGCGTGACTCTGGCCCCATGAGTCGCGGTCGTCGTCGCGAAGAAAGGTGGCGAAGCCTCCGTCGGCATTTCGGAAACGGAGCAGCGGCGACTCGCTGACGGACCGTCCGCATCGCCGCAGGAGCAGCGTGGCGAGCGCGGAGCTGTCGGCGTCGATCTCCACCTGTTCGTTGTATCCCCATCCGCCGTCGCGCATGCGAGCGCTGACGGTATCGCAGGCTGCGGCCAGAGCATCCGATTCGATGCCGCCCAGGAGCGGCGCGGCATCGGCGAGGCTGTTGCCGACATACGCGGTCGTCCACGAGGTCGAGACGCCGACAGGAAGGCGGTAATCGCTCCAGAGACCGTCGCGCTGCCGGGCGATCAGCGCCTCACCGGCACGCCGCGCGGACGTGAGAAGAGGGGCGCCATCGGCCGGCGGCTTGAGATAGACATTGACGCGTGGTCCTTTGACGGGATGAACTCCGATGCCGACGAAGGCATGCAGCGGAGTCAGGTTCGGACCCGCCCCGGCGGTGATCAGAGCGGCCAGGTATCGATCGTAGGCAGCAACGTCGATTCCCAGTTGCGCGCAGAGGCTCTTCACGACATGCCGCGGATCGTCTTGGGCGCCAAAGAGACAGTGCCCGCACACGTCGAGCTTCCAGTCGGGGATCCCTCCGTCCGCGGACATCGCCAGCGAGACGAACAGTCCGCGATCATGAAGGGAGTCGAGATCGCGATCGAGCAGGCGAGGGAGATCGCGAAGGATCTGAGGCGCGCCGGCCGCCTGGAGCAGAGCGGAGGTCGTTCGCCACGGTGCGGCGACAGGCCGCAGGTAGAGTTTCAGCTCCAGCGGCGTGCTGGGGATGGTCGCAGCCAGTCCGACGGGAACGAAGCCGGGCACCAGGTGCGGCAAGAGCCGGCGCAACGTGCCTCCGAAACCGCCAGCATCAAGATCGTGCAGGGCGCCCGCGAGGCGCGCCCAGCGCTCCGTATCCGAGCCCCAGCCGATGTTGGCATACACGCGCAGCCGTGCAGCGTTTGCCGCAAAGGCGGCAGCGATCCACACACCACCGCCCTCGACCGAATCACGGTCGGGAGCGAGACGGCAGATCGCCTCCGCGGCTGCGCGAAACGAGTCGTCGATGCCAAGGCGCTCGAGGACCAGAACGAGCCGCTCCTTCGTCAATCGCAGTCGCTCGCGCAAGGTGGTCGCCGGCAAGCCGACTTCGGTCAGATAGCGCAGGCCCGCAGCTTGAGCGCCCAGCGAGACGCAGAACTGCCACGGAGTTCCGTCGGCATTGATGGTCGAGAACCGGCCGCCGGAAAGTGATTCGGCGGTGAGCAGATCGAGGACGGCGCCGGCGTCGGCGCGCCGTTCTGCGGCCACACCCCACTCCGCGATCTGATCATGCGCGGTATGGACGAAGAGCCCGAGGTTCGTTTCCATGATGAGAGGAAAAAATGCCGGCCCGGCACGATGCCGGACCGGCACGATCGATCAGCCGGGAGTGATCACGATGCCGCCGGCGTGGCCGTTCTGGCCGTTGACGCCGGGTGCGCCGGGACTGCCGGAAGAGCCTTGCGAAGCCCGCGCACCGTCGCCGCCGCGCCGCCCGCCCAGCCCGCCCGCACCGCCCGCGCCCGCGGAGCCGCTGATGCCGCCCGCACCGCCGTTGCTGTGGGCATTGACGGTGCCGTTCGGCACGATGGTGTGGTACGTGATGGTGATATTGCCGCCAGCACCGCCGTTGCCACCGTTGCCGCCGCCTCCTCCATTCGCTCCCGCTCCGCCCGCGGCGCCATTCGCAGGATCTTCGCAGCCGCTGCCGTTACCGCCGTCGCCGCCGTTGCCGCCGTTCCCTCCGGCGCCGCCGTTGCCGCCATTGCCGCCGTTCCCGCCGCTGCAGTCCATGTCGAAACCGCCGAAGAGGTCATCGACCTGGAGAACGATGTCGACGCCGCGGGTGCCGTCCTGTCCGTCCGAGCCGCGCGCGCCGGGCGTTCCGTTGCTGCCCGGTCCTCCGTTGGTCGGGTGGTCGTCGCCGTTCCAGTGGCAGACGGCGGCGATGCCCTCCGAGCCGGAGCCTCCGGTCGTTCCCGAAGTGCCGTTGGTGCCGTTCGCACCATTACTTCCACGTCCATCGATGAGTGCCATAGTTGTCCTCCAGTCGTCTTAAGTCAGCCGGCCGATCCTGGGGATCGCCTTCAGTACGTCGGGTGAAATGGTGAAGCCACGCGCGGCTCCGGTAATCGACACGGCGTCGATCTTGACCTGACCGCGGACGCGGATGACCCCTTTGCCCCAGATGCGGATATTGCGCGCCACCAGGACGCGGACGCTCGGGTCGATGTTGAGGGTGCCGTAGACGTCGATGTCGTGGATCGAGAAGATGCCGAGGATGCTGGCATCGATGAGCAGCTTGTTGATGGCCGGCTCCAGATGCTTGACAGCGGCCGAGTCGCCGAGCACGTACATCTCGGCCAACTGGTGCACACCGCGGCTGTCGGCTTGATTGCGCAGCGCCAGCGTGCGGTCGTCCGAAAGCGTGAGCGACGTGATCTGGGGCATCGCAGCGACCGGCCGCTTTCGGCCGACTTCGTCTTTGACGCCGATCCACTGCTTCACATCCGAGATCGTCTTCGGCTTGAGCTGGACGATCCCGGCCTTGGCCTGTTTCAGATCCGATAGCCCCAGACTCAGTACTTTGTCGGGTGGGACGATGATCGGCTCGCCCAGTGCCTGAGCTGCCGTGACGCCGTACGGCTTGAGCCGGCCGGCCATATCCACATTGGCGTTCCCTTTGACGGTTGCCATTCCTTCCTCCTTTTGGCCGCATCCGTCTGCCGCGCGGCGAACCGAGGCGCCATGCCTCGGATGAGCGTCTGCGTCCTGGCAGGTAGTGAAGGAATGCCTTCTTTCGTTTCAAAAGATCCGCGAATGGATGGCTGGTGCCGCGCGTTATGATTCCGCGATTACGGAGGGTCCTTGATGCTTCCCAATTCTTCTCAGCAGCAACCGGCCTGGATCTCGGCGAGCACAGCCGAGACGGGACTGCGCACGCGGGCCTTTGTCCGCTCGGTCTACGGGTGGATGTTCGGCGGATTGCTCACCACGGCCTTCGCGGCGATGTGGGTAGTGATGTCGCCGGCGATGCAGCAACTCGTCCTCGGCACGCCGTTCGTCCGCTTCGGATTGATGATCGCGGAGCTGGGCATCGTTTTCTGGCTATCGTTCCGCATCCGGGTCATGGCTCCGAGCACGGCCGCGGCGGCGTTTCTCGTCTACTCGCTGCTCAACGGTCTGACGTTGAGCGTGATTTTCTGGGCGTACACCGGCGGCACGATCACGATGGCCTTTTTGACCGCCGCCGGGATGTTCGGCGCGATGTCGGTCTACGGCATGGTGACGAAACGCGACCTGACCTCGTGGGGCTCGTTCTTCATGATGGGCCTCTTCGGCATCATCATCTGCATGTTCGTCAATTTCTTCCTGAAGTCTGACGGCATGTCGTTCGTGATCTCGGTCCTCGGCGTCTTCATCTTCCTCGGCCTGACCGCCTGGGACAACCAGAAGCTGAAGGTAATGGCCACCGCGACCGGACCGGAGCAGGAAAGCTACGCCGTCATCGGCGCGCTGATGCTCTACCTCGACTTCATCAACCTCTTCCTCTTCCTGCTGCGCCTTTTCGGCGGACGCAGGCGGTAAACGATTTTCACCACAGAGGCACAGAGAAATCCCCTCTGTGTCCTCTGTGCCTCTGTGGTTCAACAGCCTCTCTCAAATCGCGTCCGCGATTCGCCGCGCGATCAACGTGTAACCCTCATCGTTCGGATGGAAGCGGTCGAATGACAGCCGGTCGCGGTACGCGAAGATGTCGGACGTCTGCACGATCACCACATTCGGATCGTTGCTGAAGCGCTCGACCATGAGCACGTTCCAGCGGTTCACGAACGGCGTGAGTATTTTTCCGAACGGCGTCGTGATGAACGGGTTGTAGAGCCCGATCACGAAAATCCGCGCGGTCCGATTGGCGCGGCGGATGATCTTCACGCTCTCCTCCACGTGATCGAGCACGTCCTTCATCACGCCCTCGGGATCGCGCGGCGGGGTGTTGCGCCAGTTGTTGTCGCCCCAAAGGTCGTTGCCGCCAATCGACACGATGACGACGTTCGACTGCGCGATGAGCGTCTGCACGTTGTGGCTGTCGAGCTGCTGGATCAGATCGCGCGTCCGCGCGCCGTTGACGGCGATGTTGACGATGTTCTTCGAGGGCACGTTGCGTTTCCGCAGCTCGTCGACCAGTCGTCCGCCGATGCCGAGTCCCGACTCATCGCCGGTGCCGCGCCCGAGGGAGTCGCCGAGGATGATCGGGGCGATTTGTGTGCGAGGGGCGGAGGCGTTGACGTGAGTCGGCGATCCGATGGAAACGGACGAGCCGATGTCGCCGCGCAGGAATGAGTAGAATCCGGCGCCGAACAGGATCGCGGCCACGATCGCGGCGGTGAGCGGCAGGTACCAGAGCAGGAAACGGCGCATGTGCAGAAACGATAACAGGTGTTTTCTGAGCGCTCGCAGGGATGCGATTACAGAGGAGACTCAGTGTGGCACAGACACTCTTGTCTGTGCTTGTGAGGCTCGGGAGGGCTGAGAAGTTCGATTCGCAGCCTCTGATTTAAAGTGTCAGTCATTGCAACTTGCCAAAGCACAGACAGGAGTGTCTGTGCCACACCATGACCTCAACCCTCACCGCCACCACGCTCACGAAAATCATCGGCGACAAAACGATCGTCGACAACGTCTCCTTCGAGCTGCAGCGCGGCGAAATCTTCGGATTCCTCGGACCCAATGGAGCAGGGAAGACCACCACCATCCGCATGCTGGTCGGTCTCATCAAGCCGACCTCCGGCCACGTGACCATCTGCGGATTCGATCAGCGGCATCAGTTCGAGGACGCCATGCGCTGCGTCGGCTGCATCGTCGAGAATCCCGATCTCTATCGCTTCATGACCGGCCGCGAGAACCTCGAACATTTCGCGCGCATGCTGCGCGTGCAGAAAACCGAGATCGAGCGCGTGGCGGAGCTTGTCTCGCTCGCGCACCGTCTCGACCAGCGCGTCGGCACCTACTCCCTCGGCATGCGCCAGCGCCTCGGCATCGCCCAGGCGCTCCTCGGCGATCCGAAGCTGCTCATCCTCGACGAACCGGCCAACGGCCTCGACCCCGCCGGCATCCGCGAAATCCGCGAACTGCTCCGAAAGCTGGCCAGCGAACGCCAGATGAGCATCTTCATCTCGTCGCATCTGCTCGCCGAGATCGAGCTGACCTGCGACCGCGTGGCGATCATTCACAAGGGACGCATCCTCCGCGAAGGAACGGTGCGCGATCTCATCTCCAGCCGCCGCGAGATGGAGCTGCGCGTCGACGATGTCGCCCGCGCCTCCGCCATCGCCTCGGAACGCAACCTGACATATCGCACCGACACCGATCGCATCTGGCTGGCGATCGAAGAACCGGACGCCCCGCCGCTCATCGCGGCCATGGTGCAGTCCGGCATCAACGTCTTCCACGCCCAGCGCCGCACGCAATCGCTCGAGGAGATGTTCCTCGAAGCCACCGGTGGCGAGAGCGTCGATTAATGTCCGACGGAACGATGGCGCGGCGGCACGACCACGCTGTCGTCATCGACGATCGTGCATGACGCGCCGTTCCCCGCGACGGCATTCGACGCGCCGATGACGATCAGGCGAAACGTTTCGTTCGCCTCGGGCGTGGTGTCGCCGGAAATCTTCACGGTAACCGGCAGCGCCGTTTCACCGGGCGCGAACGTCAGCGTTCCGATGCCGGCGCTGTAGTCGCTGTCGTCGTGCGCAGATCCATTCTCGGTCTTCCACGCCACGACGACGGGAAGGGTCGAAGCGAATGACAGACGTACGTTGAACGTCGCGTCGGCTGTTCCGGAGTTGCCCTCGGCAATGGCGACGTCGTCGATGAGGACGACGGGCTGCGGCAGTCGATCCGATTCCATGATCGTGGCGGTGCCGGTGTTCCTCGTGATCGTTGCGCCGCTGGCGCCGGACAACCTGAGCGTGAACGTCTCGCCGCCGTCGGCGATCTGATCCTGCGCCACCGGCACAGTGATGGTTTTCGCGATCTCGCCGGGCGCGAACGTCAGGATCCCGGATGTGGACGTGTAATCCAATGGCGCGGTTGCCGTGCCGTCAAACGTGGCGTAATGAACGGTGACCGGCGTCAGGACAGCGCGCGACATCGTCACGAGGAACGTGGCAGTCTGCGTCTGCTCCTCGGCTTGAATGTCGTTGACGGAAAGCGTCTGCGTGTCATCGTCGACGATCGTGACGGTCCCCGCGCCCTTGGCAATCGTCGCGGAGTCAGGGAAGGCTAATGTGAGCTTAATCGTCCGATCCGGTCCGGGGTCGGTGTTCGCGAGGTAGGTGATCGCGATCGTTTTCAACTTTTCGCCAACAGCAAATTGAAGACGGCCTCCCGTGCCGTCTGATGCGCTCCAATCTACGGTCGCCGGGAGAGCCGTTAATCCCTCGAGCGTCACCGGCACGGTCACGGTGCGAAGGCCCGAATCGCCTTCCGTAGTGCGAACGTCGCCAATCGATAGGGCGGGCGGCGCGTCCGCATTTCCGACCAGAACGTGAAGAGGGTTAGCGGTGGCGAGGCTGGTTCCGTGAGGAGTCAACTCGACGTTGTAGAAGAGGCTGGGAGCGTAAATACCGTCGCGTTTCGTCTGGATGGAGACGGTTTTCAAAAACTCCCCGCGGGCAAACGTGACGGTCCCCGAGGCAGGTACGTAGTTCACGTCGGCGAGCGCGGTGTCGTTTGACGTTCGATAGTCGACGGAGACCGTGCCTTCCGCGCCGCCTCGGCGCTCGATATAGAGAAGCGCCGGCGTTCCTTCGAGGGAGCTCGGTGTTGACGCGAAGATCGTTCCGTTCCCGGGGGTGCCAGTGAGGGGACTCGGCAAAACGGAGCTCCACCAGGCCGTACGGTCCGAATCGATGATTACGATGTGATCGGACGGTTGAAACGAGCCCGGCTGCGATGGGGATGCTCCGAGGCTATGAAAGCTGCTGGTCAGCAGGTTGACGTGGCCGTTCTGGATCTTCTGAATATCGGCGTCATCGGTTCCGCCGTCCGCCATGTCCGCATACCAGGCACCGACTCCCGGACGGACCCAGAGAACCAACGGAAACGCCGCGCCGTTTTCTACGATGCGCGACATGGAACCATCCGCGCCAAGCTCGATGCTCACGTCATGAAGCAGGACGCTCACGTCAGGAACGGGTATCGACCACCGTGCACTCGCCGAATGCTTCACGCCCGTCGAGTCGATGACGAAAAAGACGGCGAACCCGGGATCGGCTGGAAACGGCTTGAACGTAACGACGCCGTCTCCATCGTCATCGGATGCCGACGTTGCACCCTCGATGATGAGGCCGAAAAAGGCGTGGGGTACCTGCCCGCCGAAGACCAGATACCCGGTCGAGTGTGGCGTCACGCGCGCCTGCACGGTCATCGTCGTTTCGTCGAAGTCGGGGTTGTAGTCGATCGTGAAGATGATCGGCGTGGCATCCGAGAATGCCGCCGTGATCGTGAGCGGCGACTGGGCCGGAGTCGTATCGGGAGCAGGATTCGAGATCGAGACGATCAGATCCAGTGTTGCCGTCGGCTGGTACTGCACGGTCATCGTGATTTTGGTCGACGACACGACGGTCACATCGTGAGTGATGGGTGTGCCCGTTAAATCCTCGACGCGTCGCGCAAAGCCGAACGGACTCGTCCTGTAAATCAAGGTAACCGTGGCGCCGGGGTTGAAATCGTGCCCCGTAATCGTCACCGTTTGCGGCGACGGACTCGATGCAAGCACCGCCGGTGAGATGGAGTCGATGCCGGGATTCGCGGCGTGCGCATAGGGCGCGGCGAAGGGCAGAATGAGGACAGCGAGGACGAGGAACCGGCGCATTGAGGGATCGGCCACTGAACGTACAATCCGCGCGTGCTGATTCCGCTGGTCCAGAACGAGACGCTGAAGATCCTTCGCCGCAAGCGGTTCGCGGTCGTTGCGGCGATTCTGTTTGCGATCATCGCGCTCGTGACGTATTCGCAGTACCGGCGGCTGCGCGAGAATCGCAATCGCAACTGGCGGGCGGAGATTCAGCAGCAGGTGGCGTCGTATCAGAACACGTTGCGGCGCGGACGGATCAACGAGACGTGGGCGCGGTCGCTGCGCGCGGAGATCAATCGCTTGCAGTTTTATCTCGATCACGACATCGAGCCGAACAAGCCGACCGCGCCGATTTTCGTGCGCACGTTTGCAAACGTCGCCGGTTTTCTCCTCCTCCCGCTCCTCGTCGGCATCCTCGGCAGCGACATCGTGTCGGCGGAAAACGCCGAGGGGACGGACAAGCTGCTGCTGACGCGTCCCGTGCGGCGATGGAAAGTGCTGACGGCGAAACTGGTCACGCTGTGGGGATTCGCAACGCTGACGCTGGCCACCGGAGCGCTGCTCGCGTACAGCGTTTCGGCGCCCTTCCTGCCGCGCGGCGGCTGGACGGCGCCGACGTTCACCGGCTTCTCGATCGCCAAAGGCGCGCTGCAGATCGACGCCGTGCGCCAACTGCCGCTGTGGAAAGACACGCTGATCGCGTACGGACTGGAGTGGTTCGCGCTGCTCACCGTCGCCTGCATCGCGCTGCTGCTGTCGGTGCTCTTCAAATCGAGCGCGGCCGCGATCGGGACGATGCTGGCCTCGCTCATCGGCGGCACGATCCTCACACGCATCAGCCCCGACTGGACCGCCGGCAAGTACCTCTTCGTCAGCGCGCTGCCGCTGGCCGATTACTACACCGGCGAGCCGCCGCCCTACGACGGCATGTCGATGCTCTTCTGCATCGCGCTCCTCGGCACGTGGGCCGTGGCGGCGACGGCGATCTCCTACACGCTCTTCACGCGCCGGGACGTGTTCGGATGAAGCGTCTGATCCTGATCGCCGCCATCGCACTCGCCGCGTGCAACAGCGAGCCGCCGGGCACCGAGACGACCGACACGCGCATGCCGATCGAGGTGCAGTACGTCCGCAATTCCGCGCTTAAGATTCACACGAAAGCCGCGGACGACGCGCCGGTCGTGACGACGTATCAGCATGGCGAGTCGGTCTCCATCCTGTCGCGCCAGGGCGCGTGGGCCGAGGTGCGCACCGCCAGCGGAAGCGGCTGGGTGCACGCGAATGAGTTGGAGGATGCCGCCGACGCCACGAAAGCGGAGGCGGACAACGTCAAGCCGCATTTCACGCGCGATCCGCAGCCGGTGTCGCAGCCCGGCGCGCACGGCGACATCGTCCTCGAAGCGGACGTGAACACCGACGGCGTGGTCACGAACGTCCGCACGCTGAAGAACACGACCGGCTCGACGTCGCTGGAAGCGCGCAACGCGGAGTCGCTGCGCAAGGCGATCTTCACGCCGGTGGTGCGGCACGGGCGGCGGGAGGCGTTTGTTTATGAGCATCGCGTGCATTACTAGGCACGGCGGACGCAAATAGCTTAGAAGGCGAATGTTGAATGTTGAATGTTGAATGAAAAAGAGGCGGTCGGCATCTGGCGTCGTAGCCATGATTCCGGCTGCGTTTCTTCATTCAACATTGAACATTGAACATTCCACATTCAACATTCGCTTTCCCGTCAACCGCACGATCGGAAACCATGGCCACAAAGCGATCAACACCGCAAACCCTTTTAAGAAAAGTCTTCCCCCCCATGCTAGCCACGCTGACGGACGCTCCGCCGGCCGGCGACGATTGGGCGTATGAGCTGAAGTACGACGGCTTCCGCGCCGTCTGCGCCATCGTCGACGGCAGCATCGCCATGTGGAGCCGGAACGAGCTCGATCTCGAGCCGCGATTTCCCGCGGTCGCCGCGGCGCTGTCGAAGTTGAAAGGGCCGGAGATGGTCATCGACGGCGAGATCGTCGTGTTCGATGAGCAGGGCGCGCCGCGGTTCCAGCTTCTGCAGCAGGGCGACCGGCGCGAGATCCTGATCGTCTTCGACATCCTCTGGCTCGACGGCAAGGACCTGCGTGCGAAAACCTATGCGGAGCGGCGCGCCATCCTCGAAAAAACGCTGAAGCGGACGCCGGCCGCGATCAAGGTGTCGGAGAAGATCACCACGAGCGGTGCCGAGGCGCTGGAGAGGGCCAAGAAAGCGGGATGGGAAGGGATCATCGCGAAGCGGCGATCGTCGGCCTACGAGCCGCGCCGGTCGAAGGAGTGGCTGAAGATCAAGGCGATCAACGAGCAGGAGTTGATCGTCGTCGGCTGGAACCCGTCAACCGCCTCGAACAAGGAAGTCGGCTCGCTGCACCTCGCGGTCATGGGCGACGACGGCGCGCTCCACTACGCCGGCAAAGTCGGCACCGGCTTCTCCGCCAAGCAGCGGGTCTGGTGGAAAGACGAGCTGTCGAAGGACGTCGTGCCGAAGTCGCTGGTCAAGGACGCGCCGCGCGAACGCGTGGCCACCTGGGTCAAGCCGCGCTTCGTCGTGCAGGTGGCCTTCACGGAATGGACCGCGGACAACCGCTTGCGGCATCCGGCATTTCTGGGGATTCGGGAAGATAAGAAGGTGTCGGAGGTCGTTCGCGAGAGGGCCTCGGAAGTGGGGAGTGGGGAGTCGGAGATGAAAACGAAACCGTCGAAAGCCGCAACCTCATCAAAGAAATCGCCGTCGAAAAAATCCGCGCGCTCCGACACCCGACCCTCGACACCCGAAACCCAGGTCACCCTCACCAACCCCGACCGCGTCCTCTATCCGCGCGACGGCATCACCAAGCAGGATGTGGCCGATTACTACGCCGCCGTCGCCGAGCCGATGATCCGCGCGCTGCGCGACCGGCCGCTCGCGCTCGAACACTGGAACGAGGGCATCGACAAGCCGTCGTGGTTTCACCAGGACGTGGGCCGCGGCGCGCAACCGTGGCTGACCACGATCGAAACGCCGACGCGCACCACCGCGCACAAGAGCGTGAAACATCTCGTCGTCGACAGGCCGGAGACGCTGCGCTGGCTGGCGCAGATGTCGGTGCTCACCATTCACATGTGGGCCTCGCGCGGCGCCGCGCTCGACGAGCCCGACTGGCTGGTCTTCGATCTCGATCCCGCCAAAGGGAAGGGGATCGAACAAGCCATCGACGCCGCCATCATCGTCCGCGGCCTGCTCGAAAACCTGCGCCTGCCGTCGATCCCGAAGACCTCCGGCAAGCGCGGCATCCACGTCTTCATCCCGCTGGCCGCCGGCTACACGCACGAGGAAGCCAACGAGTTCGCCTGCTCCATCAGCGCCGCCGTGGCCTCGAAAGTCCCCGAGTTCACGATGGAGCGCTCGCTGACGAAACGCCGCGGACGCCTCTACCTCGACTGCATGCAGAACGCCTACGGCAAAACCGTCGTCGCCCCATACTCCCTCCGCGCCATCGACGGCGCCCCCGTTTCCGCGCCGCTGAAATGGGAAGAGGTGACGAAGAAACTCGACCCGAAAAAATTCAACCTGCGCACGATGCCCAATCGCCTGGCGAAAGTCGGCGATCTCTTCGCGCGCGTGTTCGAGGAGAGGGTGAAGCTGCCGGAGTTGAAGTGAGGACTTCCGGCTCACCTTGAAGAGATTACGGATGTGATGATATGCAATCTCTCTTCAGCTAATGCGCAACCGCATTACGCCTTCGTCACTGTCGGCTGCTCGCCCGGCGTATCAGGAGCGCACACCTGCAGCAAATGCCTCAACCGTAGCAACACTTCTCTAACTATTGCGGAGTCCTGATCTCGAAGTGGACGAGTCCTCATGTAGGAGTCGAGACGGCCGCGAATCTCATCCGCCTCGCTCATTAAGGCTGGATCGTTGATACCCGCATTTCTGGCTGCGAGAACTAGTCGCTCTGTCTGCCGTATTCGATCCCTTATTCGAAGGAGTTCAACGTCTTCATCTCGTTCGCGATCGCGAAGCGGTCGGAGCATCGTGCGCATTTCGTTCCTGAGGTCGTTTAATTCTGCGCGAATGATCTGGAAGGCAGGATCGCGATTTGTCTCCTGAACATCGGGAAGAGCGGCGGGTTTTGTGAGGGAGAGTATTTTTACGATCGAATTGATACCCGATCCCTTCTCAAATGCTTCTCTCGTTGCGACGAGCGCGGCGGCGAGTTTTCTCTGGTCTTCAATCACCTCATGATAGACGCGCGCACGCCGGTACTCCGTGAACCGAAGGGGTGCGATATCAAAAATTTTGGGTGTCCCTGCTTCCTGTACCAGTACCACTGGCATATCGAAGGCTTGCCGGAGACCCAATTCGAATAGAACATTTGGGTTTCGGCTGCTTAGGTCACACAGCACCATTCGCGAGTCGAGAAGGCGCTGGAGTACATCAAGATGAATGAGGTTTGTCTCCTTGATCTGGTCCGCACGGACTGCGATATATCCAGCCGCATCGCAGGCCGGAACGAAAATGTCATCGAAGATGTGCTGGAAGTGACCAGGGTCATATCCTTCGGGGTCCGTAATCGGCATGACGACGAAACAATCTGTCTTATCGCTTGCCAGTTCAGCCTCAGCTGGTTTCCTAGCCGAAGAGTCGTTACTTCTCGCGTTGGCCATCTAAGGTCTCCACCTTTTTATCTATCTCACTCCTCTTGTTACTCACGACTAATGTTGTGATTAGCGGCATGCAGAATAGCGCGGATTCCCTCTTTATCGTGGCGGGATTTTCTCGATGTTTCCGAGTCTCAATAGCGTGGACACTCTTGTCTGCTTTGGCGGAGCCGTGCCGCCGAGGCTCCGCGCCAACGATTCGCGCCGCCGCGTTTCGTCACAGCGGGTAGGTTTGACCGCGGATACACTCCACGTCCCATGCGAGCAATCATCACCGGTGCATCGAGCGGGATCGGGGAGGCGCTGGCGCGCGAGCTGGCGCGACGCGGATACGACATCGCGCTCCTGGCTCGGCGCGCGGATTTGCTGGAGTCGATCGCGCGAGAGCTGCCGACGAAATCGGTCGCGTTGCCGTGCGATGTCACCGATGCGAATGCGGTGCGCGATGCGGTGAAGCAAGGGGAAGCAGCGCTTGGCGGGCCGTTCGATCTGGCCATCGCCAACGCCGGAGTCGGTGTGCCGTCGCATGCGGCGAAGTTCGTTCTCGCAGATGCGGAGTTGATGATGCGCGTGAACGTCATCGGCATGTTCAATCTGTTCGATGCCGTGATTCCGTCGATGATCGAGCGGCGGGCGGGGAGGTTTGCGGGGATCGCTTCGATCGCTGGCCTGCGCGGGCTGCCCACCTCCTCGGTCTACTCGGCGACGAAGGCGGCCATGCATGCGTTTCTCGAGGCCAGTCGGGTCGAGCTGCGGCAGTACGGCGTCGGCGTCACCACGGTCAATCCGGGATTCGTCATCACCGCGATGACGGAGAAGAACCGGTTCAAGATGCCGTTTCTGATGAAGGTGGACGATGCGGCGCGCGTGATCGCGGACGGGTTGGAGCGCGGCAAGCGCGTCATCGAGTTTCCGCGGCCGATGTCGCTGCTGATGCGCTTCGCGCGATTGATTCCGGATGCGATCTGGGATCGCGCCACGGCGCCGTATGCGCGTCGGAAGATCGACGTGGAGAAGGCGCGGCGATGAACAAGGCCACTGTCGGCGTGCGCCTCTGGGCGCTGCGCCACGTCTTTCTCCTCTACTTCACCAAACCGGCCGTGCTCGAAGTGAACGAGCGGCGTTGCGAGGTGCGCATCCCGCTGAACTGGCGGACGAAGAATCACCTCAAGTCGATGTACTTCGGCGCGCTCTGCATCGGCGCCGACGTGGCCGGAGGGCTGATCTGCTTTCACCTCATGTCGGCGATGAAGGTGAAGCTCTCCTTCGTCTTCAAAGCGGTCCGCGCGGAGTTTCTGAAACGCCCCGAGGATGATGTGCATTTTGCGTGTGAGGATGGGGAAGCGATTCAGGCGCTCGTGCGCCGCGCGATCGAATCGCGCGAACGCGAAGAGACGACGGTGCACGTCACCGCGCGCGTTCCGAAGAAGCTCGGCGACGAGCCGGTCGCCCAATTCGAGATGACGCTGTCGGTGAAGTTGAAAGCGTAGCGACGCTACGTGCCAGCGAGCCGCTGGCGGTCCAGCCGACGAGCCGTCGGCGCTACGAACGACGACGGCGCATTCATCGTCGGCGAAGCCGGCGTAAGAGCCGTAGCCCACGGCTTCGAGCCGTGGGAACTCCGTTCGCGGAAAATTTGTGAGCCCGTTTTAACGGGCGAAAGAAAGCTTTCTCTCGCCCGTCAAGACGGGCTCACACGATCCACGAATCTCCTGTTCCCCCACGTGAACGTGGGGGCTACGGTTCTCACGGCGGCTTCGCCGACGATGGTTTCCGCTATCGCAATCCCGCTGCGATCCGCTCGGCGAATGCGGCAACGGCCTGGCTCGTGCCGGACGCCACATTCGGGCTGTCGAGCGAGGGGATGTCGATCGAAATCCGCTCGTGATGGGTCACGTCCGTTTGTCCGGACACGCGCACGATCCAGCGGCCGTCGAGCACCACCTTCGCGTCGGGTCCGGCCATGAAGTCTTCGAAGACGACGTCGATCGCGCGCACGGCGCCGGAGGGGCGCGTCGCTCCCGGCAGGATCACCATTCCCTCGGGAAGCCGGTCGGCGACGTCGTAGGCAAGCGTATGCAACACCAGCGGCTGAAGCGATGCCGACCACTGTTCGTTCGATCGCACCTGCAACTGTTGATTGGCGAGCCGCACCACGATCTCGCGGCGGTCGAGTCCGGGCGGCAGCTCCACGCCGTCGATGGCGACCGGCAATCCGCGCGTCGCAACCGGAGGCGCGGCCGGCGGCAGGCGATCGAGCGAGTAAAACTTGCTCTGCGTTTTTGAGAAAAATCCGCAGCCGGCGAGCAGTAGCGTTAGAAGTAGTACAGCCCTGCGGAGGATCATTTGCCTTTTCCTCTTCCCTTCAGCAGCGCGTCGGGATTTTCCTCGAGGTACGACGCCATCCCTCTCACCGCCTCGGCCGCGCGCGTGAGCTCTTTGATGAGCGTGCCGAGGTCGTAATTCTGGCGCGGCTGGCTTCCCATGAGTTCCTCGGCGCGTTTCGCCGCGGCCTCGGCCGATGCGGCCGTGTTGCGCAGGCTGTCGACGATCGGACCGACCTTCTGACTCGCGGCCTCGGCATTCGCCGCGGTGTTGCGCAGACTCTTCTCGATCGGACCGACGTTCTCGCGCGTCGTGGCCGTGATCTTCTCGACGTCGGCCAGCGACCGGTTCAGACGCTTCAGACTGTCGTCGAGCGTCGGATCGTGGACGAGCGAATCGAGACGTTGCGCCGTGTTCCGAAGATGTCCGGCGATCTCCTCGATCGGCAGATTGCGAATTCGTCCGGCGATGTCGCCGACCGCCGCCATGGCGCCTTCCAGTCCGCTTCCGCCGGACGCCGCGGGGATGATCGGAGGCTCGGTCGTCGTGATCAGACGTCCCGTTCCCGGCGCCGCAACGGTATCGAGCGCCACGCCGCTCGCTCCCGGCAGCACGAGGCTGGTCATCAGCGTCGCGCGCATCCCTTTCTGAATCAGCTTGCCGAGCGCGTCGTTCATCGTCGCGCGAAGCTCGTCCTTCGTCGTCGACTGCGACACGCCGATCTCCAGTTTGCGCGGATCGATCTCGATCGTCACCGGCGTCTCCAGCGATGCCGTCTGCGGCACGTAGCGCAGGCGCACTTCGCGCACGTGGCCGACTTCGATGCCTTTCATCTGCACCGAGGTTCCCGCGGTCAGGCCGTGGACGGGCCCGGGGAAGTAGGTCACGTAGGTGAGCTGCGGTCCGTCGGCCGCGCCCATGGCCATCCCTTCGGAATCGTAGAGATCGAAATGCGTGCCGGGCGCGGCCTCGTCGCCGGCCAGCACTTCCGGCGTGTAGAACGCCACCGGCGCGTTGAGCAGCGACGCGAGCGACGCGCCGCCGGTGGAAATGCCGCCGCCGCCGAGCGAGATGTTCAAGCCGCCCGCGCGCCAGAAGCGCGTGCTCTGGCGCACCTCGTGCGCGAAGCGCTTGACGATGAACGCGTGCACGTTGGTGATGCCGCGCTTCTCGTCGTACTCCGCGCCCAGGATTTGGCCGACGCGCAGACCCTGGAACGTGATCGGCGAGCCGACCGCGATCGATCCGAGTCCATGCGCTTCGAGGATCACGGTCTTCCCATCCTCGGGGGCCGAAAGAACGGGCGCGTACTCCTGGCCGGCGAATTCGCTGGTCTGCTCGCCCTCGCCCGGCGCGATGCCGACGTACGTTCCGGACAGCAATCCGCCCAGTCCGCCGCCTTCCAGCGCCGGCTCGACGACCCAGAACTTCGTCCCCTTGTTCAGCGCGTGGTTCATCGAGGCATCGAGCGTGATGCGGACGACCACCTGCCGCAGGTTCTCATCGATGGTGATCTTCTGAATCGTGCCGACCTTCGCGCCGCGGAATCGCACCGGGCTGTAGCGATCGAGTCCGCGCGCGTCGGCGAAGCGGACGGTGATGTCGCCGCCGCCGAAAAATCCGTAGCGCACGATGAGCCAGCCGGCGAAGAAGATGGCCAGCGCCGGAATGATCCAGAGCCACGGCGACCATTTGGCCAGATGAACCTTGGCCCGGGGGGCGTCGACGCCATCCGCCTGGTCTATCGGATTGTGCGAATTCTCGTTCACGGCAACTCTCCCGCCGTCTTCCACATCATCCGCGGCTCGAACAGCCGCACCGCCAGCATGACCAGCGCGACCACGGCAAAGAGGGGAGTGGCGCCGGGCCCGGTCTCGATGTTGTCGATCCCTTTGAAGTTGACGATCGGCGCGGCGAGGGCGGCGATGAAGGGGATGATCATCGGCCACCGCACCAGGCGATGCAGCACGCGATACATGCGCGTCCGCCGCACCAGCCCCTTCGTGTTCGGGAAACGCACGCGGCCCAGCAGCCACATCATCCCGATCAGTTCCACGACCGGAATGGCCACGCCGGCCACGAGCACCACCACTCCGTACTGCCAGTAGCCGCGGTCGGCCAGCAGCTGCACGGTGCCGAAGACGGTGTGCTCCAGAAATGCGGTGAGGTTCTGGTTGACCATGATCGATCCCGCATACGCCGGAAAACAGAGCGGGACCGCCGCTGCGACCGCCGCCACCGCCGGCACCCATCGCGGCGCAATCGTGTGATCGAGCGTCTCCCCGCACCTCGGGCATGGATCGCCGGGCTGCCGGTTCGTCATCGTCATTTCACAAACGTCGCACGAGACGATGTTGTAGCCGCGCGGCGCGTGCCGGTCCGGCATGATGGCCTGCCACACGGCACGCCGGTCGAGCAGCCGGTCGGCAACGATCGAGAGGATGGCCACGAGGAGATACGTCCACCCGCCGATCCCGATTTCGACCGTCGCGGAGATCGACGCGCGAAAGTAGGCGATGAGGCCGGCGATCACGACGACGTCGGTGAGACTCCACAGCCGCAACTCTTCGCTCCACCGGAACAACTGCCCACGATTCGGAATGTGCCATCCGAATCGGACCGCGCTGAAGACGATCACCTGCAGCAGCGCACGAACGAAGGGGAAAAGGAAGGCGAAAAAGAGGAACCCGAACGCGAACGGAAACCACACTTCGCTGTAAATCACGCCGACGCTGGATACCAGCCGGCTCTCCCCGAAGACGAGCTGCTTGATCGTCGACGCCATCAGTGGCAGAAACACCGCCGGCGGCAACAGCACGAGGATGGTCAGCGACAAGGCCAGACTCACCGACGCATCCGCGCCGGTCCGATGCTCCAGCGTCCGGTCGCAGCGATGACACTCCACCGTCCCCCGCCCCGGCAACTCCGGAACGACCTGCGTACTCCCGCAGTCCGCGCAAGTGATGGTCACCGCACCCACAGCGAGGTGAGCCGGTGCAAGGAGGATTCCCGCGAGTTTTCGAGAGGGAGACGGGGTTCACGCGGAGGCGCGGGGGACGCGGAGAGTTGAGGGATGCTCGCGCAGCTCGCGGCACATTTCGCGAAGCTTTGGAGATGGGATGAGAAGGCCAACCTCCACGCAGTAGCCTTTGCGTGTGAGCACAAGAGGCTCTGCAAGAAAGGAGATTGGCCGTGGCGAAGATTATCA